>Ga0209208_10012936_pt1 | contig 10491 bp, 7 predicted proteins | sample S1TSphfallax_3_FD_187694 | JGI IMG/M metagenome (GOLD analysis project Ga0209208, IMG submission 187694) | Host-associated microbial communities from peat moss isolated from Minnesota, USA - S1T2_Fd - Sphagnum fallax MG (SPAdes) (version 2) | ecosystem: Host-associated > Plants > Peat moss >... | reverse complement strand
AAAAAGAACAAAAAAACAAAACAATGAACAACCTTGGACCCTAGTTTACACTTTGGTTCTTTAAACCATGAATTATTCTTAAGTTCTTTTTATTGGTTCCAACCTATTGGTTTTCCTTCCAAAATGATGCTATGTAGGCTCAATCACAATTTGATTTGTCTTGGTCCTACACCCTCATCTAAACACCTCCAAAATTAACATTTTCTAACAAAAATGTAAGTTTTACAAAAAAAAAAGGTGAATGTGCCAATGCAAATGCTGGTTCACCTTGACCACTTTCTACAACTTTTGGGAAAATGTGTAGGTATTGTGTACAAGTTTTGGTGGAGTATATTTATGAGATCTTTTATGTAAACTATTGGTAAAAACATCTTTGTTGTAAATCCATAAATTGTTTTTGCAAATTCAAAAATTGTTATGGAATTTGCAAGTTGTAGCCAAACAAATGTTGTTGCAACAACTTCATGCCCCACTTCAACAACATAAAGCTCATTAAATGATCTTGTTGAAAAGCTAAAAACGTTTTAGCTTGTTGGAAAGTTCATTGACAATAACATGAGTTGCAAGTTCAAAAGTCTTTCACATTCCCAACCCAATAAATGAAATTATTGAAGGTTTTTCATATATTCCAATTGCAACAACTAATTATTTCAACCAAACAATGAATGAAAATGTGGTTGATTCCATAATTAATCTTGCTTCATTTTTGTTAGGTTGGAATGGAGTTTCTAAGGGGAGTGTAGTGGTGCATAAACATCTATTTGACAAGGTGAGGACTATAGAGATGTTGGGAAATTAAATTGGCTTGTGATTTTAAAGCAACGTGTCAATAGATGTTTCCCTTTAAATCTAACAACAAAGTCAAACTAAGCTAGACATTTTGGTTCAAAGGTATTTATAAGAAACATTAAAAGTTTAATTGCCCATATTGAAATAATAATCAAAATTATGTCTTCACCAAATAATGGGGTAGATTTGTGAAGGAGAAAGAAAACTCTTGAACTTTACTTTGGGTTGAAGTTCATTGAGTGCCTCTATAATGTTTTTATCATCTTGTAGAAAAAAGGTTGGAGTTGTAGCCACAAGCACAAACACAAGAAATAAACCCAAAAAAATAAATAAAATAAAATAAAATAAAATATTCTACATTATACCAAGCATTTTGGTGACAATAATACTTTGTGGCAATTTGTGGGGCTCAACTAATAAGGTTGGCATTTTCTTTGTGATGTAACTATTGCAATGGAATGTAGCATTGACAATATCATCCTTGACAACACCAAGTTGCTGAAGGTGTGTTCAATGATTTGTCATGAAAATGTTATTAGTGGGTGTAATATCAAAAAATTGGTCCTAGATTGGTATAAACTTGCAATACCCTTATGATATTTTCATTACTAACCCACTTGGGCTCTATGCTACTTGAATGCATTATTAGAATGATGATCAATTAATCAATTGATGAAAAAAATGATTGATTTCAATGTGGAAATTGAGTTCCATTTTGAATGAAATTACATGTAAATTCTATTGAATTCAAATTCTTATATTGATTTCAAATACATTGAATGGAATTTGAGTTTAATTGAATTTCAATTGCAAATTTAAATTCAATTATAATTCAATTAAATTAAATTCAACAATTGAATGAAAATCCAATTCCAATTCAATTGAAGAGAAATGTGAAGCAAATTGGTGGAAATTTATTGAAAATTTATTCCTGAATATGGTGTTGCAAAAAAAAAAACAAAACTGAAAAGTGTTTTCCCATGCCTTTTTATTAAAAAAATGGGTTGAACATATTCCAATTTGGAATTGTCCAAATGATGACTATGACTTATGGAACCTAAAGTTGTCCTACTTAAACCAATTATAATGAGTCATTGTTAGTGGAATATGGTGGTCCAACAATACCCTATCGATAATCAACATCCTTGGTATAGGGTTTTTGAATATCTAGGTTGAGATCAATGTTGGGCTAACATTATTTGACTACTTGAAAAATTACAATTTTGGGTATTTGAAATACTCAAATTTTAAAAAGAAAAGTTTTTTTAATTTTAAAATATGGTTTTGGTTTCTTTTTTTAATTCAATATTTGTTTTCTCTATAATATATTTATCTTTTAACCCTATATATATATATATATAGACTTTTAGTCAAAAAAACTTTACCATTTCATTAATCCAAGATAATGTTTTAACAAATTTAAAGTATTTTGAGCATGCAAACAATTACATTACAAAACTTTGTCCAAAATTCTCATCATCAAATGTGTTAGCTCAATAAAATATTTGCAAAATGTATCAACACAACAAAGGATTGTTCATTAGTTTGAGTGAATCTAAAACATAAGTTTGTTCTTGATGTTTAGGAAAATTCATTTGGATTTTGAGAAAAGCAAAAAAAAAATCAATACAAAACACAAAGGAAAGGATAAATATTTAAATCATTAGTTCATGTGTAATAGAAAATGCATCACAAATGTTTATATGTGCAAAAGGAAAGAGATCCTAAAAAGAAAGTGTATGTTGGGAATATGTCATTTTTTTGCTTATCAATTATTGATCACTTTAAACCCTAGGGATTAATGTTTGGCAACACTACCCTTTAAAACACAAAGTTTCTAATTATGTAGCTTGGTATTGGTCTTATTATTCTTCTTTTTGTGTGATTGTAATCATTGTTATGTGAAATTGACATTAGACTTGTTGAAATGAGTTGAATCCTCCATTAACCATATGAGAACAAATGGTATCTAATACATCACTTATTTTGCTTAAAATTTGTGAAGTATTTAATCAACTTTCTACACTTTCAAATGCATATATCTCATAAATCTCTTAAGTGGGCCATTTTTCAAACTATCATTATGTATACCTTTTTTAAAAATTGATTGTGAATTTGCATAAGTATGAGCATGTATTGATGTCCCAACATGAAGAGCTTTAAGACAATTTATAAAAATATGTTTGAGTATCATAGTGCCTTGGCAAGTTTGGCACATGTCTACCAATTAATTAATTAATTTTGAAGATTCCATTTTGAAAATAAAACATTTCCAAAAAAAAATCATTTTTTTCACAATTGTTTTTTGGAGAAATTAGTTTATGAAAATGTCAACACTTCCAAAAAATATATAATTTATGTTAAAGACGTCAAGGTACCACAATATTTGTCTTTTGTTTATCTTATTTCTTAACCATGGTTTGTCATATAAATGAAGATGTTTGAAATTAAGCATGATGACAAAATCTTGGAGGGTATAGTTTTTTATCATACTCATCTTGAGTTGTGTGAAACTATGTCATCATAACATGGGCAAAAACACTATGATTGTTGTCCTCATTATTTGATTTGTCTTCCAATGTGTTTGAAAGAGGAATCTGCCCAAGTAATTTCATGCCAATATGGTGTTTGGCCCAACATAAACTTTTAATGAAAATATTTGCTACCATAAAAGATATATTCAAGTTGAATGTAACCTAATTCAATGTGTTCATCTACATAATGGTATTGAATATCAATGTGCTATTTTTAGCTTATTCTAAGCATGAAACTTAAGATTTTTAGATAATGTGATAGCATTTTTATTATCAACATAATTACAATGGGTTCCTTTTGAAAACATCCAATATCATTGAATAAATGGCAAAACCAAGTTGCCTCAACATGGCAACTTTGGTAAGGGCCAACTATTTTGATTTAGTATTTGACAAAATAATTTATAAATCATTTCTTAAAAAATTGATCAAGAAATGACACCATTCATAAGAATAAAATAATTGCTTAAGGTGGAGTGACAGGTATCCCAACCTCTTGCCCAATCTACATTTGTGTAACCATGTGATATATCCTTCATTACAACATTGATATTTATGTTGATTCCAAGGGAGCTTTTTAAATAATTCATGGCATGTTTTGAAGCTTGTCAATGTAAAAGACCTATATTTGAAAGGGCATTAGGCCAAAGTCAGAACCAAAAAAATTCATCTAGTCTTGAATTGATGACAACATGCATGAGAAAAATTATTGCTTGATAATAAGGCATATTTTTATAGCAGAATGTTTTCATCAATATTTAGGCAAAAAAAAATCATTAAAGCAAGGCCATTATTGAAACGGGTAGATTTAGTGTTAGAATATTGTATGCTATATTTTTAACCACTTGTTGAAGATATTTTGATTAAAATATTTTCTAAAAACCTTCTTGTTTATTGGCAAGGATATTGTGTTTAGATTCATTATAGAGTATATTAGCTTAAGGGATATTGGCCCCTAGTTAATAGGTCCATTTTTATATGAGGATTTTTGAAAGATGATATTTTAGCTTGTGTTGTGTTGAAACTTGAGACTAGTTATAAAGTTATGATATTTTGAAGGATTTTGGTTTCTTGTGGAGGATTTTTTTTAAGAATATTTTTGCATGGTGAAATATTCGAATTTCCATAATTCTTCTTTTGCCTTAAGATAGTTTTTAATGTAAATGGCAAGGGCATAGTGTGACACACACCCCTTGTTTCACAACACTTGGAGTCCAAGTAACTATAGTGTAATCCCCTTGATGTGACATTCCAAAAAGAATTCAATAATTTCTTCATTTCAAATATTAAATGAAGTTGGTTGTTCATAGCATGAGCAACCATCTCAAATTCAACAAGGATTATGAAATCATCTTTCAAGTGCTTAATATAAACATTAACATTGACATCATTTCTTTTGAAACCTTGATGAATAAAAAAAATATGTTTAACCTTTGATACCACATCCTAGGTGAATTGTTTCAAGCTAGAGGGCTTTCAAGGGTTCGCCAAAAAAAAAAGTTTTGTGGGGTTTTTCAATCTTTGATTTTTTTTAATTGAGCCATAAAAAACATTAAATTGATGTAGCTTTCTAGAATGTTGACTTGCCAATGCAAGTATCACTCTTATTGAATTAAGTTCAACCATTAAAGAAAAAATCCCCCTATGGTCAATCCCTTCAATTTGTGAATAACATTTGGCAACTAAATGAGCTTTGTTTTTATCAATTGATCCATCAAAATTGGTCTTGATTTTAAAGATCCACCAACTTCCTATTGTTTGTTTAATAGGGAGTAATGATATATACTTCCAAGTTTTATTTTTTTCTTAGTGATGGCAATTTACCATAATGATGCATCTTTTCTAATCAATGTTTAGTGAAATGAAGTGGGTTCCAATGACATTGGTGTTTGAGTAATCAATGTATTGTGATGATAATTAGGATGTTATAACAAATGTCATCCCAACATAAATTCAATTAATCTATTGGGTTTTATATTTACCCTTAGGATCTTTTTTTAAAAAATTGATTGAAAGTACCCATTTGTGGGTTTAATAACTTATTAATGTAGCTTGTGTCATTGGCCCAAGTGTGAACACATTGAGAGCTCAACTGATTTTTCCTTCCAAACCCAATTTTTACAATTTGTTTGAATTTCTAGCAACAAAATCAAACATCAATATCTTTCATGCTTTAGTTCTGAAAATTGTGAAATCAATTCTATTAAATCAAACTCACCAAGGGTTTTCCAAGAACACAAAGAATGCCCCCAAGTCCTAGTATATTTTTCAATTTCAATTTTATGAAATTTTCATTGAGAAAATGGTTCAATTATCAATAGTTTCCACATTATAGTTCCAAACAATTTCAAACCAAGTTGATGCACCCCTACTCATCAAGAGCTTTCCTAAGATATTAAAAGTTGCAACATGAAATGTTGTGGTTTGGGAGATTTCAACATAACAAACAAAACAAAACAAATTACCTTGTTTCATTAACAAGCATTCTTGGCCTTGTATTAATTTGATAAAAACAACATCTTTTGAAATAATTGTTCTTTTGTTAGATTTACTCATAAGTGTATACCTTTTTGTTTCATTATTATAGCCAAGAAAAATACCTTTAATAGTATGTGGGTTTAATTTTTTTTCGACCTTTAGGAATGAAACAAAGGTCTAACAACCAAACACATGTAAATTTGAAATTTTGGGTTTTATATGTCCATTCCATAATTGATAAGGAGTTTCATTTGATAAAACAACATTTGTCAAATTTTGATTTTGTAAATAGGTTGTCACATGTAAATGTTTTGCCCCAAAATATTTTTGATAATTAGTAGTCACTCGATGAAGTTAAAATTGTTTCCATATTAATGTTCAATTTCATCTTTCTACCACCCCATTTTGTTGTGGGGTGTCAAAAATTATGAATTGTATTTGTATGTTAGTTTATTGGTCAAATTTTGTGATTCATTTGACTTGTGCTCACCTCCATTGTTCACTCTTAAGACCTTGATTTCATTATTAGTTTGATTTTCAACTACTTGTTTTGATTTTGCAAGGGTCTTAGACTTATGACATAAAACATTAATGGCACCTTCTTTTCAAAAAGTTTCATAATGTTGTTTTCCTTTTAAACATCCAATATAGACAACTGGTGCATTCATGCATGATTAATAAGCCCTAGGGTGCTTGTGCCATAAATTTGTTTTATACAAGTGAATTGTTGTTGGTATGGTAACAACATTTAACATGATTTTGTGATGTGGCACAAAGTTCATAAAACTCATTTTTGGCATATAATTTGCAATTATAATCGGTGATATTAAAATATGCCTTCTAGACTTAATTTCACCTCCAACTTCATCCAATTTTTTAACAAATAAAAGTTTTTTCATGAGACCATGAACACTAAGTACATCTATTATGGTCTTATCTTGACCATTGAATAAAATAATGGATACATCTTCTTGTCTTTCAATGCAATGTGAAGTATCATCACCCAAATAAAGAAATGACCTTTTTACCAAGGTTTGTATGAACAAGTGTCAATATGCCATGTGGGGTCCTTCCCCTTGATAATAAACATTATTGTAACATACAATATGTTGTCTTCATCAACTAAATTTCCTTGTCTTGTATTAACCTTTTCATCAATAATTCATTTGTATGACACTTTCTAATAACATATTATAGTCTAGCAATAAAAATAATTATGATTATATGGTTTATTAAAAATTTCATTCATATTTCCTCAATCTTTTTGTAAGGTGATATATAACATATTTTTTCTTTTAGAGTAACATATGTATATTTCTTGCAAAAAGAGCCTAAACCCAAAATGAATATCTTTCATCAAGGTTTATTCTTGAGAAAAATCCATAATTAAAAAATTGAGTCAATTTGTTTATCTTCTCAAGATTGATAAAAAAAACTTTCTAGTTATTTGGCATGTTATGCATCAATGATAAAATTACATCATTCTCATCAATCAAGCTTCCTATTGAAGCTAATTATCCTTGAAAATGTCATTCAAAATGAATGAATATGTTTGTTACATGATTTCTTTCATTTTGTAGCTTTGCAATTTATCTTTCAAGTCCATTTTAATGACAACATTTTTTGTCTCATAGAACCTACATAAATCTTCCCACACTTCATCAAACATATGACATGATTGAATATGAAATACCACTATATTATAAAGGCAGTCAATGATGATAAATGTTTTCAATAAATCTATATTTTTCATTCAACAATGTTTACCTTCTTAATAAGGGAATGGTTGAAAACCCCATCATGGTGGATGTTGAATGTTTCTTTTTTGAGTCATTCGCAATAGTCATAATTTTTTATATTCTTATGATAAATGATAATTAATGTTTCCATGAACTATGAACCATCAAATTTGGGGATGTCTTTATTATTTCACTTTATGATGCAACAGGATTGACAATTATCTTTTAATTCATAAAGATTTCTTCATTTTGTGTATCTTATCAAAATGCATAATGTTTTTCTCAATTATTTTATGACCTTCTTTGATACCATGATACAAAACACAAAGGAAAGAGAAAAGATATAAACCAAACTAATTTAGGTGTAATAGGAAATACATCACCATTAATATTTATATGTAGGAAAGGAAAAATATCCTAAAAAGATAATGTCTATTGTTCAAATATGTCTTATTTACGTTTGTATTAACAATTATTGGTCACTTTAAACCTTAGGGATTAATGTTTAGTAACAAGAATAATCATTCCACAACACACTAATAAAGCATGTTATTTAAAATAACTCTTCCACATCCATGTGGAAAAATTACCCATGCAAATAAAATTTTAGGAAGAACATATTAGATGAAGAAATTGTTTTATAGTTGAAAATCTTTTCAATAATTTAAAAAGAGAAAATCAACATTTAAAAAAAGTTTCAATCATAAAATCTTGAAGAGGAAGAGGAGTTATGCTCCTTATTTGTAATGCCCTTTTTTGACTTGGTTATTTGGCATGTGTGTTGTTCAAGATCCTTCAAGCTCCCAAATTCATGCACTTAAAATATTTTCAAGTTGTCCTTGTTTTTTGCACATGTGCTTTTCACTATCCTATTTGAATTTTTTCCAAGATGTGTTCCCAAGTCACATTCTCTTTCGCTAATAGATTTCTTCAATGCTTGAATGTTTTTTTGACTTTTGATGATAGAGAAAAAGAGTTCCATTTCAAAACTTCACTAAATTCCTCACCTAGTGTTAATATCAAGAAATAAATCACCAAAATAATAACCTTATAGGTGCAAATCCCCAATATTCTACATTGAAGATTTTGGTTACCTTTTTAAAATATTGAAATGTAGGAAATGGTTAATTTCTTCAAACACATTTATATTTGTATCACTTGAATTTATTTATTTTTGCATTCTACAACCTTTGTTGTAATATAAAAATGAACACATAGGTGAAAACATAGTTAGGAGATTATTTGAACTATTGCAATTTCAATTTTTGTGGATTATAAATCAACTTCAAATTTAAAGTCATGTTCAACATTAACACTATCAAAATTTTAATTGTCCATGTTGAAGTAGAGTTTAATTGGAATCATATTAAAACATATGGATGAATTCTAAGAAAAAATGGATTCATAATGGACTTTTGAAATGATAACACCATTGTTATGCAAATAAATGGAAAATTTGCATTAAAAAAGCATGTCATTGTAATGTCAAAAGAAAAAGAAAAAAATAGACCACCATCAAATGAGAAATTCAAAAATAAAATGTATTGAAACTTTTTCAATACAAGAAAATTTGATTTTAAAAATTTGAAAATGATATTTTTTTGTCATTATGTCATTTATAGTCCATTTCACATTCAAATATTCAAACTTTCACATCAATTTTTAAACCAATCACATGTGCAAGGATATTTAAAAAGTGGTCTACCAATACTTTTGATCAAAAGCATAAGAAATAATTATAGTATTCACAATATGATAGTAATTATAATTGTAAGAATTTTAGCTAGTGTAAAATGTAAAGTTTCAAAATGTCAAATGTGAATCACCTAATCACATTTTTATTCATCTAAACTTTGTTTAATTTTGGCTTAAGTTTCTACCAAAAATTTCATCACCATCAAATCACATAAAAATAACCCAATTACATGTTGTTATCAATTACATGCCTTTAAAGACCTTAGGTTTTTTATAACTTTCCATACAATTAAGGTATCTATAAAAGGAAAAGAACTCAAGGTGAAAAAAAACAATTTTCTTAATAAGAAGGTGATTTAAAGGTGAATTCAACACCTAAAAACAAAAATAAAAACAAACATTGGTAATAAACACAACTTGAAATTCCTTTTCTCCCCTAGGTTGGTGATAAAATGAGTTTGAACTTGAGTTTTGATTTGCTTAATTTTTGTTATCATTGCTATGAATGTTATGCAATAAATACTCTTTCATGAAAAAAACTATTGTTCTTCACCCTCCTTTATGAGAAAGTTGCTTCTCTTTGTCTTGAGTTTGCTTTCTTTTGCACATAGCCAACATTTAAAGACAAAAAAATATTTGATAGTGAAAGAGGGGCCCAAAGACACAACTATTTTAAGCATAACTTTAATGCATATTCTCTCTCAATCCAATAACATTTGTGTAAGTCCCACCAACGAGAATGTGCATGTAAACATCAATTGTGTTCATTCTTATGATATTCTTATCAAATTATGTAAAGTTTTTTTTTTAAAAAACAAGTGCACTTCACATTCAAGGATTGAAAATAAAAGTTGCCCTTCACATGTTTAAAGGGTTCCACAATGATTTGCCTTTCACTAGAAGGGCTACATGCCATTGAAGGGGACATTGAAGGCCTAGTTACATTACGTCTTAAAAGCAAGATATGTCTATTGAGAGGGTGCATAATCAGACTCTCCAACCAACCTTCCTTTCAACCTAAAGAAAACAACATCGTTCATCCATTTGCAAGAAAAATCTCATAAACTTCCATTTGACCAAGCATGAATACTAAGGCGCCCTTCGACTACACTAGGAAATCTCTAACATGTTATTATGAACGTTATGTAAGCATCTATTTGAACATTATGCTTTTGCTGCTTTTCACCTGTTTGGAGTGTTAAAGTTATTTGGGTATCTGACTTGGCATCATCTATTGTGTTTATGCAAGCATCTGT
>Ga0209208_10012934_pt1 | contig 10492 bp, 7 predicted proteins | sample S1TSphfallax_3_FD_187694 | JGI IMG/M metagenome (GOLD analysis project Ga0209208, IMG submission 187694) | Host-associated microbial communities from peat moss isolated from Minnesota, USA - S1T2_Fd - Sphagnum fallax MG (SPAdes) (version 2) | ecosystem: Host-associated > Plants > Peat moss >... | reverse complement strand
AATATTTGTCCTTATACATATCTGGCATAAAGCACTCATGCAATCACCAGTCCTCATGCATATCTGGGTGGGAATTGCCCATACTAGTATGCACATCTAGGCTCTCATGCATGGATATGCATATGCATATCTGGTGCATAAGTTGGTGCATTCCGACATATAATTGGTTAGGGTTTAGGGGTTAGGGTTGGATGGAGATGGAGCACATGGTGTTTAGGGTTTAGTGTTTTACACTTTGCGAAGTGCAAAATGCAAAAGTTTTGTTGGCAAAGCTTTGAATGCAACGTGCAAAGTGGATGTCCTCTGTCAACTTTGTGCTCCTTACGATTTGTGATTTTTTGTGACAAAACTCAAAGGTCTAAGGTCAACGGTTTCAAGTGTGAAGTTCTTTGTTTGAGGTTGGAGGTCTCTTTGTGCAAGGTCAGACGTTAGATGTTTGATGAAGTTTGAGGTCTAAAGTTTAAGCGTTTTCTTTGTGAGTTTTGAGCTCTAAATGTACTTTTTGTGAAGTTTGAGCTTTGAGTGTTCTTTTTGTGAGGTCTAACGTTTAAAGTCAAAGCGCTTTTTCTAATGTTTAACATTTGAACATTCTTTGTGAGGTTTGAGGTCTAAGCACTCATCATTATTTGTGAAATCTCATGTTTGAACGTTCAGTGCTCTTTGTGAGGTTCAATCTCTTACCCACATGTCAAGCTTCACAAAACCCTTTCACCACAACACATTGCCTTTGAGGTGCTCTTCAAATTTCTGGGAATAAAAAGTTGTAATCTCATGATGAAGTTCAATTGTTTTTTATTTATTTTCCCAATAAAAAAATTGGTATTCATTCCCCCCACCCCTTAGTGATCAAATTTGTTGTTGTTCTCCAGCTATATATGTAACATAGTTACCGAGCTCCTCCTCTAGGCTCCAAATTTCGAACTTTGAATTGGATCAAAAGATTTGAACGATTTTTTTGGTTTTGTCTTTATTAAACAATTTGAACACAATGGTAAGAAAAAATAAATTCGAGCTATTGAGTTTGGTCAAGGAATGACCTCTGATCTATCACTATTGTGAAGTAGATTGGGTCTTGTGGATATTGTTCTAGTAGAAACAAAAGTAGCTTTCTTATGAGGAAAACAATGATTTTTTAAATCTTTTGAACGATTCGTCCTTTTCCCACATATGCAACAACAATGTCATCGACCTTTGTTGTTGCAAGATCTTTTCCAAATACTATTTCTTCTTCTTCTTGTTGCAACATTATTAACAAAGCTCCTCCTATTATTGTTGTCTATTGTTCCATTAACAACTTGCAAATATGTTGCATGCGATCAATTCTTGCTTGAGAGCTTTGTATTTCATAATTTGCTACATGCACCCAACACTAGTTGTAGTTCATCCCTTGTGGCATGTCAAGCTATTCCAGAGTTGTAACCTTTGGTATCATAACATAAGCATTCGACATTTTGTTTGAGGTCTACGGTTTAAGGTTTGAGTTCTATGAAGGTTTGTGAAGAAGATCTATGAGGCATTGTGAGTGTGAGTGTGTGAGGTTGAAGGTTTGAGGTGTGACTTGTTTAAGTTGTTTAGGTGTGGCCTTTGAAGTATTTTTGCTCCTCTAGAGTTTTGGTGTTCATGACATTGTTGTTATTGATGGTTGTTGAATTCATTGAAACATTCTTCCAATTCGAATGTTTATAGCTTCAATGGAGATTCCAACAATTTGGTTTACAACATTTTTACATCAACCATTGAGAAGGTAAGTTTTCAAGTTCTTCTTCTAAACTTCATATGTCTTGGATTTTTTAACTCTACTTTGCATGTGTCCATGAACCTCTTCCAACTAAATATGCCTTGCCTTTAATTTAATTTAATTTTTTACATTTTGTTGGTTTTAAGGTTTAAGTTGTAATTTTCGTTCTACAACTTTAAACAATGGTTGAAGATGATGATGTGCAATTGGTTGAATCCATTGGTGGTATTGATGGAACACCACCACATTAGATATTCATAGTGGACATATGCATGGCCATGTTGGTGCTAGTTCTATTGTTGCCTCAAATTTTATTATTGTTGATGTTACCTCAAATTATGTTGTTGATTCAATTTATGCTTCAAAGCATAATCGACAACCTAGGAAGAAGCAATTTAGGCCATTTGAATGTGCAATTACATCATATTTTCGTGCTACAAATCCTTACAAGAAGTCTAATGAAGCACAACAACATTTTTTTGAAAACATGGTCCTATATATTTACAAGGGGTACATGCCCCTTTCCACTTGTGACAATATTTGGTTGAACAGGTTGGTTTTATGCTTATGCATGTGCGTTGTTTTTCCTTCTTGTGCTACTTTTGTAAAGTAAGTGTTGCTTGCAATGGTCACAAAAACCATACAATTACATGTGTTGCCAAGGCTTGTTAAAACAACAACATTATTAGCTAGTTTTGATCTTTGGATGTCCAGAGGTGGTGTGGACACCTTTGCCTTGGTAATCAATTGCCTAAATGAATCTTGGATGCCCCGACATGTTACCATTGGTTTATTTGAGGTTCATGAAACCATAGGGCTTTCCATGGCTGGTCAGTTGCGTTCATTACTTGAAAAGTATGATTTAATGAATTGTATGATTGCTTTTGTAAAAGATGAAGACACAACTTGATATCTATGGTAACAACATTATGTTCCATTGCTAATTGTTGCCCTTTGAAACTTTAGCAAGTTTATGAAGGCACGTGTTTTGGTCACATTACGTTTAAAACTTGCTAATATGTATCAATTTGATGTTGATTTTGGAAGCCAAAATTAAACATGTTATTGATGCTTTGGATTTGATGTTGAGCTTATCATCTTTCAAAACAACACGTGGGCAAAAATTATTAAGGTCATCAAACATTTTCTATAATTTTTACAAGCCTATGATTCACAATAGGTGCACAATATGTTCGTTCTTATGTTTGGTCCTAGGTTCAAGTCTTTGAAGGTTGTGGAAAACTATGTGGGTCATGGGGCTTATATTCATCTTGTTGCAAAGTATGATGTTAATGCAATAATATTTTTTTTAGTGATTGTGTTTGAGGTAAAGTAGAAGTTGTTGGATATGTTGATGGATTTGGTGACTATATTGAAGAAGACAATAATATATTTGGTGTGGGTGCATCTATGGAAGAGTCATCATGTGCACTTGTTGTTGGGGAGTTGTCCTTGTTCATGAGGTTATATGTAACCCATGCTACATGTGTTGATACCTTAATCTGGTGGCAGATTCATCAAACCCAATTCCCAAATTTAATTTCCTTGCTAAACAAACATTGGGAATTTCGGGGCAATAGATTGAAATTGAATGTGTGTTCAATTCTATTTGGTGTGTTGATAACTTTAAGATGTTGCAGGTTGTAGGTGGATAATTTAGACCAAAATCATCAACATGGTGAAGAATTGGCCTAACAATCCTTGTTTCAATTAGTTATGACATAAGGATTTGATAGATTTTCATAAAATTGAATCTTCATTGGCTAAAGATAATTATGATTTGACTGAAGATTCAAATTATTTTGAACAATTGAAGCTGGATAAGGATTAATTTGGCATTTGGCAAGGTTTTCAAATTATTGTTGTTTCTAGGATTGCAAAACTTGAATGATAGTTTGCATTTTGCACTTCATTTTGAACTAACAATTTTGTTTTTTGATTCATGGAAAGGTTACTTTCATACCTAGTTTGTAGCCAAATCTGGCTAAATCATCTTATGGATGGTTGCCATTTCAGCTACATCACAAAATTGGAAAAAAACATGCTTAGAAAGAGTCCCCTGAGTTGTGAAAGATCAAAACTTCTTGAGTGTTATTCCTCCATATCTTTGTGTGATGTGTACCAAGTTCATTGTTTTGGGGGCGAAAAATGGACAAATGGCGACACACGGCCTCAAATTTCTGGCGAATTGTTTCCTTTTCTCAAAAAGAATTCGCCAAACTTCCCCCTATTTTGGGGAGTGTGTTGCCACCAGTCTATCTCCTGGCAACAAATTTAATGATCCTGTACCAAAGTAGAGCCAGTAAAGGCCAAATCTGTCTGAATCTGTCTGGGGATACTTGCCAGTGTTGTTACAGTCCAGGGTTTCTTTTTAAGGATTTTGTGATGTAGCCAAAGTGACGATCATTCACAAAATAATTTTGCCAAATTTGGCTACATACTAGATATAAAAGTAGAAAAAAAATAGAATCCTTCTATATTCGTGGCTACATACTGGAACCCATCTTCAAATCTGGCGAATATGGGTCTTTTTTTTTCCCATGAAAAATCCTTAGTACAGGTCGAAATCATATTTCGCAGATTGACATTTGGCAAAAATTTGCCAGTAAAAGAAACAATGCTACAGTACAAAAATGGCAAAAACAAAGCCCCATACATCTACCAGTGCAACTGAACCCTCCTTATAGCCAAAACCTGGGAGCAAAGCCATATATAATTTTTCATAAACTCAAAGGAGCGAAACCAATGTATAATATACAACATGTTATATTTAATGGTGAGATCTGGAGTGATTCTTTACTAGAGGTGCCTTTTAAAAACCAAACAAATGGTTGTGGCTGTTGCTTGCAAATTAAAATTAGAAGGTTTGGTGATAATTGTGCAAAATGTTTAACTTTTATTGGCTATTCCAGAAATTTCTAAGTGGTTAAAGTGACAATAATATTGGTAGAGTGCATCTTCTACTGGCAAACTTGCATTCTACTCTATGACTCATGAGTCCTGAGTTCTAGGGGAATTGAACCCCAGTCTAAAAGATCTTGCCCACCTCAACAGAAGCCACCTCTTTAAACATACACAAAAAATTGCTAATTATAAGTAATATTCATTTAGCATACAAAAATGCACCCTTGGAGTTTGCACTTTACAATCACCAAAATCCAGAAACCAAGTTAAATGGCAGACTATTGAAGGCATGGAAATTTTATTAAATGTGTGGGAATATGCTGCCAAGAATCAAATAGAGCTTGTGTCAAACCACAAGCTTCTGCCCAATGGCCCATTGCCAACCAACAAATGCATATTGCCATGTGCACACTACACACAACATAAGTTTCAAAATCCAGAGCCTAAAATAGAAGCCAATAGCTGAGCTCCAAAACCCATAGAATGCTATAAGCCCTTCAAGCTGCCAGAAGCCCTCCAAGTTTCAAGATTGAACACTGTAACTAATTATTCCCCCCTCCAAGTATCTATGGCCTGAGTATAAGGGAAATACTCATGTTATAGAAATCTTGTAAAAACATCCTCACATGCAAGTCTAGGTGGTTAGTTAGACAGTTACAAAGTTTGCCTTTCATAAAAGACAAAGTGCTGAAGCAACATTAATTTTCAATAGATCCCAAAACCTAACACATGGCAAGTTTGACAAGCTTCTTATAGTTTGAGATGGAATGAACAACCTAGATGTTGATATAAGCAACAACATGCGCCTCAAGTGGTTACACTCCTTGCCATCTTTCTTTTAAGATTTTAGCCAAATTTTTGGAGCATGGTTGTCTTAGAAAAGAAGCTTACAACTCAAGATTCAACATATCAAGTGAAACATGCACCAAAACTTTTCCAATATTCTTTAGCACATAATAGAAAGGATTGATGATCTCCAAATGAAGAGGGAATGATGTTTCAGCTTTTGCAACAAGCTAGTAATGTGGATAGACAACCTTCAAAGTATTCATAAACTAATTAGGAAAACGATGATCCAACTCAACTATAAGAATAGAGGCTGCCTTTAAGCATTGGAGTTAAACCGGACCACACATTTGAAAAAATTATGTAAGGTTCACTAGCAAAGCAACCCCAATAGTTTGTTGCCAAAAATGAACCCAAATTGTGTGACCATTGAACTTTGTGGCACACAAGTCAACATCACCTAAAGGGGACTTAGTGAAATCGAAGGTAGTCCCTCATGTTTGCCCTCCAAGAAGTTGTGAAATCCATTAAAAGCTTCACCTTTGAACTTGCATTCAAGGTCATTATAGAGCTTGTACATCTTGGACTTGCACGTCTTGATTGCCTCAATGAAGTCACAAATATAAACATCTCACCCTTGGGCATATTTGATCAACATGGGAATGAACTCCAAAAGTGGCAAGATGCAATGGAAACCAAGAATCAATTCAATATCTAGTAGTTTTTACATGTTGAATCTTGCAACACCTCCATTGTGAATAAGATCTTCCCACATCTTCACGATGAAATTTTTATATTCTGCCATAACTCACTTACAAGGGGCCAACATGGAAATCTAATAGGATTTGATGTTTCAAAAAAAAATGTTACCTTTGGTGTCAAGGAGAACTACAAGCTTTTGCAATTTAAGCACTTTCTTGGGATGTCAAGAAAAATAGGAGTGCAAATACTAGAGTAGATATTCTCAAGTGTTGCATTATGGCCATAGTAAAAAAAACTTGAATGGCCAAGTTGGTGTGGTGTGCACAACAATGGATAGCCACCAAAAGAACAGCAAGTTTCTCCTTCAATTGCATAGAAACACTAGTTCTACATCCAACAAACATAGATCCATTGTCTACTTTAATAGTAATAAGCTTATTTTTAATTTTCACTTTTGTAAGCCCAACTTAAATCAACAAAGTGTTTAACATCACTTTGTAGATGTTTTTAGTAGTAACACCATTAATGACCCTTTCCAAGTTCAACAAAACAAACATTCGTCAACAGTTATTGAAAGCATATTCATGAATGAAAATATATGATTCATTATCAATGGTGGTGACTTCATCAACAAAAAAAAACAAAGAAAGGAGATTGTTTCACCGCCTCTTTTATGTGTTGCAATACCATATCACGCTTACTCTCCACAACCTCCCAAACTATTAGACCAATGTTTCTTAGGCATGTTCTTGACTTTCAAAAAATAGAAGAAATCCTTGAACGACTCATAATCAACATGGGATGACCCTCCTTCAACAAATAAAACACAATAATAAATCAGACCTTTTTATTTTCTTTTTTTCCCCAAATATCCCCCAAGGCAAACCTATGAACCATATTGATACAAATATTAGCAACATATAATGTTTCATTTTTTTATGCATAGATTTGGGATTAGTAAATCATACCCTCTACCATCCTAGGAGTGTCTACCTCGGCCTTCTTACGACCAACATATTAATATAAAGAATCCAATTTCATAACCAATAATCTCTCCTTGCTATTAATGGTTGTGCACATTTTACACTAAACATGGTCAACAATCCCATCACTTCTAGCCACTAATTCAACTCAAGGCAATTCAGTTAACCAAACATTTTGAAATGTTTGGTGAGTTTCACATTCTTTTTGTTTCAAATGTTTCTTTTGTTCAAACAATTCTACATGAAGTGCTCTAATGGGTTAGGGGCTAATATACGCAACAATGTCAAAAGAGGAAGATGGAATGTGAAGATTGTCAAGGATTGAAACTTCAAAAATAGGCTTATACCTATAATTGGGGGGCAATTGTAAAAAAACCATCACACAAAATATATAATTTGAAAAAGCTAGGAACACGAGTAAACAAAAATGAACACCAAGTTTCAAAAACACATTACGAACTTCAGTTTTAACTTTGTGCAAAAAGGAAATTCAAAAGCACATTACAAACTTGGTTTGAACATCATGAAGAAAGGAGGACACAACTCATGAGAACTCAAGTGAGATGGAAGTTGGAACTTAAAAACACAATGCAACAAAAAAAAAAAAAAAATCAAGAAACTTACCAATGTTTTGGAGTGCATTCTTATTGTTGCATTAAGTTCCCATGGTTACATAGTACACATAGATGTTGCAAAATCATAGATTAAAACTTCCATTGGCTAGTTGCTAGAGGCCTACTTTCACCATTATAATAATCACAAAGACTTACACCAAAAATAAAAACTTATAACCTTGACACTCAAGCCTCAAAGTCTTAGACCTTGATGTTCAATGCACATTGCACATGCAACTTAAACCTTAAAGCTTGCAAAAAAAATGCAAGTTCCAACCCACTTTGCTAGAATTTTGGATTCTAAGTTTTAATCTGAAATGAAAAACAAAATTAGTGTGTGATTATGATATGCATCCCCACTTTTAATTCAAAAAATGAAATTTACAAGCATTAGCCCACCAAAATTTAAAAGTAATTCAATAATGAGTTCTTCTACAGACTAAGTTTTCAATGTTGTTACTAACTTGCTATTGAAATTCAAACTTTAATCAATGCGTGCAATAAACTAAGAAGTGCAACATTCATGGGAGGCTCAAGTTAGGTGAATGACTACACTAAATGAGTTTTATAATTATTGGTGATGGCCAATGCAACATGAAGGAGGAGTGGTGAAAGGTTCTGATCAATGAGTAAAAAGAGGCAAAAGGAATGCGTGGGGGAATTGTAGACGACATTTGCAATGGCAATTACTTTCGCTTTTCAACAACTTAAACTATATTTAACATTGGATCTAACAATCTCCAAAACCCAATGGACAATGGATATGACAATCCTATAATTTTAATGGATGAATTGTTAGTGAGATTCACCTTTTCATCATGCCACATATGACTATTCAAGCCAAAGATTCTTTTAAAAAATACACTAGATATTTGCATGGTTTGATGGGGTGGAGGGAAGTGGCTATAAATTGCCCAAAAAAAACATTGTTCCAAACGTCTTTTAAGGAATTTATAAATAATCTTTAAATCCAATCCAACACCTTTTCATCTTCACCTAGGTATTTCACCCTCGCTTTGCAAATAGCCTTAAAATCCCACAAACTAGGGCTCAAATTCAAAAGAAAGGATGAATAAAGGGTTCAATTTTGAATTGCACTTAGATAGAATAGACACCTTGCCTAAGGGGTCTACCTACTTAAGTTGTGTACCCACCTACCTACTTGCTTATACAAGCTACCCACCTTTTTACCTAGGCCCCCAACCTATCAACCTATTTATTTCTTAAGTAGTTTTTACGTAGCTCCTAGGTAGCCTTTTAGGTAATTCTTGGGGAGCTTCCTATATACTGGGTTCTATGCAATCCCTTTTTGCACTATGAATTAGCCTTAAGTAGACAAAATAGGTTTTAAAGTAATTCCTCAATATCTTTTAACTTAAGAAACCCCTAGTTAGCCCCATAGGTAGGTTTTATGTAATTTTTAAATAACTTTTAAGTATCCCATAACCTATGTGTTTTTTTAGGTGATCTTTAGGTAACCTTCTAACTAGCCCCTTGTGTAAGCTTTTGATAGCTCATACCATAGATCACCTCCTAGGTAGGCCTATTTTGCCCTCTTGCACTATGAATCAATCCTAAATAGTTCATTAAATGACAATTAGGTATCCCTTAATTGAAGAAATCCCTAACTAACCCTTTAAGTACACTTTTTGCAATCCCCTAAATAAACCTTAGATAACCTAGGTAGACCTCTAGGTAAAATAAAAAATAGGAAGAATTCAAATCATCTTAAATTATTTACTTTTGTTGCAATCCCATTTTGCATTTTGACCGTCATCCTTGGTTTATGAAACCTAGGGTTTTTGTTCATGGGTTCTAATGACCTTGCAAATATCTGTAATATTCACACACCAAAACCCTTAAAATCTCAAATCCAAAACCTTAAGCCATATAAATCAATTTCAAAAATCCCATATGGAGAGTATCATCCAAAACACTCACATTTCAATACCAAGAGGACCTTTTAGATTTATGGTATGAGGTGCCCAAACGTATGATTGTATCTTGTCTAATCTTGTCACCATCATTTAGTTATGATATGATGTCTAGAGACTACATAATATATGTTATGAAATTTTCATTTTGTGATTGAAATATGGCATGTGATCCTAACTTGTTTAGAGGAAATAGGTATTGTGCATGAACAAATACTTTTATATGTGAAAATGCGATGCATTAAATGATTAATGTTGTAAAATATAAAAACAATTTTTTTCCATTTATGTAATGCTTGAATTTATGTTTTATTGGATTGGCAAAGGCTATGTGATTTGCATGTATCAACCAATTGAAGAATATCATGTTAGATTTTCAAAATGTAATTTGCTATGTGTAAAATATAATCACAAGCCCAACAAGGCCTTCACTCACCTACTTAGAGCACTGCTCCACAAAAAAATTGTAATGTTCAACTAGAACTTAAATTCCTAGATGTGAATTCAATTACTAATGTTCCTGCTGCACTTTTGCAGATAGATTTTTGTGATGGACAAATAACATTCACACTTATATTTTTTGGATTTTTGAATCATCTCCATTTCCATTTTCATGCATTATTGTTTCAAATTCTATTATCCAGAAAAGAAAATATTCTATGTAATTGTCAACTAGTTTTGTTTCCCGTGAGAAAATAACTTGGTGTTATGATAAAATCATATGAAATGTTGGGCAATCACATTTGTACCTCTCTTAAAATTAATATAATCTTTCATATGTGTTGCTTTTAACACAAATGTTGGCTAGGTATGTTACACCCCACAACTAAA
>Ga0209208_10012933_pt1 | contig 10492 bp, 7 predicted proteins | sample S1TSphfallax_3_FD_187694 | JGI IMG/M metagenome (GOLD analysis project Ga0209208, IMG submission 187694) | Host-associated microbial communities from peat moss isolated from Minnesota, USA - S1T2_Fd - Sphagnum fallax MG (SPAdes) (version 2) | ecosystem: Host-associated > Plants > Peat moss >... | reverse complement strand
GCTTGAACATTCCATAGTACGTAAACACTGGGGATTTGCACTAATTGTGCTGGAATTGGCCACCCAAGTAGATTCTGCACAATTAAAGAGAAATAATGAGACTCAAAAGACACGCTAATAGTTGTTGGCTCTCGCATAATAAGCAAGGCCTACCAATTAGGTCTACAGAATTGGCACCTGTGCTGAACAGCTGATTCAAATGATAATTTGTCAATAAATAACAAGGGAGAGTAGAGCAAAGCCCTATAAAATGAATCTTGTGATCATTGAAAAACCATGAAGGTCCTCCCTTCCATCAACTAGTTCAAAATGGATAGTTGAACTTAAAATTTTGGATAATTTGGTCATTTTAATAATCCTTCAAATATTTGAAACTTTTTTTCTTTTTTTCTTTTTTTGAAAATGTGAAACTGAGGCATTGAAAATCTTCATCATTATTGCAGGCTACAATTTCAGTATTTATGTGACAATTGAAGATATTTATGAGAAATTTTTCTTCAATTCAAAAAAGTAGAATTGATTTTTGGAGGAAAAAAAAAGTTGTTTTTGTCGATGTGGAAGCTGACCTTAGGCTATGGTATTTAATTCAAAAGATTGACACTCTAATTATGTCCATGTGTTATTTTCCCTTTCAAGAAAACAATCATGTCAAGAAGTGTTACCAAATATTGTTGACGATATATTGTTGTTGTCTCAAGCTTGTTCTTACAAAATGGGTATATTATGTCATAACAAGTTTCAACTTGGGAATTTCCAAAGGGGGCAAATGATGTGTTTGTGCTTGAGGTTAACTTTTTGGATGCTCATTGGCATCCTAAACATATAATCTTATTTGAATCAACTAAAACAAGGAGTCAAGCATTAACAAAAAAAACAATTCTCAACGTTTTAAAAGTTTGGGCATGTCATTATACAAGACTAAGTGTTTTTAAAAACTACTAGGTCAGGCAAGATAATATGTTGAAGTATACTCATGACAAACACAAGGAGACCCAAAAAGAGACTTAGATCTCTTTTCACTGGGTTTTAAACCAGGCAAAAGAACTGAAAAGAAACAATACTAGGTAATCCAAAAACCCTTCCATGGCTGCAGTTTCTACCTCACTTGTGCATGTCTTCAAGAACTGGGGCAGATGCATAAATAGTACAAATGCTCGCCTCAGGAATTACAAATATAATTCCTTGCATGAACTGGAAGAATTGTACATATAATTCCTCACATGAACTTAAGAAGACAAGATGGAGAAGGACCTCTCTAACCTGATATGGAGCTCTGGAATTGGCAAATTAGTGACCGGTAGTAATGAACAGAAAACTTGGAGACAATTTGCTAAGAACTATATTGGAGTCAGATTTTGCTATATATTATGGAACAAGTCACAACAGCAACAGCTTGCAGGTAAAGAAAACCAGAGCTTACTACTGTATTGGATTCTACTCTTCACCAAGAGTAATTTTATTTGTACATAAGTATGAAGATTTGTTTACTAGGCGGGTGTCTGCATCTAGCATTGTCAGTCTGCTTCAGGTAAAGTCTTACATCTAAGATAATTTGGTTATGGATTCTAACTTAGGTCTCTGGTTTAATACAGTTTGATCTTCTAGTTCTCTCTACATTACAATCTCTTCAGAATGTGGAAGCCCCTGGTAGACACCATGATCAGTGTGTACCAGTTTCAATGAGCATACACGTGAGACAAACTCCGCACACTTGGTGGCTTAATGTATTGACTGAATTGAAACCTTGCTAAGAGGGTAGGTGATTGGGCTTCACAGGATGTTTACCTTGAGGGCGGTGGAGCCTCATCACCTCCACAACCATGCCTGAATCTCCAGAATTGCGTGCTAAATGCTGTGCAATAAGGATGCAAACAGCAGAAATTCTGGTGACATAATTAGTGAAAACTTCTTCTACATCTATGTTTGTAGCTGAAACTTCCTGCAAATCAAGATAGAATGTTTCAGACCAGTGTTCCATTTCTCAGGTTAGACTGCAATTGAAAGTGTCACGTAGAAAACACCAAACTCTGCAACTCTGATTCTCTTTTAAGTTAGCAAACAAGTGCAGAGCTAAAGATGTTTCAAGTCATACCTATGCAGTTATTTGGCGACTACTATCGTAGATGGGCAGTTGGGGTGCAGCTTCAACATCCTTGAGGTACTTCACTACCTGCAGCATTGTTGGTCGCATGAGCGGGTCTTCAGCTGTACATAAGTTGGCAATGTGCAACACTTTGAGCATGCTCATCTTACATGACCCATTTGAGACAGTGGGATCAAGTACATCTTGGGCTGCTCCCTGCTTTATCATCTGCCGGACCCATCCAACCAGATTACCTCCTTCCATTTCCTTGAACTCCACACCTGTTGGCTCCTTGCCAGTAAGCAGTTCTAGGAGTATCACTCCATAGCTGTACACATCTCCTCGAGTAGTGGATCGCCAGCTCTGCCCATATTCAGGAGGGATGTATCCAAAGGTGCCTGCAATATCAGTGCTCACATGGGTCTCATAAGCACTGATGAGCCGTGCGAGACCAAAATCTGCAACTCGGGGCTCAAAATCAGCATCCAGCAAAATGTTGCTGGTCTTCACGTCCCTGTGGATGATATGGGGTATGAAGCCATGGTGAAGGAAGTTGAGACCTCTCGCAGAGCCCATGGCAATCTTGAATCGTTTGTTCCAATCTAGAACCTCAACTGCATCTGCGCGGTTCCGAAGCCACAGGTCAAGGCTCCCGTTCACCATGTACTCATACACAAGCAGTTTTTCCTCCCCAAATGAGCAGTATCCAAGTAATGGCACCAAGTTTCGATGTTTCACCTTTCCCAAAGTTTCCATTTCTGCAAGAAATTCTCTGTTGCCTTGTGTTCGTGCTGCACCAAGTTTTTTTATGGCCACAGTTTTGCCATCTGGTAAAATGGCCTTGTAAACTGTTCCAAATCCTCCATCACCTACGATGTTAGTCTTGCAGAAGTTATTGGTGGCAAGGAGTATGTCAGCCAGAGTGAGCCGCAGCAATGGCTGCTCAAACATGGCTACATTGATACTTAAGGGCTCCTTAGATTTTGCCATGGTCAAACATGTGCTACTGTCAATCATCATGCTAAACTTCTTCTCCAAATCCTTGGTTTTCATCACTGCCTCCCTCTTCAGCAAGCGCCACCTCAGGACTACAAACAGCAGACTGAGAAATGCAATGGTGCAACCAATTGTGATACCTAGTATTGCCCCTGTACTCAGCAAGTTGGTAGGAGTCATGGTCATGTAGTTGGAAGTGCACTCTGTTCCAAGTATGCCTCCACAAAGTCCTGGATCTGCAATGAATGAAGAGGCACCCAACTTTGCACACATGCCTGTGGAAGGGATTTGCCCTTCCAAGTCATTATATGACATGTTGAGGAAGGTCAGATATCTAAGTTCACACAGCTCAGGAGGGAACATCCCACTAAGGTGGTTGTTTGAAAGATCCAAATAGATGAGCTGCACAAGGTTTGAAAGCTCATTTGGAACAGACCCTGAGAACTGATTTCCACCAAGATCTAGATATGATAGCCCTGTGGCATTGCCAATGGTGGCTGGAATGCTTCCAGAAAATGCATTGTGGCTCAGATTGATGGTTTGTGCTTGATGCCAGACTGAACTCTCAGACAGCAATTGAGCAATGTTACCTGTCAGTTGGTTTTTCTCCAGATTTAGTCCCACAATAGACTCCAGAGTGGCCAAGGAGGATGGTAGACCCCCACTGAGCTGATTGTTGCTGACATCCAAGCGAGACAGACCTGTCAGATTGCCTAGAGTGTTGGGAATTGATCCAGAAAGCATGTTTCCACTCAAATTGAGCTTTGTAAGGCTCGCAATGTCACCTAGTTGGGGGGGGATTTGCCCTGTGAGGCTGTTGTAGGCCAGATTCAAGCCTTGGAGCTTGCCCACTTCTCCAATCTCAGCTGGGATAGACCCATTTAGCATGTTGCACGAAAGATCTAAAGTGGTCAAGTTTGTAAGCTGTGCAAGTTCAGGAGGGATTGAACCTGTTAGTTGATTGCCTGTCAATAACAGCTCCACAAGAACCGAGCACTCACCCATCTCTGGTGGAATACTGCCACTGAGATTATTCCATGACAAGTCCAGTGTTCCATGATGCTGCACAAAGCTTGAAGTGGGCATGGCGATCACCTGGAAAACAACAACTCATAAGCAAGACTGGACTTTTCGATATGGACAGTAGAATCTGTAGATCAAGGAATGTTAACATGGTTGAAATGGATAATTTCTGTGTAGCATATGCACACCAGACTAATGCTTTGCATTGATTCTGGGTTGCCATAATCCAAACCAAACCAGCCCCATCAAAGCCTGTCAACTACAGAACAGAGATTCAACCCTGGAGGCTGCTGTGTCTAGTTGGTCTGCATATACCAGTAAGGCAGAAATTATAAACAGAGATAATGCACAATCAAAGAGGAGATTATGCACATTTGGCAACAAACCTGGAAGTCTGCACATATTGTGCTTGGAATTTTCCCAGTGAGGCTGTTATGTGAAAGGACCATGTAATCCAGATTGATGAGCTGCCCGATTTGCGGAGGGATTGATCCGGTGAGCAAGTTATTCCCTAGATGAAGAGTTGTTAGCCGGATACAGTTGCATAACTCAACTGGGATCTCCCCAACCAGGTTGTTGTTTGCCACCGAGAATACAGTCAAGTTGGAAAGTTTCCCGATTTCAGGGGGAATGGGTCCCTCTAGGTTGTTGTTGGCAAGGACTAGGTACTGCAATGTTGTGACATTTCCAAGCAGTGGGGATAGACTGCCAGTAAGCTTGTTGGAATCCAACAGGATCTCGAGCAACGATGTGGAGGTCCAGAGTGTGTCTGGCACACTTCCTGAGAAGTTATTGTCCCCCAGGGATAGAATTACAAGGTTAGGGAGGTCAGCCAGATATGGTGGTATAGGTCCTGACAGAAGATTGTCAGTCAAGTCAATTTCAGTTAGACTGATGCATCTCTGGAAGGTATCAATTATGTCCCCTGTAAGATTGTTTGCATTCAATGTCACCTGATTCAACATGGCAGCATTGCAAAGCTCTGGTGGAATTGAGCCAGTCAACTGGTTGTTGTCGAGAGCAAGGTCTGTGAGCCTGGAGCAGTTCCCCAGCTCTGGAGGGATGCTGCCACTAAACTTGTTGATCGAAAGTAGAAGGTTAGACAAATTCTGCCAATTACCAAACCAGGTTGGTATGGGGCCAGACAGACTGTTTCCCTCCACTGAGAAAGAGATGACATCTTGGAGTGCAGCAAGCTGGGGTGGAATGGGCCCACTTAGGCCATTGAAAGCAAGATCTATGACCTGCATGAACCCAGTCACATGGTCACATTGGCAATTTAGAAGGGGGGAACAAACATGAAGAGACTTGGACTTTGGGATTGTAGATTTGAACTGATGCATAAGATGCAAACCACAAACACAGGCAGGTTTTCAGACCAACACACCACAAAATAAAAGGCAAGGCTCAAAGGAAAAAAAATCCCAACCTGTAAGCTGCTGCAGTTGCCGAGAGAAGCTGGAATGGAGCCATTCAGATGTGCACTTGGCAGATTCAGTGTTTGTAGATTCCTCAAGTTGCCAATAGAGTCAGGGATGGACCCAACAAAAGAATTGCCACCCAGGTCAAGTTTCCTCAAGCTCCTTAATAAGGAGATCTCTTCAGGGATGGAACCTGTAAGATGACTGCTCCCAAGATAAAAGCTCTGCAAGTTTACCAAATTACCAAGCTCGGGTGGAAGAGTGCCTGTCAATGCATTAGTCCCAAGATCAAGCTCTGTCAAAGATGTCATGCTCCAGATTTGAGCAGGTATCGGCCCGGAGAGAGAGTTGTTGCTAAAGTCAATGTAGGTCAAATTGACAAGAGTTGCCAACTGTGGGGAAATGGCACCAGAGAAGAAGTTGCTGCTCACATCTACGAGCTCAAGGTTTGACATGGTCTCGAGTGCAGGTATATCACCAGAGAGAGCGTTACTACTCAGATCAAGGTGTTGCAAGTTGACAAGGTTGCCAAGTTGCAGAGGCACAGTGCCAGAGAAAGTATTACTGGAAAGGTCAAGATACTGTAACGATGAAAGTGTTCCAATCTGTGGGGGAATGAGACCTGAAAGGGAATTGCTGCCCAAAACCAGCTCCTGCAGGTTGACAAGACGTCCAATATCTGCAGAAAGGATGCCTGAAATACTGTTGTAACTTAGATCCAAGATTTGCAAACTCAAAAGACCAAAGAGGGATGAAGGGATGGGACCAGAAAACATTTCATTCAAGGTCAGATTCAGGTAGTTCAAGCTGGTGAGATTTCCAATGTCTGCAGGTATGCTGCCAGAAAGAAAATTGGAGCTCAAGTCCAGATGCTCCAAAGTGAGTATGGTGAAAAGCTGCGTTGGCAGGGTTCCACTGATTCCAATGTCTGACAAATCAAGCATGGTCACTTCATTGTTGCTGTTGCAAGTCACACCCATCCAGCCGCATGGGCTTGAATCCGTTCCCACCCAGTTGGGAAGCGGATCAGCCCCTGAGCCTTGGGGCACCACTGCTGCCTTGAATGCCAGAAGAGCTCCCACATCTGTACTGAGGGCTTGGATACAGTGCCATGATGTCCTTTCACACATGATCAGTAGCATCAGCACCAGCACCAGACCTAATGCAAAATTTGGCAAAGGCGTACTACGATCCATGGCCCGCCTCTCTTTCTGTGGAGCCCTTTTGCACAGTTGCACTGTAGGGCCTTCTTACAGGTGCGGTGCACAAGCTTTAGAAACTTGGCAACACATTACAGCCCATTGTTGCACAGCTGCCTGCCTGTGGCTTTTGATGAAGAATCAAGATACACTGTGCACCACCACCTGGTTTGCAACATCTGCACCAAGCATATCAAAGCTCTCAAAATGCAGCCGCAGAAGATTCATCAAAATTCCAACCCACAAGAAGACCTTTATGCTCGTCGCCCGGGACCCCCGAGCTGCTGCTGCTGGAGAATCTGAGATCGGATAGCGAATATAGAGGTGGGACCTCGGCACAGTGCAGCCGCTTAGAAGACTGCAGATCAGCAGCACGGTTTCAACTGAACCTAAAAGTAGCCGTTTCCCTTATACAGTAGTACTGTGCATGCACTGTGCCTTGGCACAATAATGCCTATAATATCTGGTGGCTGCAATGCGTGCTGCAAGAACACCTGTGAAGAGAATCAGCGAGGCTTTGTGTGCATCGAATCAGCGAAGCTTTGGGTGTGCATCAAAGCAGTGAACAAGGCGATTCGCACCTAAGAAGTTGCAGCCTGCAAACAAAAGAAACACGATCTTCTTCTGATGGCACTGCACAACTGCAGAAACCAACGGAAAATTTGCAGCTATGACAGGAGTCTCCTAACTGTGGAGAATGCTGGTAAAGTCTGCATCGTCTTTGTCTTCGAGGCCCGGAGACACACACGGATGCTCAGACTCCGTCGTCAAGATTCTTTACGAGGAAGAAGGTCGACTCTCAGCAATCGGTTCAACGAACAATTTCCACGATGTTCAACCAAGATCGACAAGTCCTTGGAGTACTACAACGCAGACAGGAGCAGCAGGGCAATTATAATAGCGGCAAGTTGACACAACTTGCCGCAGCAGCGACAACAATGGCAGCAATTGGAGCAAAGTTTGCAGCAAGAAAAGCCTTTCCAAACTGCAAAAGAATAAAGCTACTACGGTTTCTACTGAATATAGAAACTAGTCACACCATCTGTTCTCTCCGAAGAAGGAAGGACTGTCAACAAACGGTAACGAAGATAGATCCACGAGGAACCAAGATCAACAAGCTTGTTGTACAACAACGGAGACAGGAACAGGAGGCGGGCTATTACAATAGCGGCTTTACACTTGCAGCAGCAACAATGACTGCAACAAATTGAAACAAATTGCAGTAACAAGTTCGAGAAGTTCTTGGAGTACAACTGAGGCAGGAACAAGGCTATTATGACTCGGAACCTTCACACTTGCAGCAGCAACAATGTCGACAGCAATTGAAGCAAACTTAGTCTGCAGTAAACAAAAAAGGCTGTTCCAAACATTAAAGAAAAAAGCTACACTGCCGTCGGTCGGTACTGAAGATCCAGAAAACAAGTCGAAGGTGGAAACATGTTGATAATAATAACACTTGAGGAGGAGGAGAAGAAAGAAAGAAAAGCGGATAAGATCACCACAGCATACGCTTCATCTCATGATCCCGAAATACACAACAATATCACTATTGAAAAAACGAAAGATACACAGATCATAAGCCGTCCTGCAGATGCTTAACACAACAACGTCGCTGGACCAAAAAAAAAGAAAAAAAAAGAGAAGAAAATCAGAGAAAAGAAGAGAGAGAAAGAGAGAGAGAGAACAAGGTGATTGTTGCGGCAATTTGCTTACAGTGCAACAACTACCTTGAAAATGAGAAATGTCCAAGTATCGTTATAATATTAAGTCTTTTTCTTAAGAACTTGTCACAATTTCTTACTTGTAATTAAAATGCGCATCGACAGTTTTTCGAAGAGCGATGTCTCGCTCTCTTGCTGGCTGGCTGGCAATCCCACGTTCCTTGTGAAAGGGCCGCTGCAGGCAGGCCGGCATCGTCTTCTTGTCTTCTTCCCCACTTCTCGCCGTCGTCGTCCACCCGCCAAGCGCGCAGCCAGCCAGCCACAGCAACAAGCAGTGTTTTCTCTCGGGATTTCTTGTTTGTAGCCAAAAGTGGCGAGCAACCGTAGGAAGATGTAGAAAAAGTGGCGAGAATCCTTTTTATTTTTTGGCTACTGAATGAATAGCAAATATACAAATATGGCGATTTCAGCATTTTCCCCCCCTTGCTTTAGTCAAGTCAAAACCTACAAATTACTTCTTTTTCGAATTAAAAATTTCTCTTTTTGGCGAGATTTCGCCAGTAAAAAAAAAGAAGGATGACCTGTGTTATAGCAGTGTTACTTGTATTAGAAATTTTTGTTTATAGCTAAAGTGGTAATCGTCCCTAGGTAGATTTAGCCAAAATATGGCTATAAAAACAGAATTGAGATACAAATCTTGAACCATTCTTTTATATATATATATATATTGGCTACACATTGAAAACCAAAATTTAGAGATTTGGCGATTTTGATTTTTTTTTTCTCAGTTTTGGCGATTAAGAAACCTTTTAAAAATCACTTCATTTTCGATTTGTTTAAATTTCAATTTTGGGCGAAATTTCGCCAATAAAGAAAAAGGCTGAACACACGAAAACTGAAGTTTGAACAGTGAAAAATTCAAATCCGGGCAGTGTAGAAAAAGGGGGCAGTGTAAGTGCTAATGAAGTAGCGACAACACGCAGGCAAAAGGAAAAATTCACACGGAAGAAAACAAGCGAATAACGACGCCCCATTTTACCGCCCCACTAATAATTAATTTTTCACTCTTCGCTGCTGCTGCAGTTGATGACTGCCCGGTTTAACTTCTTGCTGTTGGAAATTTACCACTTAGTAACTAACTAAATTCAACCTGCCTTACATATAAGCCTAGCCTAGTAGTTTGAAACGGGTGTTGGGCAGATACCCCCCGGGTATGAAAAACCTCCGGTTTTTGGTTTTTTAAATTGAAGAAGAACCGGTTCCACACATAAATAGAACTGGGAATATATAGTTTGAGGTCTAGTTCTTCAAACAAATTAAATTTTGATTCTAGTTATGAAAATCAGTTCTTGGTTACTCATAAAATTTTTAAAAAAAGCTGCCCAACATTGGTTTTTTCGGCTATAGTTTTTAGGTTCAAATTGCCATATATGCTAAAGCTTTTTATTTTTCCATATATATATTAGAATTTAGTGATTTTTTATATAATAGAAATACATGGTGTTTGTTTGTGTGAAGCCTTCATATACCTATCTACGTAACTCTTTTACCTACCTACCTATAAACCTACCTTTACCTCTTACAAATCTACTCCATTCCTCCTAACCTTCTTGAGAAAAATAAAAGAAAAGAATGCATGGACAAATGTTTACCTATCACTAACTTGTATTATTAAAAATTAGCATTAATGTTAGCACTAAACCCTAAACCCTTGCTTAACTATCACTATGGTTAATGTTACTTAAGCATAGTGATATTGTTACTATAACCATGCTTACATCTTGTTTTTTTTGTTGTTGTTGTTGTTTTAAACTCATTGATTTCTTAAAGGAAACCGATGGGTGGAGAGTTTAGGGTTTAGAGTCCTTTTAGTATTGGATTAGTGGAAGTAGATGCTCTATTATTTTTTTGGGAGTGTTTTTATTACATGCCTAGTTTTAGTGGATTATTCAAGCATTGTTTTTCAAGCTTTTTCCTTGATGAGAGAAGTAGCCATATGTTAACCTCATTTTTTTGTGTTGTGTAGTAGGTGCCTTTGTTTTAAATCAACAACTCCTAACATGATTGAAATGTGAATTGTAGGTTTAAAAACTAGTTATACTTTCAAAT
>Ga0209208_10012932_pt1 | contig 10494 bp, 7 predicted proteins | sample S1TSphfallax_3_FD_187694 | JGI IMG/M metagenome (GOLD analysis project Ga0209208, IMG submission 187694) | Host-associated microbial communities from peat moss isolated from Minnesota, USA - S1T2_Fd - Sphagnum fallax MG (SPAdes) (version 2) | ecosystem: Host-associated > Plants > Peat moss >... | reverse complement strand
GCTTGGTGGTTCTAGGAAGTCGCAGAGGCTATAAAGGCTGACTATGATAGCATTGATATTTTGGTGCAATCGCTTGCTAATGAACCAGAGGTATGGTCTTATGGTAGCAAATTTCTTGCAGTTAAGAGTGGAAAAAGGTGCTCCATGTACCTCCCTATTTGATTCCAGCATTTGAGTAACATTTTCATTTCAGGAGGTTTATGCTCTTTCCTTTTGCTTCATAAGTTTTGAGAAGTCTTCCATTGAAGTCAGCACTTTTAAATGTAATGTGTGTCTCATGTCAAGAGCTATGAAATGGCCAGAACTCTATTCTTCCTTGCCTGCAAACATGCTAACTGCTTGGAGCTGTCTGGCTTTTGGTCCATTCTTGTTTGGCCAGGTGACACAGCCACTTCTTGAGACATCATGTAGGGGTACTTGGCAGTGATTCCAGCATCTACCTACTCCTACATATTGCTTCTAAAGTACTTTGCCCCAATCATGAACTGTGGTAAGCAAGGGATGCTCTCTAATTTATGACCCAAAAGAAACACAAAGCACTCAGGGACTTGATAGTAGATAATAGAAGAACATTGATGTTATAGCAAGGATCCACACAAATGAACAAATGAGGCATTATTATGTTATGATGAACTTATTGGGCTGGAGCTTGGTATATGATTAGCTGTGCTATTGGCTAGTACACCATAGTCATAAGCCATAAGTCTTCAGGAGTGAGAGACATCATTTGTGTCATTTGTATAGCCATGCGTGAGGGATTAGGAGTATGCATCACCACAGATTCAGCAGTCTCTCAACCAGAAGAACATTTGTGTAACATGAGTTAATGTTAGAAACAAAATACTGACTTTTATTGCTGCTGGAGTGAACAGGTGGTTGTCTCTCTCACTAATGTATTTGGGATCTTAGAGGATTATGAATGATGCTTCCTATTGCTGTTCTGCATGGGAGTGCACTGGTAATTTGTGCATGGCTGTGCATTAACTTTTTTGCCTAGCTATGTCTCAAGTGCTAGCCAACCTCATGACTAGCAAGTGTTCCTGTTGCTTCTGGCAACTCAGGACACAGATGTTTGTATAATGGTTTGCTTGAAATTTCCAAAAAAATAATTATATACTGCACTTACAACCTATGTCAGGAACTGATGAAGGCAGTGAGGATTTATGGCAGCTCATCGCTTCTATTCAAAGTGATTGTTTGACACTTTGTGCGTGACACTCATAAGGTTATGACCACACTCATTGTCATGTTACCTTCAAAGAGTTTTTGTGGAGTTTTCTCTGTAATCTCATATGGGTGGTTGTGCAATGGAAAAATGTATTTCACGTCCTGTGGACTGTTTTTCTGCTTGAGAATATCTTTGTTACACTAAGATGAGAGGTATGGTGGAGGAATGAGTTCTGCAAAAGCAGCACTGGAAAGTGACATTTGGGTAGGTCTGCTTATTGCAAACAATTTTTTGGAGCAAGTATAACTTGATGTGTGCATTCCACATGCAAGAAACTTCTAGGTCAAATCAGTGATCATGTAAAATTTGTCCAGCTTCATTTGGAGAAACCTTGACTGTTGTCAAGGCTAGCAGGAGAGAATGTTTAATACTTCTATTCTACCTCTGTCACTTTTCCTTATTGTCCTGCCTTTATAGTTGCAGTTAGCACCCATTGTTGCAAACAGGCTGATTATCTCCATGGCATCTGGAAATGTGGAATCTGTCACTCTCAACAAATATGCTTATTTTTGTAAACTGCAGGTGCTGGCATTCAAGCAGGAAGGAAGTAAGACATTTGAGTCAATACTATCTCTGCAGGTGAGTGCTGCGCTCTGCATTGATGCTCATCGAACAAATTGTAATAACCTCTTCAAAGTTCATTGAAATAAAATGAGACACAGTGCTCCTGAACATGTTCAAGGCATCTAATAAATCATTTTAACATTTGCCTCTGGAGTCTCTTGTGCAATTTTTGTCATTTATTCATTGCAGTAATGAGAGACACTTGTGGATTAGTTCCAGTACATTTCTAGCTGCAAAGTGAGGTATTTCATGTGAAACTGTAGAATGACTCTGAGAAGTAGGGCAGCAAGGCAATTGGTTTCATTGATGATATGATCAACTACTCTACTGCTAATACACCATTGCAGCAAGAATTGAAAGGTGGTAAATCCGTTTGACAATTCCTCACTCTCCTTCTAAGCCTAGACCAGGTTTCTGACCTCCAAGAGTGAATTTATCTGGATGGGAGAAACAGTACTTTAAACTGTAAAAGCAGGAAGGTGGTCTGTGATCTGCTGACGAATAGTGAGTAATTGTCAATTGACTGTTGCAGTTACTGTGTATGTTTAAAAGTCAGATGGATACTTTATAACTGCCATGAGGGGCCAACATGGTTGCTTGTTCTCTTCCAATGGAATCTAGCCCGTGGGTTCCCACTCTTCTTTGATAGCATGTTTACTGAGTGAACTCCACTTAGCTGGGTTGACAATATCCTAACAGTGCCTTAATGGGAAAGCAGTAGCTACTAGCATGCTGGGTAGTGCAATGCAAGTGATTCTTTGTACTTGATCAGAAATTATGCCAAAACTTCCACTTCTTATTTGCTTGAAACTCTGGGCTGAGCTAACCTATGTGTTCAGTAGATGCACTGCCCTTATTTGAGGTTCCAACCTTGGGGTTTTCATCACTCTGTCTGCAGAGTCCCATTTTTAGTTAAGAAAGCCAACTTCATTGGAGAAACTTGCTGTCATGGCTAGGTGCAAAAATTTTAGTCATCATCGAGTCATAGGATTGAACAAAATGTTTTGGTGGCCTGTGCTTGCAGATGATGTTGGAAATGCTGCTGCCTTCCTGGCTTCACTCTTCAGGTGTCTGCCATAACAGGCACAGTGACCTATGTTGGCAATGGATTGCATGCCATGGGCTTGGCTGCTGAGAGCCCATGTGTTGCCGAGGCAGCAACAGCACCACCCTTGGAGAAGACAGCATTCCTCCTTGATCCCTCTATTTTCCGCAAAGAGGTTTGTACTCTCTCTATGAAAGTTCTGATTAACAGAGCATTTGTTTATATGTTCAAATTCTTTTCAGTTCTTGTTCATTGGAAGAATGGCACTTAATTTCAGGTAATGGTGGCTTAATAATAAAAAGGGGATAAGTCCTTTTGAGGTCCTGTCCATACTTTCAATGTTGCGAAAGCTTGAGACTTAATCTCTTGGTTAAGAGTTTTTGGCAGATAATCTATTCATTGCTTTTGGTCATGCATATATACACAATGCATTGGTGTCTCCATGGGTGCTAATTGTGCAGTCTATTTAGCAAATTACTACTAAGTTCGTAGGAGTTTGATTTTTTTCAACCGTCTTTTGAAGTGCAACAGCTGGCCTGTTGTGCTTCAGATATTATTTCTAGTCTGCAGGTTTGTGGACTTTCTGGACATTGTCATGTACCTGGACTTGGACTCTTTTGGTGGACATACATACCCTAAAATTTCTTGTGAGTTAAATTGTACTTCTAATTGCCTCACTTGTTACTTCTTGGATTTAACCTAACCAAAGTCCAAGTTATTCTTTTGTGTGATATCTTTGGTAGACATTCTCACTGAAATGCAATATTCAATAATCACATGAATTGGGCTGCCACTAAAATTGCCTCATTTCATAATCACATCAACATGAAGATGAACTTGCTGTAGTTCGGACCAAGCTCTGAAACTGATGGGCTTTCAGGATTTGACCAGAAGAATGGAAGGCTTTACTTATAAAAACAATTCTATGGTGGATAGACCTTCTACATGACTTTCTAAAATCATAACTCTCTGTAAAATACAAGCCATTTTGGCACAAAAAATTACATGAGAGAGAGAAAGAGAAAGAGAAGACAATTGCCTACTTGGCAATCTACTCAACAATCGTCATAAATAAGAGTGCCTCATCATCAAAACAAAAAGTTGTGTACAAGTTGAGCATATGTGGCGATGAGGAAGTGATATGAGTGGGTTTTCTTGTGGTGAAATCTCATGTTCAGGTCAGGTTCAAAGAAGTGGGAGAATCAACAGTACTCCATTTGTGGAGGTGAGTCCTTTCATTCCCATCATGTTGACAAAGGTTGCTTTTGCAGCTTGGTAGTGGAATGAACAGTTTGAAGCTCTTTAATAAATGTTTCGCAATTCCTTTGCACTGATCCCCCTTTGGCCACAGCTTTCAATGCCAGGTCTCTCAGTTTCTCCACATTTTCTCTTACAACTCTTCCCGCATCCTCAGTCATGAGAGACTTGACAGCCCTTGCCACCTCTGCCTTTGTCACTCTCCTGTCTGAACTCTGTTGCACCTCAATAGCTGCCTTCACATCATCAACGAGAAACCTGCAGTAGCAAGGGAGGAAGGAAAGAAGAAATGCGCAATTTTTCAATTCAGCAAATTTTTTGTCAAAAGATTTCTTTTGCATTTTCAAGGTCAACTCATGAGCAGATGTGTGTCTCCACCTTGTGATGACAAGAATTAGATCATCACCATCGCAAACAGTGACATAAGATACAGCTTCCTGTTGCAATATTGCCATGTTTCACATTACAGATGGTGGAGAATCCAGAGCTTGGAGGCAGAGAGTTTTTTCTATGGAGGATTTTGTGGAGAGATTGAGGTTGAACTTTGAGGGAGTTTTCTACTGAGGATTTTGTGGAGAGATTGGGGTTGAGCTTGGAGAGATTTTGTGTGGAGGATATTGGTAAGAGATTGGGGTCAAGAGATTGGAGAGAGATTTTCTATGGAGGGTTTTGTGGAGACATTGCTGTTGAGCTTGAACAGAATTTCTATGGAGGATTTTATGGAGAGATTGAGCCTGCAGAGATCTTCTATGGAGGATGGAGTGTGTGGAGAGATTGAGTTTGAATAAGCTTGAAGAGAGTATTTGTGGAGCTTGTGAAGTACCTGCAGTTCATGTGTTGCTCAGCTTGGATGGGCCAAGCAAGCATGGGCACACCACGGCAAATGCTCTCCAGTGTGGAGTTCCAGCCACAATGAGTGAGAAAACCTCCAATGGCAGGATGACACAAGACAGAGAGCTGGGGAGCCCAATCTTGTTGTACAAACCCACGGCCTTCAGTATGTGCAGTGAACTCTGGAGGCAGCAAAGGCTCAAGCACCCTCCTCCTCAGCCGATCCTTGTCCTCCTCTGTCATAGTTTCGCCAGAAGAAGCTGCTGCTGCTGCAGGTCGCCGAACCACGAGAAGGAATCGTTGCCCACTTTCTTGCAAACCCATTGCTAGATCATGGAGCTGAGGAATGGAAAGTGCAGCTACACTGCCAAAGGAAACAAAGACAACTGATGCAGGTGGTTGCTTCTCCATCCACTGCAAGCATGGGTGATCATTGTTCTTATTCTGCGTTGCACCACCACTGCTCACTGCTGCTGAGGACATGAAATAAATCGATGGCAACATTGGACCCACTGGTAGAATCCACAGAAGATGATCCTGCAACAAAAACACAGATTACCACAGATTGCCTCAGTGGGTGGTAGAGATCCGAGCTCTAAAACCCTGAACCCTAAAACACAGATTTCCGCAGATTGCCTCAGTGGGTAGTATAGATCCGAGCCCTAAAACCCTAAAACCCAAAAAACACAGATTCTCAATGGATTGCCTCAGTGGGTGGTAGAGATCCGAGCTTCTTCTGCAATTGCAGCAACAATGGTTCTCGAAGCTCGCTCACCTGCCCATTTTCGTCGACACCATATACTGTTTTGCGGAGGACATCGATGTAGTGAGGCTCGAGCTCGTAGAAGGTGTTGATGAGGACGCCGGTGGCTTCGTGCATCTGCGCGGCGTTCCGCAAGTAAAAATCGTACTCGTAGTGAGTGTGATCCATAATCGGAGAAGGCAGATCGATTATACGCGTGGGTGGAACTCCAGGAATATCGTGCACCAGGAAGTTGTCTTTCGAAGGGTCTATGTGAGGTAAGTGTCCTTGTATCACAAGCTCCGGGATATGCAGGAATGCGGCCAAAGCTGTGCATGGCGATGCGAACAAAACCCATCTCGGAATGTTGAACTTGTTCGCTACCAGCTGCAAGAACAGGGAAAGGAACACAGTCTATACTGTTTTGTGAGGAGTTTTTGTTTGTAGCCAAAGAGGCTAGGTTTCGTGCACAGGAAGCACATGTAGAAAAAGTGGAGATCGTGCGTGAGAAGGTTTAGCCAAATATGGCTATAAAGCAAACGTGAAGTAACAAATCTGTAAGCACCCTTCTAAATTCGTAAACCACTGCCTGGATTTATCCTTTGTATTTTCAGCCTGAAGAAATCTTTTCAGCAAGCCGGATCTTCTGCGGTGGAAGGTACCAGCCAGGCTATACTGGGATCTTCTGACCAGCGGAACGTACCAGCCAGCGTGTCACTGTTTCTTAAAAGTGAAAATATCCCAGCTCTGCTTTATGTAAGAAAGGGACTTGAGTACACTCCCTTCCATGATTTGAGATCTAGTTCGAGTTCTAACAACGAAATTAGAGCTGTTCTGGGTCGGGTTCTTATAGAACAAAATCCCAGTTTCAAGTCCAATTCTTCAAAAAAACAAAACAAAATCCCCAGTTTTGGTTCTAAAAATCAGACCCCGTTCCAGTCCGGTTCTTGGACCAAAACTGGCAGTTAACTGCAAATTAGCCCCAGTTCAAGCCCTTATTCTTTTCCCAAAATTCCAGATCTGGTTCTGAAAAAACCCAAGAACCCAGTTCCGTTTTGGATGTGGTTTTTGTTCCAGCGCTTTGAACAAATCGAAACTGCGGGTCCAGTTCCAAACCTGATTCCACGAATTACACACAATTCAAGTTCAATTTCTACTAACCGGATCAGAACGTGTGATTCTAACCCTCCAAAACGGCCACCTGCCCGACACTAGTGGAGCTGCGGCTGTGCGGGAATGGAGCAGTGTCGGGCAGGTTCTTTGAATTTTTCAACGAGTCACCGGTTCCGGTTCTTTCAATATTCCAGTATATAAAGAACCACTGGTTCTGGTTATTTCAAAAGCTTCAAAAGAATTGGTGTTCTTCATCAAAGAACCGAAAAAGAACCGGAAGTTCTCTGTCCGGTTCTTTTATTTTCTTAAAGAAAACCTGGAAGAGAACTGTAGCTACATGTATCGAACCCGGTTCTTCGAAAACTCTGAGAACCAGCAGGTGAATGGGCGTGTGCCCAAGTTGATATCCTACGGGTATCTACGGAGTGTGGATGGGGGTGATGCGTGTGGGAGAATGTATAGTGGAAAGAGCTTTTTTGCTTGCCTGTGTCCAGCCGAGGAACATGTCGCTGACGAGACAAGCAGGAGGAGCAGCTTGATTCTCAGCAAACAGCTTCTCCATCATCTCTTCTGTGGCTTCCACAAGAGTGTCCACTTCTCGGACATACGGCAAATTCTTGACCGCCTTTGTCTGTACCGGTGGAACTCCAAGCTGCACCACGCGTATGCTTCTTCTGCTGCTCTTGCTCCTGTTGCGGTTGCTGTGACGCTGATCATCTTTTTCTTCTTCGTCTTCTTCAGTGGCATTGATGTCTAGCATGTCGAAAACGTCATTTGAGAGATGGTTGAAGACATTCACGTATGTGACTGTGACACCCATCGAGTGTAAATGTTTTGCGAAATGGAGTAATGGAATGCTGTGACCCCTGGCTGGATATGGAAGTATGATGGCATGAAGGAGGGCTCTATCAGTGCTGTACTGTCCATTCAGTTCCTGCTCCTCCACCTCCAGTTGGCTTCCCTTTCCCATTTTCTCCCCCAACAAAACAACAAGAAATCCACCCACAAAAAGCTCAGAAAATCCTAATCTGAAGCTTTGCCAATATTGTCAAACCCAAAGTACCCACACCAAAGCTCAGAAAACCCAAAACTGAAATATTCGCCAATACTGACAAACCCAGAAACACCTACAAACAGCTCAATAAACCCAAAGATCCCACAACAGCAATCTCAAGCTCTGAAAGCTGTAGCAATACTGTGACACCCAAAACACCCACAAAAAGCTCAAAAACCCAGAGATCTCCCTAAAACAGCAAACCTCCAGGTCTGAAGCTTTGGCAATACTGTCAAACCCAAAAGACCCACGAAAAGTTCTAAAACTCAAAGAACTGGCTCACTGGGCAAAAGAGACAGACATCCACGGATGTAAATCTTTCGGTGAAGAAAAATTTCTGACAGTTGCTGAAGCTCCACCACTACTAGAGCAGCAATCTGCCGCTCATCATCATCATCATCACGACAACAAGAACTTGGAATCCAGTAAAAGACTCATAAAACAAAAAGCATTCCTGGATCTCCAACAGATGATCACAAGAAACTTGCACTGATGATGATCAGAAGAACCTTGAGATACACAATTAGACTAAGCCTTTTATTTCTTCCTTTTTCCTCTTCAGAAGAAATGGCACACTGGGGGAGGATCAGACTTGATTGCAACCACCACAAAACAGAGAAAACTAGGATCTTGATTACAACCACATGAGAACTGGGATCACCACAGCCAAAAAGCAAGAATCTCTCCAATAAAAAAGCAAAAACAAAAAGCAAAATGCAAAAACCGGCTATGACAAAAAAGGAAACGTCTCTACAACACAAGATAAAGCACAGACCTTTACAGCAAAAAAAGCAAAAAGCGCTGGAACAAAAGAAATGTTTGAAACTTGCTCCAAGATCTAGTGTTGGTCTTGAACCACCCAGCAGAGAAAAGAGCAGAAAACTTGAAGTTTTGCTGGATGGGAAATTGGTGGTTGTTATTTGTGGATTCAAAGTAACTGGGCAGATTGCAAAGCAGCAAACGCAATGCAATGACAGTACACAGTATAGTAAGAGCATCTCCCACCAGCACCAGTTAAAATGGCCTGTACATAATTCTAGGAAGTACTACAGACTTTTAAGTACTTGGCAGCTTTGACACATAATTTGTTCCACCAACCCCAATCTGAATAGCTCAAAATTACTACTATTGCAATTAGTACTTAATCCGGATTAATGTGAGCAATTTGCATTGTGTAGTAGCCAATGATACAAATTGCAATAAGTACATCAAGTTTAGCTTCTATCTATATGTGTTGCTACAATCATACAGAGCTCAACTCATCATCAAAAGAACCAAGGACTTTATTCTTGTCCAATTTTGTGAGGTAGGTGGGTTGGCAATCAATCATCCACAGGGGGACTTAACCATATTCAACTCCAGGTCAGAGAGGACATTATAAGCATGCAAAACTCCTACAATGTTTTGGCCACATGCTGAAACTTAGTGTATAAATATGTGATTATTTTGGGTCATTTTTTTTTCCCCCAAAAAATCTTTTGTAGGAGTCTCACTCTTTTCTTTTCTCTTCTTTTCTTTTCTTTTGGGTCACCAAGTGACAAAGATTTTTCCCAAAAAACGAAAAGAACCAAAGAGAAAGAAGATGATTGCCAAGTAACTTGGTATTCATAAATAAGAGCCTCTTCACCGAGGCTAATGGTAGGGGTATGAACTGTGGGGACATAGTAACATGGAAACACACCTTTTATTATGCAAATTCAGAGGTGAAGGAGAAACTGACAACAGCACCAGAAGAAGATCAGAGCATCTCATCATCAAGAAAAGGTGTGGATGGAAGAGGATCATCTCAGTCATGCCAAAAATTTTGGCTTGGGTCCTGATTTAGAAAAATTATGAGAATTATATACAATTGTCTATAATTGGGTATAATTCTCTACCATTGTCTATAATTGTCTATAATTCTTGACAATTGATAGAAAATTATTAGTAGTATTCCATAATTGTCCACATGGAATTAGCTCCAAATTGGCATACTGATTACGTAAGTCTGTGTGGGGTTTGATGAAAATGAGGCACAATGCTGGTGGATCCTAAGACTTTGTCCCCTTAGGCTTATGTAGTCCATTTTGAACCCATGTTTATGCCTTCTTTTTGGGAGCTTTCATTAGACTTCATTCCAGATTAAATCGATTTTCTTATTGTTTACATCATCTTACGTTTCATTGAACCCTGTTGGCCAAAATGAGAGAATTTTTTTTGTGTGTGTGTGAAAATTTGAACGAACTTACACTTTGTTATTCTTTGGGGGGAACTAATTGAATACGTTGCAAAGAAAATTGAACTTACATTTTTCAAGTATTATGTGTGTAGCACATGGTTGCGTGATACCCATTGAGATCTGCTTGTCTCAAGTAATGTAGAAGTTTACCCAGGTTTCATCATCATGATCATCATCAATGTCAGTTTGTGTTTCAAGTTTACGCAACTCAAGCATTTATTTAGTAAAATATTAGTCTTCAGGTTTGACTTGACAATAGAATAATAGTTGATGCCTAATAACCAAATAATTAAGCATCAATTATTATTCTAACCTCAAATTGACTATTATTTTAGCCAACTTCAAGCTATTGCAAGTTTCATTATATATAGAATTTATATTGATTATCATAAAATTCATTTGAGAGACTTCAAGCCGCTACCATATTGAGGTGAGTCGTTGT
>Ga0209208_10012930_pt1 | contig 10496 bp, 7 predicted proteins | sample S1TSphfallax_3_FD_187694 | JGI IMG/M metagenome (GOLD analysis project Ga0209208, IMG submission 187694) | Host-associated microbial communities from peat moss isolated from Minnesota, USA - S1T2_Fd - Sphagnum fallax MG (SPAdes) (version 2) | ecosystem: Host-associated > Plants > Peat moss >... | reverse complement strand
AGTTTTGTTGGGTTAATATAATATATATCAAAAATGTTTCATTGTTCATCATTTAATTGTTTCATGTCTGATGAAAAGTTTTCGTATGGTATATGTTCAATTACTTGTTGACAAATTTTGTTATTTATTTTTTTGGTTTTTTTAAAAAACTTATGTTATGTATAATTTTTGAATGATAAGTCATTGTTCAAAAATTTCAATATTAGTGAATAAGACATGCCCCCTTCTATGAAATACATGTTCATTGGATGAAAACCAAATCACACAAAAATGTGAAAGTCTTGAAATTTTGAAAGAATAGGTTGCAAGGCAAAACACTTTTTTTTTTAACCATTGACAAAAAAAAATGTTTAATGGGTTGAAAATGTTTAGCTTTAGGTGTAGGTCACATGTGCAAGAAATAATCTTGCCAAAAAACATGTTTGGTTGTTCATTGAAACTCATTTTGGGATTTTCTAGGATTTTTTGCATTCCTAGCTATAAACCAAAATATTCATAAAAAATTATGTATGAATGTGAAAATTCACCACTATCGCATGAATTATCTTAAATTGGACTAATAAAAAAAAATCAATTGGATTTGTTTCAAGTAAATATTATTTGCAAAAAGTAACCCCACAACAGTCCTAGAGTTTTTTTTTTTTTTTTTTTTTTGTACCCCAATCATGAATGGACCTTAATATCTTTTGTGATAGTAATACAAATGTTATATAACATTCGTCACAAGTATTTATAAATTGAAATGATCTTGTTGCATGTTAAAACGGAAGCTACTGTTATGTGTATTTTTTGTTGTGCAAACATTTGTTGAGATTTAAAAACACATTTCCCGTTTTTTTAATGCATTTAAATGTTTCAATTTTGTTGTTTTTACATTTGTTTAATATCACTTCCATTTCTTGTGTTATTGATTTATCTATTTTACTTAAATGTGAAATATAATATCTAACATCAATGTATGGATTTAATATAAATTGTGCATCTATATTTTTTTCCCATAAAGGACATGTATGTATATTAAATACATGTTTGGTTTACATTTCAAAATAATGTTGATTTTTGTAATTTGAATTGCAAAGCTAAAATATAAATATATTCATCTGATCACAAATCCAATAAGAAATGATCCAATGTGACATTTTCACCTAACCCCATTTCAACTAATCTTTTGAAAATTTGAGTTGATATGTCACATAAATTTGAAGTACACTTATGTTTTTTTAAAAGACATAATATATATTTCAATTTCAATAATTTTTTAGGATAATGAAATCGACAAATTGGTTGATGTTTTTATACATGTTCATGTATATTGATCTATTTGCATATTACGCATATTGAACAACATTTGTTACTCATAATAATCCATGGTCATGAACAATGTTGGGCAGTTTTCATAATTTTGAAAAAACTATTAGTTTTGGTTCTTTTAAGAATTAAAAGAAAACTGGTTCAATTTCTGAATTTTTATTTTTATTTCAAAATTTGATACTTTGGTGGGTTTTAGATTATCATTTAAATAAAAATTATTGATTTTTAAATAGGTCAATTGTCAACTAAATGAGGTTTGAACCCAAGATATTTTCAAAATAAACTTGAATATTAACCATAAAATTGCATTTAATCATATGAAATAAAGCATATGATTTTTTTAATTTAATGTTCATTCATCCTATTGGTTTTAAACTTAAGACAATTAACATGTGTAAACTTTAAATTTAAAGTTCACATATCTTCTACACACAAAACTTGATGTAATGGTTAATGTTTTCTAGGATTTCTAGAAAGTTTTGGGTTCAAAACTTGTAATGATAATAGATAGATGATTCCATTTACTTGGGTTTTTATAAACTTATACAATTGGCTTTGAGGGTTCACTTGATAACCTCCACATGTATTAGGTTTGAACCTTTGTGGTACCCTATTGGTTTTCAAAGTGTTAATTTTCATTCAAAATAAAATAATTTATTTTCAATTTGAAAATCAAACTTAAAACCAACATGAAAACTGATGGATTAATGATAATTGCCAAACATGAGTCATGAGTTAAACCATTAGATGGAAACTTTGTCATGAAAAAATAATATTTTATTTCACAAATCAAGTGTGAGGCTTTTAAAAACTTTCAAAAGCTATTCATTTTGTGTTCATAATGTACATGTAACATGGTCATTTCTAATGAATTCTCTAATATTTTCCATGTTTTTATTTTTTTGCATTTCATTTTTCATGTATGTATTGAACATGTAAATTTTTAATGGTGTATACTAGAATTGACCGATTATTAACACCCATAGTGAAAGTTACAAAAATGTTGGTGGTCCAAGTTGCTTGATCATATTGAAAAGATTTTACCAAATATAATCCAAACTTGTAGTCTACTTGTGTATTTTTTAACATAAATAAATGTAAGCATGCCTTGATAACCAAAAACCAATGTTGGAAAGTTATATTTTTCAGAATGATTATCATTAATTAATCTAATCCAGGTTGAAAACCTTCAACTGGAATTATTAATGACTTAATGTCATCATAAACTATGTTTTGAACGTTGAAAATGTTTTGCATTGATGTATTTAAACAATCTTCATCATGTATTTTTTGAAATTGATTGACACATGTTGAATGGAAATGTTCTTCATGTGTAAGTTTTGTTTCATTTTCACATGATGTTGCAAATTTTGTTAAATCTTGCCATTTATGCTTTATAAATTTATTGAAATTTGTACTTTTGCATACAAAGGTGTTTGACAAAGTTTAATGTTTTGCCTACTATGTTAGGATGAACATAACTTCACATATATATACATATTTATATTCTAAAATTTTAATCAAAATTCCCAACAATAGAATGTGGCAATTTATCATGTGGCATATGAAGTAATATAATCTATAAATGATTCAAATTTTTTGGAACATGTATTATGTTTCCATGTAATCTATATTCTCCATATCCTTTTGATTGGAAAATTTATGCAAATGCAAGGTGCAGTGTTATTAAACGTTCTTTTATTTCATTAAACATCAATACAAATTTCATATTTAATGTATTTTAAATAATGTAAATCTATAATCTTAAATTTAATGATTTGTTGCGATTTATAAATTTTCACAAGATTTACACATAAGGAAAAATTTCTTATTTTTAAAGTGTTAATGCGATATAAAACACTCATTTATGATTGAAATGCATAATGAACTTGATAAACAAAACATAATTTTTGGAAAATTTTAACAAAAACATTTTAAAATGTATAAAATGTCTTTTTAACAATTAATAATGTTCTTATGTTCAATATTTATGTTATTGGATTTTTATTTCATTTGATTTCACAAAAAGTTGTTTCAACTAAACCTTATAGTTTTTTAGTTTTTATTAGATATTTTAATTAATATTTATTAGCAAACTCTAGTTATTTTTCAGCAAAATACGAACCATGTTTTCTTTTGGTGGACTATTCAAATTAATTTTTTGTTGATGATAACAAGATTTGATTGATGTTTAGATTTTGGTTCCAATTATAAATTATTGCTTGTTTTCATTTTTTTTAAACCTTTTTTAATTTTGTGAATATTAATTTTTCCTTTGGTTTTAAGGCGTTTCAAATATTTTGTAACATGTTTAAAATCAAATGTCCAAAAAAATTAAACACAAAATATATTGTAATTTGTTATGCAATCCATTTAAGATGTTCATCCATTCATTCCAATAAAATCTTGTCTAATTCAACATTCCAATTAAATCAATTTCTTTACCATGACATATATTTTGATCATTATTTTATTTATTTTTTATTTTTAAAAATTCAATATTGTTAGAAATATTGCTTGTTTTGTCAAGTTTTTCTTACTGTAATTAATGTTTAAATAATCTTTAACATGATTGTCCATGGTTCATAATGATTAAAATTTCATATATTATGTTCAAAGTTTTTGTTTGAAATTTGTTTATGATCCTTGCCATTATTTGATAAATATTATTATTCCAAACATAAATAGGATGGAGCAAATATTATGAAATTCAAGAAAAATGCAATAAAATCACCTTATAATCCTTCATCTCTAGCAAGCATTGATGTTTTTTCAATATATATTTCAGTGTTGTTGGTTTGTCCATTGTGTTTAATCAAACAAAAAGTGTGGGTTTAATTCACGTTTTTTACATTCTAATGATTAATGTGTGTTTTAATTCAAGCATCCCCATAAATGAAACATATTATTTTAACGAATCATATTTGAGGTTTTAGAATATCTTAGCATATATGTTATTATATAAAATTTAAAAAATCATTTCATTAGAAAAATAATTTTCGATTATAATCAGTTTTTACAATTTAAAAATGTCATTTATAATTACTATTAAAAAGAAAGGATTTTATTTATTTTTGCATACACAATTACGAGAAGTAAACAAAAACCATAAAAAGATAAAAGCCCCCATTCTATGGTCCAATACCCCCAAACTTCTTGTAAAAGACACAAATTTGTTTGAAGGAGGATTGAAGTATGAAATTGTCAACATAGTCCTTTGAACATATTACCTTTTGTTTGTCTTGATGGAATTTTATGTTAGCACCACACAAAAAGAATAATGAAATAAAGACAAGTAAAGAAAGACAAAGAAGGACAAAGAAGAGAAAAATGTAGTGGGGGGTGTTCCAGAAAAATCAAAGAGGGATTCCAGTTCCATTTCATTAAAAAAAAGGCATGGTTGGTAGTTCCGTTGTAGTTCCATTAGGAAAATTAATTATAAATCTATTTTCTAGATTTTGGGGCATAGTGGGGCATATGATAACAACCAATTTCTAGAGCAAAGGATGAAGATAGTGACAACAATAACACCAACATCAGCAGACAACCAGACAATGAAGGTGGAGAAATTAAAGGAGGGTGGGTTTTGTATTTTTGTATTTTTGGGTTTTGTTTTGCAGTGGGATTTTTAAAAAAAAAACATTTTTATCACAAAGAAATTGGTTATTACCTACAAATTAAACACAATAAAGGGTTTCTCTCACAAAAGGAAAAACTTTGCCACAATTTTGGTTTTTTTCGATATTTGTCATAGTCTTGGAGAAATAACAAAGGAAAAAAAAATTAGAAAAAGAATTTGAGTTGTAAGTGCGAACATGTGAATACATAATGACTAATCATTCACCAATAATATGTTTTGTGTGGGGTTTTTTTTTTAAAGCAAAAGATTGAAATTAGGGTGTTTTTCTATCATTGAAATTGGGTGTTACTTTAGTTGGGTAGTCCAAAGAATAAAAATTAGATGTTTTTGGGCCCTTAATACTTTCACAATAGTTTTCAAAAGTGTATAGGTTGTGTTAAACCTAATAAAGTAAGGATGATGGTGTCCCAGGTTATGGCAAAGTTAAGGTTCGACTATCTTTTGAAACATGACTTGCTTGTTTCAAATGGTTATTTATATTTTTCCTTTTGATGTGTTTGATTTTGTGTGGTTGGCTCTTTAGATTTAAGATTACCATGTTGAAATAAATAGTTTTTAGAAGATGAGGCCTATTCACAATTATGCTCCTAATAAACTTCTTTCCTCATGGGCATTGAACATCCCCTGTCCCCTAGTTCATTATGTTTCATTGAACCTTGTAATTCACATCGCCCATTTTCCTTTTCACACATCACCACATACCCATTCTCCACCCCCTTTCCTATGCAAACCACACACCAAATACCAACCCCCCACACCATTTTAACAAACTACACACCACCACTAGTTCCCCTTATCGACCCCAATTTTTTTGTGTGATTATGGAACCCCAACCCAACATTTTTCCAATAACCTTAAATAATACACATGTAAAGCTTTCTCCCCTTTCCACTCTAACAACCCTTATAATTGCCCATGACCAAACCCCCCGACCTACCCCCATCCTACCAACACGCCTATAACCTCCACTTATAGCCTTTTGCCCCACATGTGAGCATCAATTTACCCTTTGAGGGTAACTTGTCACTAGCATTCTTGTTAGGCATCCAATCCACCTAGTCCAAATTTACATGACCTTTCTAGCTTAATACCTTTTTTTTATTCCCAACCCACTTGCATCAACCTAGGCTTGGGTTTTGGCATTAAATGTCCTTGGGTCCTTCCATTTTGGCTTCCATCATCTTTGATTATATAACTGCATCCTTACCGCCTTATGATGTGATATATAAGTGACATTTCGTTTTCCATTGGATAAGTTGACCCAAAACCGCTATGATGTGACAACTTGGCATTTGTTCCTCTATTACCCAAGTGGTGTCTTGTTTTGCCCCCTTAAGAGAGAGAGGGCCATTAGGCATAGAGAGATGAGGATTTGACTCAAACGTTTTGGAGCAAGTGATCAAGAAAACTTGTACAATAATTTTTTTTACAAGCCTAAACTTTGGCAGCAAGTTCAATGCCTCCTACCCAACATGATCCTCTAACTCATAAATGTTTTCTTTATAGTTTAGTGTTTGGATGTGCATGAGAATACTTTCAAACAATGTGTGCTTTGGCACCATTTTATTTTGCATTCACATATTTTGACACCACTTCAACTCTCATTGTTTTACATCCTGAATTAAAAGGCTTCTTTCCATTTTTTTTGGAAGATTATGAATTAGACTAGGACCTTGAACTTTCATTTAGTTCCTTCAAGGTAGCATTCCAATGCATGTCGAATCTATCTACAAGTGGTCCTTTTGGGATAGTTTTCGAACATTTCCAAGATTTTTTCACCTAAAATATTTTACAAGTGGATTTCACATTTGTTTTCACTTTGTTCTCATATTGCACAAGGTCACATCCCACGTTGAATTGCACGTATCCTTGGGGCACCAGTCCACCTTTTAACTATGACCAAACCTTTAAGTGGAATTCGTCCCATTACCGTAGGAGAAACATTGTATCAATTCACAAGCCATGTTTTATGCCTTCAATTTCATGATGTTTTTGTAACACATTTTTTCCCACACCAATTTGGAGTAACAACCAAGGGTGGATGTGAAACAATAATCCATGGCATTTGGTGCACTTTAAACCTTCACCTTAACTGGGTTGTTCTCCAATTAAACGTGATGAATATTTTTAATTTGTTGTCAAAAGGGGTCATATTTCAAGAATTTCATGCATTAGGTGAGAAAATCATACAACTTATCCCCTTTGTTCGTGCATTCTATGAATTTGAATCTCCCTTATTTTATAATCATCATAATCGTGCTAGTGATATTACGGTCATCCCATCTGCCATGAGAACTTGTCAAGGTGATCCTTTGGGAAGGGCATTATTTGCCTTAGCTCACTTTAGGGCATTAAAATTTATAGCTAGCCATTTCTGCTTTTGTTTACTTCCATCCATTGCAAATGACACTCACATCATCGACCCCCTTCCACTATATCCTTTGCATATGAACATTTTTAGATTGAATTTCATGTGATAAATGTTTCTATCAACCTAAAAAAATTGTAAAATAGTCCTTTTTGGGCCTATCGCCCAACTTCGACACCCCATCCTAGTTTAACACACCATTAAAAGGAATTATAGACTTGAAAGTTCCATTGGGCACCTCATCATTTAAATCATTTTTCATCAAAGATATTTTGCTAGAAGATCTTCAACATGTTGACTTTCTCCTTAGGTTGGGCAATGTCCATGTAGCCTTTGGAATATTAATTCATTGCTACTTGCAATGGCCATTATATTTATTATATAATCCTTCTCCCACCTTCATAAAATTCCCTTGTTTTTTTTTACTTTTTCTTTTTTCAAATGTTTGGATGCCTTTTAGGTCCAAGGTCCTTTGATAGCCTTAAGGGACTTATAGCTTGTAAACAAACCTTTTTCCAAATAACTCTTGGTGGCATCACGCTCATATCAACATCCACCATCACCATGACAACCTATTTATGGAGTTGGGCCTTTGTAGCCTTAATTTTAAATGTTATATTCATGTTTAATCAACGTCCCTTCCTTCTTGAAGCCTTAGTGCGAATTCATAACAACACCTTCATTTTCCAACAACACCTCAAGGCAAGATGTGATCTTCTACCACCCCCAGCATGAACATGTCTCCTTCCTTTTGAAGAACTCATCAGACAACAAATGGTTCATTTTCAAGATTCCATTTCAAAGCGTTTACACCATCATACTCTTTTTAACTTGTTTTTTTACAAGGCATTTGAAGCCCATTGTGCTTGTATTTTATCATGTTCCAACCTTGGGGTAGGTGTTTGGCTTGTAGCTTAACTAATTTTCCCAACCTTTTAATTATCTTCCCCAATTTTCTCCACAACGCTTTGGATGTGGTTCAAACTACATCTTTCAATCACATGCCTCCCTTGATGTGTGTGCACACATCCCATCGACCCTATGGGTATCCATTTCTTACATTGTGCCCATGGCAATGAGTGCACTGGGACCCATGATGTAATTCACAACACTTTTGTTGTCATTGTGTGAGACAATGGCTTTCATGTGGGATGAAAATAATTACATGTGCTTCCTTCAACGACACTCAATTCCTTTTGTAAATGAGTTGACATTGTGTTTACAAAATTTGCACATTAACTGATGTTGTTATAGTTGATCCAATGCATGTAGATTTGTTTCTTCGATTTTACATAACGTAAGGGTTTGTTACCTTCAATGCAACTCAAATCAAAGAAAGGAGTTACCATGACCGACACCCCATTAATCAATTATTCCATGTAGCCATTGAAGTATTTGGGTGTTTACACAAACATGTATATGTGTTTTTACACGATTGTGCCAATGCAATTTGGAGCTTAAAAGGGCTAGAAGGACCTTCTCCTTTATGTCTTGGTTACTTTTCTTCATCAAAGAATTATAATTATGTTACAATGGATGCAAAAATCCTTCATCTTAAGTTGAATAATGATAGTAGGCCTAGCTAGTTCTCAACTTCCACCCCTTCAAAATGCACCCCCATCACTACAACTAACCTATTACATGTAGTTCATTGTTGAGATGGAGAGTTTTTGACATCTAGTTTGTGTTAACTCGATGTCATTTAAATTATCCCTTGTTTTTAATGCCTTAGTACATTTTCTAAACATGCAATGTGTTTCATAAATAAAGTTTTACAAAATTTTCATGATAGTAAAGGGAGAAAAAAAGGAGGAAAAGAAGATGCAAAATTTTAAAATAAAAATGAGACTATTATATTGTCAAAATGCAGTTGAATAAATAAATAAATTGGCAACCCCATTGTTGAATCTAATTAGGTACCATATACATTTAAAAATGATCAAGCAAGGTCAAATTGATAGTTATTGATCCTTTGTTTTGCTTTAGGAAAAGACTTTGTGGCCCCCACATGAACTTCCAACAAATTTCATATTTTTACTAAATTTCCAATGACAAAAACTACCTTCTTCTACATGTACAAAATGCAATTTCCTTTAAAAAAGTATTTTTGACATGTATTGAATTTTTAGTGACAAAATTATTCAAATTTCAATAACTCTCACACCATAAGTCTGAAATTTACAAAACCATGTTAATGGCTTAGAACTTGTCAAAAACGATACCACGAATGCAACCAAGATTTCCAAATTTCCAAGTTCTTCTATCCACGCTCACTTTATTTGCTCGAGCTTTGATATTACAAAAGATGAGGAGAAAGACCTTAGATCCCTTCTATAAACCCCATCCTCTACGGAAGATAGAAAATCTCTCACTTCACAACTCTCTTTTGGTTGTGAAAAGAAAGAAGCTTAAGAAACATTTCAATTCATTTCCTTCCAAAATAAACATCAAACTTCAAACACCACAAACATATAATGTTGTTATTATCATGGGTTTAGGGTTTAGAGTACCAAGGAAAAATCACTCACAAATGGATCCCAAAGCTCCCCCAAAATTATGATGCTCCAAGCCTCAAAACTAAAATAACGACGTTGTGCCCAAGCCTTTAGCCTACCCCTTTTAGTGGCCTTGCCTACCAAGGCAAGGATATTGTGTTTAGATTCATTCTAGAGTATAGTAGCTTAAGGGATTTTAATAGGCCCTTAGGTAATAATAATAGCTCTATTTTTTTATATATGAGGATTTTTGAAAGATGATCATTTTGGCTTGTGTTGAAACTTGAGATTAGTTAGAATAGAGTTATAAATACCTTGAAGGATATTGGTTTTGTTTACTGGATTTTTTGAAGATTATATTTTTGCATGGTGAAAATTTTGAGTTTCCATAATTCTTCTTCTTTTGCCTTACGATATTTTAAAATGTAAATGGCAAGGCCATAGTGTGACAAGCACCCCCTTGTTTTGCTTTCTCTTATGTTTTCATATCGTTTCCTAGTAGTAATTCATCATTATTTATGCGAGATCTCAAAATTGCAAAGAATAAGGATTAAATAGATGATGAGCTTGAAAGAATTAGGTTATTAATTTTTAAAAATATAAATAATATGAAAATGAGAAGAATTGCCTTTTCATATCCATATAATATTATTATTTTAATATAAATAAGATGGAATGAAAA
>Ga0209208_10012929_pt1 | contig 10497 bp, 9 predicted proteins | sample S1TSphfallax_3_FD_187694 | JGI IMG/M metagenome (GOLD analysis project Ga0209208, IMG submission 187694) | Host-associated microbial communities from peat moss isolated from Minnesota, USA - S1T2_Fd - Sphagnum fallax MG (SPAdes) (version 2) | ecosystem: Host-associated > Plants > Peat moss >... | reverse complement strand
CATGTACACACTACAAATTCTCTAACACTAATGATTGTATGGGTACAAAAATTTAGAATAAATTTATTTTATTTTATTTTAGATTATCTCAATTATTTGATGCACAGAAATAATACTCATTAACATGAGATTATGATTGTAAGAGTGCGACTTGAGCCATTGGCCCAAGTGTGAACTCATTACCTAACCAATTGAATTTGACTATTGGATTTTTAATGAATTTCCAACTTCAAGGATTATTCAAATTTCAATCTCTCATGCACCTTAGGTCTAAAAAATACAAAATCATCTTCACAAAATGCTACTCATTGATCACTTTTCAATAATATTGAAAGTGTGCCCCAATTTCTTTACAAGATTTTTTTATTATTCAATTCTCAATGAATCAAATCTTCAATATTCAATAACTCTTCCACCATAAGTCTAAATGTCTAAACATTAAACGACCATCTCAATGCACCCTTACTCATGGAGGGCTTTCCAAGGATATCAACAACACAATGTTGGTGATTTTTCCTCAACATGAAAAATAAACCAACAAACTATCTTCCTTAATTGATAAATTAAAAAAAAATTACACAAGATGAAATAAAATAAGATCCATAACAATGGAGTAAATCTTTGGAAAATTTGAAACATCAAATCATTTGTTTCCCCTTACTTATTTCTAAAGTCTGAAATCCAAAGTACATGATCTTTTAACTTACTAAATATTTTATAGAGGTGTGATTGAGCCTTGAAGATCACTTCTTTCTATCTATAGGATGCACGTTACTTCTAATGGAAGCTATAGTAGATCCAAATGAATGCAAGTTACTTCTAATGGAAGCTATCATAGTTCCAATGCAATGTGTAATCCTTTCCCCAAAAGGATGACCCAACAAAATAACAATTGCCAGAGCTCAGGCTCAGGTGCTTGACAACCTCCTTCTCTAACAGTAGAGATGGCTAGCTCCTTTCAAAATCCTTTCAAAGGTGTGGAACCCTAACCCTAAATCTTATTTTGGCTCTATCAATGAGGTCTTTATTTTCATTTGAAGAGCTTGACTTTCTAACCCAACATTGAGTGAAGCCCACAACCCCAAGTGCATTAGAGTTTTGATCAATTCAAGGAAACCAGCTGTGACCTAGGATCCCCTCCTCTCTACCTTCCTCCATCCCTCCCCCAAAGATTGATCAAATACTACTACAACTGAAAAGATGATGATGATGATGATGTTGAGAAAAGAGGAAAATCAAGACCCACACTAATAACTTACTTACACAGCTGATGATCATCATGTTGTCAAACACTTTTAGGCTCTTGAATCATTGAATCATAATAATAATGCGTTCCTTGGAAATCTTAATGGATCATGAATCATAGACATGTGTAATTAATTACTCATGAGTGCAGAATGCATCCAAAACAAGCACCCCCAAGCTAATCATAATACTCTCGGGTCATGAAGAATCAATAGAAATTGTATAGGATAAGGGCAGCCCTTGAGCTCTTCCATGCTTTGAGGTCCCACCAAGAGGATGGTAGCCCCAGCACTGGGACTAAAAAACACGAAAGAGCCAAGAGGGCTGCCATTATCCAGCCTAACGAACGGGCAATATTTTCATGCATCTGAACATATAAGTACAAGAAACCCCAGATGGATGAAAAGTACAAGAAACCCAAGTACAAGAAACCCCAAAAACAAAAACACATACACACATCAATGTTTGTTTGTTTGGTTTAAAAAAAAGTTCTTTCCCACTTTTGTGATGTAGATGAGTTAGTGATAATAATCCATAAGAAGATTTAATCAAATTTAGTCACAAATATGATATGGAAAAGTATAAAATATTTAAGCATCATTCGATATTGTTGGCCTGCCTACCTAATGCAGCATAATATAGAAATCTGGCAATTTCCATTAAATTCTTTTGCAGAATCTAACATTTTAAAAAGGCTCCCAAAAAACCCCACTTTTTTCACATTTTTATTCTTAAATCCACCAAAAACTGGTGAAAATTCAACCAAAAAAGAAAAAAGGCTCAATGCTCATTGCTCACACAACATTTTCCTCACTCTCTTTCTTAAAATCCACCAAATTCCATGAAAGGGTGAATGGAGTGCATTGGATGGTTGGGGGCACATCTTGGGTAAATGGAGAGCGTTGAATTGATGAAGTGCAGTTGATCAATGGATGGAGTGCATTGGATGTATGGGGGCACATCTTGGGTAAATGGAGAGCATTGAATTGATGAAGTGCAGTTGGTCGATGGATGGGAGTGCATTGGATGTATGGGGGCACATCTTGGGTAAACAGAGAGCATTGAATTGATGAAGTGCAGTTGGTCGATGGATGGGAGTGCATGCGATGTATGGGGGCACATCTTGGGTAAATGGAGAGCATTAAATTGATGAAGTGCAGTTAGTCGATGGATGGAGTGCATTGGATGAATAGGTACATACATTTGGCAAATGGAGAAGATTGGAATTGATGAATTGCAATTGGATGAATGGAGTTGGATATAGATTAGGTACATATTGGGTAAATTGAGGGCATTGAGTTGATAAAGTGCAATTGAGCATTGGATGGCCGTGTTAAGCATGAATATAGACTTTAAGGTATTAATTAGTTCAGGTTTAATCAAAATCACCAACATTATCCAGGTAAAAGTAGCTATAAATATTATCTTACATTCGCCCCATGGTTATAATTGAATAAGTGTAGGGTAAAAGGAAGTGTAAATTGGAATGTGTCTAATAAGGTTACAAGTATGGCATCATTGAAAAGTGGGAAACACATTTAGTTGCGCATGTTGACATTGCAAAACATGAGCACATGGCATCATAAACGTTTTAAATGAAAATTAACAAAGATAGAAAGAAACTCATTTTTGCTTCCTAATAGTTTCAAATCATCCCTATAATGGCAAATCAAGATTCCAAGGGTATGAGCTTATAATCCTGCTCAAAGTAATAAGAACAAAGAAGTATGTATATACCATATGTATATACCATACTTCAGATCACTCAATATAACTGAGCACATTGCAGAATATGGGAAGATCCAAGATGATTTTACATGGCTTTTTTCTTTAATTTCCCCCACTTGTAACTCTAAGGGTACGGGTAGGGTATGTGTGTACTGTTAACTGATGGTTCTCAAAACCACAGAACCTGTTTGGACCCTTGACCAGAGGTTCTAAAAAACTCACAGAACCAGTTTGGACCCTTAAACAGGGGTTTTTTGCCTTTAGGTATATCCACATAAGTGACTTACCCATGACAACAAATATTGATGCGCATGATATAGATTACAGCCCTTATCACAATTAGTGCAAGATTCAAGAATATAATGTTGCTGATTGTGAGCTTCGATCAGCTAGTCTATTGAGGACTAGCTTATACTTTGAAACCAAATGTTGGGAAAGTAAAACTCTTCCTTGTGGCCTAAAATAGCATGTGTTGTTTCCATACTAATGAAGATACATTTGGAAAGGTTTTGGATGTGTAATTGTTGAACTATTTATTGCATGTAATACTAAAGGCTTTGGTGTGGATATTTGGAGGGTTGTGATAAGTTAATCCTTGAATTGTTGTTTTATTCACCAGGAATGTAAAACCCAGTATTGGTGGTCCCCCTATATATATATATGGGCATGTGAAATTTTGTTATACCAGTGGAAAACTAGTACCAGATAACCACTAAAAACTCTATACCAGTCTGATCCATGTATCATGTATCATGGATTTGTGATATATTGGTATGTTTATTGTTATACCAGCTGTTATATATAATGAAACTGTTATCAAGAATGGTATCAATAAGGAATAACCCATGTTACACTACACTACACACATGCGTGGAAAGGATACTTTCAAAATGATGCTCAAAAATTTTAAATGAGATTTGAGTTGCTTTCAAGGTGATCTTTCACCCAATTACAGTGTTTAATCCGGGTATCTCAACTTACAAAGGCATCCCAATTTGAACCCTAGTGTGTAGTGTCCCATAGTTCAAACCTTCTCTTAACATTCTTTTCACAAAAAAATTGATCTCAGACTCTTGGCCTTTGATGGACCCTGAAACCCTAAACTGACCCTACGATGGCAGGACACTCAACCGGGTACTGTCTAGTGGCATAGAGACCCACCCTTCGTGTGTCATTACTCCTCCATATCCATGATCCAGCCCACTAGGCTAGCACAACCATGGCTTATGTAGTTGACTCTATTAACATCATGTACAACTAGCTCTAATTGGACATACAACAGTCATTAGTGCAAAAGAGCTTCCCATATTACAGCCTTCATGTTTTGCCAACTTCCAGTCTTTCACTTTTGTTCAACAAATCAGCACAATGGAGCTCACTGACTAAATTGTCAAAGAACTCTTCCTGTTGTTGAGCTTCTTTTGGGAAAAAAAAAATTGTTGTCAGAACTCACAATCGTCAGTATTGATAATTGTTGGAAGACCAAAGACTAATTAGAGGCTTTGCTGGGCCACCAGCATCAAAGCCTCTGAAATTCAAACATAGGATAATAGTATCTTTAGCAAATTGGTGACTGCGGTCGGATGGGTATCAGGCTTTCAGATGAACCTACTCATGGTTCTGGCTTTGAGAAATGTTACCATTTTCAGCTGTAAGATCCCACCACTCTTAAGGAGCAGGCCTGAGAGCCCTCGTCTTTTCAAAAAGCCTGGTGAGAGAACAGTTGCCTTCAGGCTTTCTTGTTTTCTTGAAGAACAGATGTACTATTTTCCAGTGGTACACAGGTTTCTTGCAGGCTTTGAAATGTGCAGTGCAATATGATTTGAGCTCTAGACACAGAGAGATGGAACTGGCCAATTATATTACTGACACTTTGTTTGCAAAGCTGCTATTATCTCTTCAGGATACTGTCCACTGGATTCTCCAATAAAACAAATTCAAATCCCTTCAGTAGCCTCTAAGCCCGCAGTCACCAAAAAGGACTCAACATGAAGCTTCAAACAAGCACATGGTTGCCTATCAGAGAGTGTCATGATTCATACATCTATCTTTAATTCAATACAATTAATTCCAATAATTACATTCTTATTTTACTATGGAGTTAAGGGTGTTTTAGGGACATGAAATAATATTCAAAATAAAAGCAAGTGCAAATCAAAGCAGGATACCCATGTTTCATGCTTATACTGATCTTCTGATGAACTTGAAACCCTTCACTACAATTTCACAAATGCGGAGAAAGAAGGGAGGAGCATTGAAAATGCAAGAGCTAACTTGCAATTGATGCAAACTTGAATGCTGGAGGATAAACTGAAGGAGCTGGGACTTGGATGCAGAAGCTTTCAATTGAAGAGCCCACTTGTAAGCAGGAGCTCCAATAATTCAGCCCCAATAAAGGAGCTTGCTTGTAGGTCAAAAGGGGCTCATGTGTGATGCAACTGCTAATTTAACAGATCCAAATATAAAGTTCACATCCATGGTATCACCTGAACAGTGAGAAAATCATACCAAGCCTCCAATTCTGTGCATTAACAAAACCTCTTTGTGAGGTGCCTCTTCCTCACCATCCACCACCTAAGCAACTCTCTAATTTCTTGTATCTGTACTGGATTGATACAATTGCAACTGAGACACCACAAAAGGACTGGTTGCCTCATGATCAAGTTAAAACTCCGAATCTGGACCCATAGTGAAAGAAAAGCAGTTGTGTTTGGACAGAACATCAGTTGAGACCCCAAACATCTGCATGCTGCTGTAGGTCTAACCACACATGAGATAATGCTCAAAAGTAATTCAATACTGCTAGTTTTTCAGCATACCTCCTAACTATCACTGTCCAGTATGGTCGATAGAATATTCTTCTTCACTGTGAACTCATCCACTTTATTTGGGTTGACAGACTGCACATGACCAGCACAGATTACATTCAGTACTGACATTTACAAAATCTCATGAGCAGATCAACTGAGTTTTTCATGTAAGGGCACATTCCAAAAGAGAATGCAACTTACCCCAGAAAGCAAGCGTGACAGTCGATCAGCTTCCTTCTTCACATAACCATCACCTTTTTCAATTATACTTTTCAAGACCTTCAAGTAAACTTTCCCATACCTGTCATTCAACCAAATTCTGTCAGGAGGTGATGCAAATGGAAATGCAGAACATTTTGATGCCCACCTCAGATTCACTGTTCCATAAATGCTAGGCAGGTCAATAGGAAGTTGCAGATTATATTTCTGCTTGTGTATGTTAGTGAACAATAGGTCTTGCACACAAGAAGCATGCTTTGAGCACCAGACATACCCAGCAGCTGCACCTTCCAGCTTGGAGGCTTCCTCTTCTGCCTTCTTTAGAATGTTACTTCGCTCCTCTGGCTTTGCAGACAAAAACTCAGTAACAATTTCATCCAAACTGGAGACCTTCCCAGCCTGCAAACACCGGCATCAGCTCACCATATGCCTGAACCATGATACAAGTAAGGCAAGATGTCAACTAGCACTGCTTTTATAGAAATAAAACATTATTAGAGTTCTCAGATATTAAGGAAAAAACTTACATTATCATTCAGCCCGCCTGTGGTAGTGCGTGAAGAGCCAGTTTTCTCATTCAAGAAGTCTACAAATCCTTCTAGTGTTCTGCTAGTATCATAGTCCTCACCATCCTTGTTGTTTTTGGGGAAAAACTTCAGAGTAGGATAACCACTCACTCCATACCTGTAAATCAAAAGATACAAATTTACTTCAGGCAACTGAAATTGGTACAACCTCTGAATGTCAACAGATGAGCCTCAATCAAAACAGAGACATTTCTATATGCAAGTCCAGAACAGGGGACCACATACGGAAAAATGAGGGAAAAAAGGTCACCCATCTATGATTCCATTGTTAGTGAATAACCTTTATGATTAGCTGTGAAGAGCAAAAAGATTTGATTCCAAAACATTTGACAAACAGATTTGACAAAGGGTCCACAAAAACCACCATGGAAAGTACAGAAGAGATTTGAAAAGTCTGCAAAAGGACATACTTTTCACCAAGACCACCATGTGCATCAGCATCAAGTTTAGCGATCACAACATCCTTCTCACCCTTGTAAGCTGCTGCCACTTTCTCATATATCTGCACATCAAGCTCTCACACTAAAATTACAAAATGCCTGGATACTACTGCCTCGGGAAAGTCAAGCCTATCAGAGAATGGGACTTACAATCCAACCTGATCCAAATGTGTGACAGACTAAAGTTTTGAACTTACAGGGGCAAGACTCTTGCAGTGACCACACCTGCATTCAAGATGACACCCACAAGAACAAACATAGACACCAAATCAGCAATGCGTGGGACAACAAATGAATGTGTCTACACCAAATCTCATAGTAGAACATTGACTACCAGACACCTGCCTGCCTTTCAAGGCTCACAGATAGAATGGTGCAAGAACATTTAAGGTCTGAAAAGTCAAGAATTTCTTGAACATACCAAGGTGCATAGAATTCCACTAGAACATCTTTTGAGGTGTCCAGAACAATTTTGTCAAAATTTGCTGGAGTTAATACCACAACTTCTGATGGCGCTGCTGTGACTTTTCCTCGTGTACCTGCTGAATATTTGGTCATTCTCATTGGGTTCTAGCAAAGTCTTCTGAGAGAATGCAAATCACCAACCTCAGAAAATCCAACTGTTGAATAAGCAATAACCATATGAATATTATGTTCTGATAGACAACAAACCATTATGCATATCCTCAATTTCCAATAATGGGAACAACTCAAAGGATTGAAGGATGCTAACCAGCTTCATTGTTAACAAACTCCACCAATGCATCAACAGTGCGGCCACCTGAATAGCTGTACATGACCAAAATTGAAATCTCTTAAGTGCATATGCCCAAAAAACCAAAGATTAGTGCTTAAAATCCACTGTCTACAGTTCACGTTTATGATGCTACCAAATGTAATACCCTAGGTGCTGAACCAAGCTCATCACCAAGAACAGACCCTCAATGAAAAAGTTTGTAGCATACTCTTTAGGTTCCAGAGAGCCCTTTGGAAACCACTTGATGGTAGGAAATCCTGTAACCCCAAACTTGGAGCACAGTGGTTTGTGATCATCACAGTCCACCTGGAGCAAAGACATACATCACAATATAGCCCAATTACAAACTCCTGGGGATAATTTTGGAAGCTGCTAAGGAAAAAACACAACACTGATACACAACATAAAAGTACCCAGCCCCATAAAGTAAGAACCCCACAACAAACAAAAGAAAGAGAAACTAGTCATACACCCATACATCTCAAAGGCAGATGATGACATCCCAAATTGAACCTCTGTAGTGGCCAGGTGTAGTATTGTTGCACAGTGTGCTTTCAATAACTAATTGCCTTAGTTGCAGCTAAGTGTGGTTGGCCCAGTGAGGGTAGAAACTCAACACAATAGAGTAGAAAGGTTTCACAATACATCTTACAACTGCTATTTTGCTGTGCCATCTGACCTACAGGTACTATGCAGCTGCATGAAAGCAGTATCTTTACAATATTGTATCATGAAGGCACCAGACAATCACAAAGGACCTGATGAAATTTAGTTGAGATCCTAGGCAGATGCTAATGAGAATCTCAAGCCTCAGATGAGGTTTCCCTGTCTCCACCTAATTCTCAAGACTGGTGATCAAACTTTTTCTACCAGATCTAGCTAAAGCCTTCACAAGTGAGAGGGGGGTTAAGAATAAAATGCAAATCCAAGTTCAGCTCAATGTTGAACACTCATTTCATGTTCAACATGATGGCCTATATGAAAGGGATCTGAAATCGAGTCTGGATCATTACAACTTTATAGCTACACAAATGAAACAGACACACTGCAACAAGTACACAGAATAACAATAGAAAGTGGACAAATTTCGAGAACATGTCTTTTTTTTGTGTGTGACCGCCAGGATAGCCTTGGCAGTAGCATCCAGATAGGGTTGAGAGTGGCGGCTTTTTTTACCTTGGCGATCAGGACATCCTTGTTTGACTTGAAGGCTTCTCCTAGCTTCTCAAACTCGGGAGCCAACTTCTTGCAATGTCCACACCTGAAGAGTACCAGAGCAAGGGAAAAAAACACGAATTTTTTTTATTATTGAAACTGTGAGTCTGCCAAAAGAATCCATGAAATTAGAACCAATCGACATACAAGAAAATGCAAAAAAACTATGAACCTAAACAAGAAATCACATATCAAAACACGAGCCGTAAAGAAATCACAGATTAAAACACGATCAATGAAGAAATCGCAGACGAAAACACAATCAGACTTTCGTCTTCTTCTCCTGGTCCAAGGCAAGGCTGTTCCTCGTGTCAGGTGGAACCTAATCGCAAATCAATCTGAAGCAGAGAACCATTGTAACTGAAACTGGACCATTCTCTCAAAATTCAAAACGGGGAAGGGAAGCAAAAGGAGAGAACGAAAAGAAGCTTACCAAGGGGCGTAAAACTCTACGAGAGCCGCTTTATCTTTCCCTACAGCATCGTCAAAAGTCTTGGCCGTAAGCGCCACCACATGCTGCTCATCTGCTGCAGATGCTGTAGTAATAAAGAACGGCAACGAAGCTGCCGCAGCTACGATAACCGACAACAGCAACAAAACAACTGATCTCATCACCATAACTACAAACTTTTTTTTTCCTTGCGTGCGATGGCGAACCTCTCGACCACAAAACACAAAAGAAACAACACACACTGCGAGTTCCACAAAAACGCACAACGAAGTCGCTCGGAACTCAAATAGACGAACGAAGAACAGAGAACAGAGAACAGAGGCAGGCAGGACTTTCTTTATACATAGCAACTTCTTACTTAACTTTTCACGGTCTCGATTAGCTTCACCGCAGATCGGACGGCAAAGAATTCACCTCACACCGGCCTGAGATCTGCTTACAATGTCGCAATATGGCCAATTGGAAGTAAGCTAGGTGCGTCGATCGGGACCTTCATAGCCAATCTATTGTCGACACGTGGATCAGGACGTGGACTCAGGCCAAGGACTTGTCGTCACCTCACTTACACGACTTAACATTTCCCCCCGTCCCCCCTCGGCAAGATTGGGCCTTATTTGCATTTGCTTCTTCTCTTTCCTTCGTGTATGTATGATCCGCTACAATTTCCTTTTCACTTGGGTGCACCTGTGAGGCGTTTTTCTATTAGGTGCAAATTTTCATGCAGCCAGGAAAAAGCTCTGGAAGATGCTCTGGAAACGAGAGAAAATATTAGACTACTAATCCAGAATCAGAGTCTCCGACCAATTGGCTATAACCTTTCAGGCATCAACATGAATGTGTTAAAATGGTCATGTAATGCTACTAGATCTGATCATAGATACTGTATTCTGGAGTGGGAAGACCTTGACATCTGGAAGTACTTCCTCATACTATGTAGTCAGCTTTCAGTAGGAGGTTATTGATGTCCGACTAATTTGTTCACTTCAGCTACAACTATCCTACACCAAAAGATGCGTGCAAAATGGCAGTAACAGGTAGGCAGTAA
>Ga0209208_10012927_pt1 | contig 10498 bp, 9 predicted proteins | sample S1TSphfallax_3_FD_187694 | JGI IMG/M metagenome (GOLD analysis project Ga0209208, IMG submission 187694) | Host-associated microbial communities from peat moss isolated from Minnesota, USA - S1T2_Fd - Sphagnum fallax MG (SPAdes) (version 2) | ecosystem: Host-associated > Plants > Peat moss >... | reverse complement strand
TTCTTGTAATGCAAACCAACTTATATGCTTGTCTTAAACAATTACAACTTAAGCATGAAGTGCAAAACTTAGTTTCAATACACAACTTTTCACAACTAGTGATTTCGTTGTACAGTGAAACAAATTTTTTCATCCAATTGGTTATGTTGTCTTTGGTTTTGTGAATGTTAAATTCTATTCACTTTATTAGCACAAAAATTTGCACAAAACCCTGATTCTAGGATGATGAAAAGTTCATGTAATGAATGAATGTCAACACTTTGAGTGTGAAATAATACACCCAGTGCACCATCCATTGGATGACCATTATTACTCAGTTATGGATGAACCTCAACTGAGTTAATATCTGCTTTCACCTTGGTAACTAATTCTATAAGAAATAGGTCTCATATATAGGTAGATAGGTAGGAAAATAGGCAACTACTAGGTAAGTAGATGGTTTATACATAGGTAAGGGCTGTTTTTACTACCTACCTTCTAACAACCTGTTTGTGAGTTGTTAGTGGGTAGGTAGTAGAAAAAGCAACCGAGCGTACCACGGTTAGTTAGGGAGCTGGAACCCAACAGAAAACTGTTTCCTAACCACTTAGCATCCATCCTTCATGGTGTGCTGGTGGGTGCTGGTTCACTGTGGCCTGTGTGGGGGGTAGTAAGGAGGCTAAAATGGTGAATTGTGGAGTTCAAATAGGTTGTTATTAGGAAATACTGTACCTACAACTAATGTTTGGCACAAAATAATTCACAAAAGGTTTAGCCAAAAATGATAATTTTTTTTTACTGATGTTTATTAAAATTGTTTGAAATCAAACTTGATTGAGTTACTAATACAAATACACAATACAAGGTGCATTTCGCATACATATTCCTCAATTTTTGAGAATTTGAAAAATTAAAATTAAAATTGTTGAAGCTCATTTGTAGAATAAATAAATTTTCGACAAAAAAAGTGCCAAACATTAGTTGTAAGTATGGTAATTGTACCCCTAACATTATTTTAAACCCTGGAATAGGGTGTGTTTCAATTTTAATGTGGAGCCCTAGTAGTTAATGTGCTAGTTGGTGAATGATCAAACTTTTTATGAGTGGAAATGGAGCCCATTAATTTCATAAAACTTCCAAAACTCTTGTTTCTCAATGAAATGTTATTAGCCCAAGTATATAACACTTTAATCAAGGCTCTGGCAATTGTGCGTGAATTAGAATCCTAAAATGTTGCACATTAAAATCATAATCACTTGAATCCTTGGAGCAACTCTAGTGATATGTATTTGGGCTAATAGTATCGTTAATAATATTCAAATCTAATGTTAAGTGTTTACCCTTCCCTCATCAATGAATAATAAATATTGATTAATATTTGAGAGAGCATTTAAATGTCACAAATGGATCAATTATAGTAATTGACCAATCAATAATAGTCATTTTCTAACCAATCAACATGTTTGGCCAATTAAAAATAATCATTTAAAAAAATATTCACAATAATTTGCATGGATTTATAGACATTATTGGTGTCCAAGGTGGCCTAGCCTTCAAATTCGAAACATGAAACAAATCTTCAAAGCATATAGTCACAACTAGTGTTGGATGATTTTTCCCCAATTTTATTTTATTTTCAGAAAACATTCTTAAACCAACATTTGGGGAGGGGTATATCCAATTTTTTGGTGTGGCGGTGGAGAAATGAAAATGAAACCATTCTAGACCAAATCTTGGGAAGCATAATTAATTAGCATTAAGTAGATAAATCGACTAATTAGATTAACTAAATACCATTAATTAGACATATTTATAAATAGAAGACCTAGCGCCTGTAAAGGAAAAATATTCTCCCCTGCCCCTAACCCAACCCGCAAAAAGAAAAGAAAAAAACGAAGAAACGAAAAAGAAAAAGAAAAAACCGGTATATTCTAATTTCCTATCCTTTCCAAATTAAATAGACAGCAAACTGCCCTCAAGCTGCCCGGTGACCATCCCGACCCGAGCAGAATCCGGGCAGATAGGGCAGAACGGGCAGCAGAGGACCCCTTCTCTCTCTCTAGCTCTCTCGCGCACGGCCGCGCTCTCTGCACAACACGTTGCTTGTCCTTCTCTCTCGCCCGCCGCGCGCTCTCTCTCTCTCTCTCTCTTCTCGCGTCCCTAATTCCACTTCCGACATTCTCTAGAGCCGCATTTGCAACTCCTTTCCATTCCTGTACAGTTTGCAACGTCCTTGCAAATTATTATTTTTGCAGCGAAATCTTCAAGTCTTCAGTCTGCTTGCAAAGCACTTGTGTGTGCTTCTAGTGTCCGTTTCTGAAGTTTTTTGTAGTCGCAGATTTGCTTGCTCCGCGATTCTTCTCTTTGTCGTCTCTCTTTTCTTGCCGGTGGCATCTGGAAGAGTAGCGTGTTTGCAATCCTGAATTTTTTTCTGAAGCTTTGTAGTTGTAGAGTTGCTTGCTTCTCGATTTTTCTCTGTCTCTGTCTGTCTTTTCTTGTCAGCGAGATCTTGAAGATTAGCGTGTTCTTAAGCAATTCTCAAGTTGTTTGTGGTTGATTCCCCAGTTATTATCTAGTTTCTCAGAAGTTTGAGAAGTTCTGTGGATTTTTTTAATTTTTTTTTTGTCTTTGTCTTGTGGCGTCTTGTGATCGTCTTCTTCTTCTGTCTCCTATTTCAGCTCAAATGATTCTCGCGCGGTGAATCAGAAAGTCTCATGTTCTCGGGGCTGCAACTACTCTACGCACATCCATTTCTTCTTTTGTGTGTGCGTTTTTTCTTGCTTAGGCCATTTCTCGTGCTTGGCAAGAAGGAACTGTTTTGTCTGAGAGGCGGTAATGGTGGCGTTGGTGCGATCGGGGAAGGAGATGAGGAGGTTATGTTGAGTGGAGCTTGGCGGTAATTTCAGGGCAGTGTGTGCTATCTGGGCTTGTCTCGCTTGCTCGCTCGCTCCCCGGAGCAGTAGCGTGCTTTGTCTTCCGAGGTAAGTGTGTGCTTTTTCCTCTGTGGGATGTTCGCTTCTCTTTGAATGGATCTGCTCTTCTGGATCCGTTCCCGGTGTGCGTATTGTTATATAATCCAACTATGGCGTTAACCGGTTCGTCAATGGCCGATAAACGAATTGTCATACTCCTCATGGTAATTGTTGCATCTGCACTTGGGTCTCTGCAGTAATAGATGCAGGGATATAACTGTCTCGTTTGATCGATTGCACTTCGTTTAACTATTGTGGAGTCGCTTGCGCTTTCTCATGTCTTCAAGAAAGTCCTGTTTTCTTTTTCTTTTTCTTTTTTTCAGTGATGGAATTTGCAGAGCTTATTATGGTTTGTGTGTGTAAGCTTATGATCACGGTGAGCTGCTGATCTTGTAACCAACTTGTGTGGAGAAGAGAGAGTGTTCTTCAAAACAGGAAAGAAAAAGTATTGAAATTAACTTCAGTCAATACTGAATAAGTTAGAGAGACAGAGTCACAGAATAGTGAATGTACAACAGACAGACAGTAGCCAACTCAAGAAAAACTAGGGGAAAGGGAATCCATGGATTGAGTTATGATGCATTCGCACTTGATCCTAGTGCTCATGATCCTCCCCCCAGGAACTCACGGAATGGCTGATATGCTGCATGGAATGCAGGTGTGCACACTGTGCGGGAGTGGTCTAGTAGTGGATGAGGGTGTGAGGGTTGAGGAGAAATGATGATCAAGGGAGCACAAGGAGTAGCAATAGCAGCTGCCATTGGGAATTTGTTGCAGGGATGGGATGGTGGTGCTATTGCAGGTCTGTCTTGTTTGTGAACCCTCCTCCCCCCCACCCTACCACCCCTTTAATCCTCCTTTGCCATTGCCTGTTCACTGTTCTTAGATTACTGAGTAGATTGCTACATATTCTTGCCCCCCTGATTCCTTTGCAAATTCTGAATTCTTTTCCTCCTTTCTCTGACACTCATAAGGCAATACACAACTGCATGGATCTGCCTGTGAACCACTGTATGATGTTCACTATTGACAATTAATTCCTTTCCTCAGCAAGCTTGGCTGCCCACTTTTTGTGTGCTAAGATGCTCTATGGTCCCTGCTATTGCTATGATGTGAATTTACACTTGTTTGTCCTCCTACTCCCAGGTGCATTCTGCAGATCTGCAAAGCATTGCAATACTGTGCAGTCTATCCCCTCAGCATGGATCTTTAAGGAAAATCATGTTACACATGTGTTCTATATTCTTGAAGCCACTTGTAGGTTTTGGGTTATGGGTCTACCTGTGCTCAGGCTGATATATAGTTGAAGGAGGGGCAGCACTGTTGCATGACTGAATGTATCTTCATGCACAGGTCTATCACCTCCTTCTCAGAGGTGGCCATGCTTCCAACTGTGCTGATGGTGGAAATGTGGTTGGCCATGTCTAATCTCTCAATCCTGAAAGTTTGGATGACTCTACCCATCACTTGGGCAGATGATAGATGATTACATAACTTGCAAAGCATTGTGGCCAGTCCAGTCTCTTTGTATGGGTGAATTTGGTGGTAATTTTACAGAGTTAGATTGACATGAAGGACACCTGGAAAGCTGAAGAAGAGTTGGAAGACCTGTAAAGAATGCTCATTTCGAACTTTAAACTGGGTGCCATTTGGATGTGTTTGTTGAAATCTGGATTTAGTGCATAATCTGCTGTCTCATCTCCATTATATCAATGCTCTAGAAGATGTTGGAGGCAGTGCTTAACCTTGTAAATCAAAGGGAATTGGGTGTCTGAACAGTGGATTTATGTGGGGATGGGTGTGCAGGAGCATTACTGTATCTGAAGCCAGAGTTTAATTTGGAGGCAACACCTGCCTTAGAGGGGTTGGTGGTGGCCTCAACTCTCATAGGTGCAGTTGCAAGTGTGACTGTGGCAGGGCCTTCAGCAGATTGGCTTGGTCGGAAGACTATGCTATGTGTGTCAGGCACATTATACTCAGTGGCTGCTCTGGTCATGTCATGGGCCCCTAGTGTTTACATTCTCATACTGGGTCGCATTTTAGTGGGCTCTGCAATTGGGCTAGCTGCCACAATTGCTCCTATTTTGATATCTGAGTCAGCCCCAGCTGAGATTCGGGGACAGTTAGCAACACTGCCACAACTTATGGGCTCAGGTGGTCTGTTTCTTGCATATGTGATGGATTTTGTACTCTCACTGCAAACCTCTGTGAACTGGAGGTTTATGCTCGGGATTTTGTCTGTTCCATCCATCCTATATGTACTTGTAGGAGTTCTGTTGTTGCCTGAGTCTCCACGGTGGCTTGTAAGCAAGGGTCGCATGTTAGATGCCAAAATTGTTCTGCAGAACCTTCGTGGCAGGGACGATGTAACAGGTTTAAATCCCTTTCCCCTTTTCCTGTGTTGTGGTCACATTGAATGTTGTTCAATTGGGGATGCACATCACACACAATGGAATATTGAACTTCTTTCTATTGTGGTGTCTTCATGCATTACTGGAGAAGATTATATTCAGTTTAATTGTATTAGGTGGCTCTCTCTTGGAAACATGGGGGATGCTTTTAGGGCAGGCCTGTGAGCATTGTGCAGACAACTAGGTTGATATGGAAATTTGAAACCATCATAATGCATCATTTGTATTTGGCTTCATCCGTGCAGGGGAGCTGACATTGTTGGTGGAAGGTCTTGGAGTGGGAGGAGAGACCCAACTTGAAGAATGGTTATTGAAGCCAGCTGACAGAGTACTGGATGATGACGAAGAATCTGTCATTGAGGAAGGCCAAATCAAGTTGTTTGGCCCTGAAGAAAGTAGCTGGTTTGCAACACCCATAACCGATGAATCAGGTTCCCATGCTCTTCTGTCACACCATGATAGTGGGCACTCTCTTGTCGACCCCATGGTGACTTTGCTTGGGAGCTTTCAAACTCCCTTCGATTATAACTTAACCTCTCGTGATGTTGCCACTGAAGATGACCAGAAAATTGAGCAGTGGGATGATGAATCTCAGACACCAAGACATGGTGACAGTGGGTTCTACTCTGATAATGACCTGGGCATGGTTGGGGACTTTGATGAAACTCTGGATGCTCCATTACTTTCTGGGAACAAGTATGGATCTGTAAAGAGCCTTCCTCCTGTCTCTCGCAACGGTTCTCTTAGAGTGCAAGGGTTTTCACACTCCAACTCCCGGGACAAGAGTGGGCAGCTTGGCCCTCTATCTCGGTCAAACTCCCGATTTTCACAATCAAACTCCAAAGGGATCTCTGGTTGGTTTTCTAGATCAAACTCAAGAAGTGTGGCACAGGATGGTGGAGTGCCTGAGTCTTTTGGAAGTGTGGGCATAGGGGGTGGCTGGCAGCTTGCGTGGCATTGGGAAGAGGGAGGTCCTGGTGGTGAGGAAGGTGGGTTGAAGAGAGTGTTTCTTAGGGGTGATGGGGCTGAACTTTCCCACTTTACATCTGCCATGTCACTTCCAGGTGCTCCTCCTTCCATGGGTGAACCTGAGGCTTTCCAGGTAAATCTTTTACCTCAGAGTTTACTTTCCATCTCCATTTCACACTCTGCAGTTCTTTTGCAGACCTGTTCATACAAAGTAAGAGGGCTAGGAACCAGTTCTAATGAGATAGATTATGCAGGCAGCTGTCCTGGTGAGCCATCCATCACAATATGGGAAGGAATTACTTCAGCAGCACCCTGTGGGTCCTGCCATCATTCATCCTGCAGAAACAGCAACACGATTACCGTCATGGTCAAATCTGCTTGAGGGTGGTGTACGCCGAGCTCTTATAGTTGGAGTGGGTATCCAGATTCTGCAGCAGGTGAGTGCATACAGGTTCCAATGCACCAGAAGTAGTTCTTAACACCAGCTGACAGCCTATTGATTGTAGTTACTGAGATCTTGTAGATGTGGTGGAGAAAAGGTTATCCTACATGTATGTAAGATTAGGTTGGTGCATGAGTCGAACTTGAAGGTTTTGGATAGCTTTTATACTTTAGAGTATATTTTGACTTCTTGTAATTGGATGTCGGGGTGCAGTTTTCTGGTATCAATGCAGTTTTGTACTTCACCCCACAGATCCTAATGCAATCTGGTGCTGGTGACCTGTTAGCAAATATTGGGATCACTGGTGAATCTGCATCAATCATGGCCAGTGGTGTGACTTGCTTTCTAATGCTCCCATGTATCTTGGTGGCCATGTGGCTGATGGATCGTTCCGGCCGCCGGTAAATTTCTTGGTCTTCTTTCCCATTTGATGTACATTTTGGATTTGGTCTGCTTCGTGTTCTGTTGAAATGGTTCTGTAGTGGTATGTTGGTCCAAATCTGTGAGATGTTTGTGTTTCAAATCTGAATGCATGAGGTTTTATGCTGGATCATATACTGTGATTTATTGTGGTTGCAGGCAATTGCTCCTGGCAACTATCCCCATCCTGGCAATCTCACTAGTAGCACTTGTACTGGTTAATATGTTCCTTGCTACAGGGCTGATTCCAGCTGCTGTCTCTTTCACATGTGTCACAATATTCACATGTTCTTTTGTGGCTGGGTTTGGCCCAATTCCCAACATTCTTTGCTCCGAAATATTCCCAACACGGGTACGAGGAGTTTGCATTGGTCTGTGTGCTGCTGCTATGTGGGGTAGCAATGTGATTGTCACTTACTGCTTCCCACTTGTCAACCAACAATTTGGGCTGCAAGGAGTGTTTGGGCTCTTTGCTGTGGTGGCTGTGGTTGCTTGGATATTTGTATTCCTCAAAGTGCCCGAAACCAAGGGTCTTCCTCTGGAGATTATCTCTGAGTTCTTTGCTGTTGCACCAAGGAAGGACAAGGATCAGCTTGATTCATAGGCTGTAGTTACTTATGCATAGAACTTAGAGTGGCTAAAGAAATTGCAGTGACAAATGCCTGGGCTGAGCCTGAAGGCACAATCTGCCATTATTAGCTGCTGTGCAAATAGTGGTCGCAGCAGCAACCCTAAACCACGGCCCATGCTTTTAGCTGATATGAGTGGGCAAGATAAGTAGGGTGCAACATGGAAGAGATGGAAGAATGTGTAGTGACTGTATGGAAATTTGCAACAGATGGATTGCAGAGCTCAAGTAGATAAAAATAGAAATCACAGATATTGCTGTGAGTGTAACAGTATGTCTTGTGTGATTTTTCTGTATAGGAGAAGGGTAGATCTGCGGCCCCTTCCATGTTTCCCAGTGCCAAGTGCAAGGTCACCTGTCCTCATTCACCAGCACATTGGAACCTGGAAGGGCCCTTCTCCTGTGCAGGGAACAGCGATTTCGTTTTGTAAAGGAAAGAAATTGGAAAAGTATTGATGACAAAGAGACGAAGAGGCCATCACTTGTTTTCAAGTGTTTGATTTGTCTTCTGCAGTCGAAGGTTCATGAAAATTTCTGTTTGACAAATGGACATCAACTAACAAAGGAAAAAAAATCCCAGGTCTTTAGTCTTTACCAGTTTTGTGGTGGTTCATTCAATTTGATAAGAACCTATGGTTCCGATTGGAAAAAACCATAACCTCCAGATCTGGATGTTTCATATTTCCAAAGACCAGAGCAAAACTCTGGTTCTGGGATTTTGAAAGTTTTCTAAAGACTATTGGTTCTCAGTAAAGAACTGGAAAAAAGTTGTTTGTTTTAGGGTGGGTTCTTTGAAAAGAATTCAGAATATCAGAACTTCCAGTTCTGGTGCTTTAATAGTTTTAAAATCAAAAGGGCCTCTGATTCCATGTTTGTTTTTTTGAACATTTTCAAAGGAATTGCCAGTACTTTGAAAATGGTGAAAATAGTGAAATGAGATTTTTGTGAAAATATGAAGGTGACATGTTGAAATTCATCTTAATTATCATAGGCTACACTCTGAATAATTTCTTACTTGTATCACAATATTATAATACATGATGAAAAAATATATAATTAAAAAAAATAAAAATGAATTCATTCTTTGAAAAATAAAATAAAATTGTTTTGTCAATGTGGAAACTAACCCTAGGCTACGGTACTACCACCATAGCCCATGATCCCCATTTGCATAATTGCCACATAGGCACATCACCAAATATGTCATGGGATGAAGAGCATGCCGTGCTTACCCTCTCGTGCCATGACATGAGTATGTTACCAACCCCAAATGTAACTTGTAGCCGGGTTCAAAATCTCCTACTCCCTAAATGATACCTACCTTAGCTATTAGCTATAGAGGAAAAGAGTGACACTACCCAACATCTTCCATGCTCAAATGCAAAGAGCACATTGTTGCAAACTTGGCATTCAAACACATGTTGCTACAAGCTCAATTCAATGCTCTACATTTTCCATGCTCAATCGCATGCTCATGTCCCTACAAATTCAATGCTTTATGTTGGTGCTCCATGCTTGATACTGACACTACTCAACAAGGACCTACCTCTTTGAAATCACATCATGCTATTTGCAAATGTTCCAACTTTTGAAAAACTCATAGTCATTTTGCCAACAATGTGTTAAAAGGTGCATTCTTCTTTACATTATGGATAAACCATTTTGACCTTGTTAGAAAATGAGTCTTTCAATCCACTTGCATAGCTTTGCACCATTTGTTTTGTCATTTAATAGAACATTCATCTCCTAAAAATTGGTCTAATACATGAATTGTCCATCAATCTAGACTCATTATTCTTAGTATTTTCCTTTTTAACAATTAGTTCATAAAAACTATACCATACTCTTACATTGTGTGAATATATTACAATCATACTTTAAACCCTCTATCACTCTGTTTTAGAAATGTATAGCATGATGGTCCAACACCACATAACATGTTATCCTAACTTGTATTGTGACCTAACAAAAGTTGTAGTAGTAAACATGTCAATGTGTAAGTAACATACTTTTAAAAGTGAGATCATGTTTATAATGGTACCATGTTGTTCTTTCTAATTTCTTTTGCCATTACAATGTTTGACAATGTGTGCATTCTATTGACTTTTCACATTGTTTATACTATGTGTGAAACGCCTCACAAATTGATTACATGACAAACATAAATACAACCTATTCAATGAGTTGTAACATGCATAGTGCGTTGATATACTATATAGCCTTGGGTTAGTTTCGTCACTAAATAATCCTTGAAACCTTAAAATGAAATTTTGTAAAATGTACACCAAAAGGTGTAGAAAATCCTATATATTAATTCACTTGTCTGTGCGTCTGTCTGTCAAGGTCCTCAAACCCAAATCACTTTTAAAACTGTCCCCCCGAACGCGAGGGCCCAAAAATTATTCAGGACCTCAATCACACACTTTTACTTCTTTACTTACCGAGTCCCGAGTCCTAAGTCCCAACCAATCCAAGTCCCAAGTCCCAACACCCAAGCTTCAAATTACTTGTTGGGGTGCCTATAGTCAAAGAGCCGAACGGTAAAAAAAAACCTGGCGTGGGCTGGGCGGCACCCAGCCATCGATCGCATTATTAATAAATAAATAAAATGAAACAAAGTTGTAACAAAAAAGAATAATAATAATAATAATAATAAAATTATTATTATATATATATA
>Ga0209208_10012926_pt1 | contig 10498 bp, 7 predicted proteins | sample S1TSphfallax_3_FD_187694 | JGI IMG/M metagenome (GOLD analysis project Ga0209208, IMG submission 187694) | Host-associated microbial communities from peat moss isolated from Minnesota, USA - S1T2_Fd - Sphagnum fallax MG (SPAdes) (version 2) | ecosystem: Host-associated > Plants > Peat moss >... | reverse complement strand
CCCCCCCCAAAGTTTCACGCCAAGTCCCAAAAGATAAACCAGCAGGCAACAAATCTGGAGCCTTGGAATGATCCACGTTGGAAAATATTTCCGATCGGACGGTCGTTATTTAAATCATCTTCTGTTTTCCGATTTAAAGATATGTGAATCCATTTCTTGTGAATTAATATCAAGAGCCCATTCTGGTTTTCAGCAGGCACGACGCGAAATCCAGACTGTCCACGTCAACAAATTTTGGAAGATCCAACGACTAGGAGGAACTAAAATTTTCTGGTTGTGAGTTGTGACCAGTGAAACGAGAATTAGATTCAAAGACTCACGATCTGATCCGTACAAAATTCCATCGTTGCCAGATCCTTAAGGTCAATATGAGGGACAACTTGAGAAATCTTGATCGTCCACGAGGGAAATTCAGCATATCTGACGATCCAGATTCCAGATGGCGAATCTGTTGCTATTGAGAAATCCTGGGGGGCGATCCGTCAGATCGTAAGTTGGTAAGATTCTTACACGTGGATCAATCGAGACCGTTTCAATGACGTGTAAGGTCTATCGAACGGTTTCGATTGAGCTTGTCCTTCTCTTCCCTAGCCTTTTGTATTTCCATCATCTTTCTCGCAGAGGCTTGTTTTTCGACAACTCAGCGTCTGGCGCCCCGGTACGTTGCTGGCACGTGGATAAACTTTTGTCTCTTCGTTTTTGGAACTTCTCCGGCATGTAGGAAACGGACGAAGAACGAAGACGTGGGAAAAAGCGACGATGGCGTCGGATGAGTACGCTCGACACAAATTTTGTTGCTTTGAGGAGGAGGAATTAGACAAGGACCGAAAGAGTAGGCGTCGAAATAATACGGGCACTTGGAGTTCCGGGGTTGCTGGAAGCGTGAGAACTTCGGTCAGCCGGATGAGCTTGAATGACGACTTCCGCCACGAGTCTTTACAATTTGACCGATATGTGAACCCTAAGAACCAGGTTTGCGGAGGTTCCGGATTTTCTCTTATCGGTGAAGCTGGAGGCGCTGGTTCGTCCGTGCGTAGCATTGTTGTTGGAGAACTCCATTCGAGTGGATCTGCCGTTAAAGAGGAGATCGGAGCGGCCAAAAATGAGCAGGAGGTTCCAGTTCCAGATGTGTCATCTGTGGTCGGTGTTTGTGAAAGCGTTGTGGATGAGAGGGAGGATGGAGCTACTATGTTTTCGGACCTTGCGATGCTTAAGATAGTTCCGCAGAAAGGTGTGGGAACAGGCGAGGAGTTGATTGGAGCCGTTACGAGTTTTGGCTCCTCCACGAATATGGAGAAACCTGGGAACAAAGTGCAAGAAAGGCGGTCCTATCTCTATCGGGGCGTTTCAGGCGGGCTGTCTGGAAAGTCGTCATCGCCTTTCCACCAAACTACGACGTTGGTGAAGGCAAGCTCTCTCGAAAGCATCGAACTCTCGCGATGGCGGGCAGGACAGTCATCTGTGCATGCTACGTGCCGCGCAGAGGAATTCGGCAGGCTGTTGAAACTCTTCTTCGAGTCACCTGCGCGCAGGTGCAACAACGATCGGATCCTTGAAGACCTTGAAAAGTTTCTGGGAGGAATCTTGTTCACATCTTCCAACACGAACCAGAATCTCGAAGAAGAACGTCTTGTCTCAGAAGACACTCCGGAGGCGTGCCTGGGAGGGGATCGTGATAGCGATAAGAAAGGTGAAGAGGCGGCATCTGCGTTCACTAGGAGCAGATTTAATGCTGGACAGCGTCAATGCGCAACGGCATGTATGAATCTCAAAAAGCCAGAAGTACGCAGTCATGCTCAGAATCTGATAGATGCGACTCAAGGAAATCGCGTGAAAGCTCTTTACGAACAGACACCTCACCAAATGGAACAGGCAAAGACAGAAAGCACAAGCAGCCAGAGATATGGAAGTATTGCAGATGCAAAAACATCAGATTCACATGTCAGAGGTAAGACTCCGGCCTTTTGCATGTAGATTGAGCATCGGTACACATGGTTGTCAATGCCTTTGCAAGCGTGGCCTTAAAAGGTGGATGTTCAAACTTGCCAGAGAATCGATTAGCCAAAAGAGGATTTGATGAAGGCTGCTGTGGAACAGAAGAAGGGCTGGAAGTCTGCAAGAGACTCCGGCATGAGGATGTTCAAGATCCTGTACTGGTCCTTGGAGCAGATCTCATGCTATGCATGTTGAAACTGCTCGATGTACGCAGCTTGGCACGCGCTTCAGTCCTCTCCAAGAAATGGAAGGCTGTTGTTCAAAATGATACTCTTTGGCTTCCCAAGGTATGCATCCATGCTGCATTTCAAGCTGCAATGAACAATAGCTGCATTTGATGACAATACTGAGCTGTCTGTACAGAGTTCCTATTATTAGCATTCAGTTTTGATGCTCTCCATTCTAGTGAAGAATCTCATCTAAGTTTTCTTGTAGGAAAGGACTGACCTCTAGTGTTGCTCTGACACCATTTGAGCTCTCTCCTTGACCACAATTTCATTGCATGCAGTGTAAGATGCTGTGGGAGGATAAAATCCATATCCCTCGGGCTGCAGTGCAAACCGGATTGTTGAAAGCAGTTGCATACAGAATTGCTGTCAAAGATGCCAAACGTGTATGTTGTTTATGCCATATTCTACTTCCATAGTTTGTTTCCTGTGTGTGGAAGTCAAATGTCTGAACAAAGCTATCATCACCAAATTGGTATTTTCACAACGTGAAATTATCTGACTACATGGTTGTGTGGAACCTGTGGAGATTTAGTTCCTAGTTCTGTTACAACGTCTCAGCAGCAATTGCAAAGATCTGTTGGAGTCTGTAAAAGATAGTGTAATCAGCTTCCCAAAGACTTGTAAGGACTGTTTGTTTCCTGTGTCAGGAAGTTCAAATCCTGGATGAAGCTGTCATGACCAAATTGCTCAAGTTCTGAAAGTATTTGACTGCTCTGTTGTGTAGAAGCTGTGGAGATTAGTTCCTGGTTCTGTTAAAATCTTTCAGCACCCATTGGAAATACATATTTGCATCTTTCATTTGTAGAAATAGAGTGGAATCATCTCCTAAAATGCTTGTAAGAAGCATTAGCTCAAGGACTCTTGTGTGATATCTACTCTCTGGAATATCAACTTCTGCTGCTGCTGTTTCCTGCAGTTTGTTCCAATGCAAGCCCAAAGGTGTTAGGATGGACATTTTTCATAGACACATACTGTGCTCCAAAACTCTTTACTACTCAATGGTGGATTGTTTATCTGATCAGAGTGGCCTGTTGACCCTGTTGTTTTCTGTTGCAGACAACAATCACAAAAGAGGATTTGTGTGATCATGTTTGGGAATTTCGGTTCAAAACTGTAAGTACCAGACTCTGGTGTGGATATAGCATGGTGCTTGTAGTGTACAAGTCTGAAAAACACTTCCATCTCTGTGCTGCATCAAGCATCCCATTTGTCCTTACCCTAAAAGCAGCCAATAGTTGGACGCACTGTGATCAAAGAAAGTGTGGTCACAAATGTGTTTGCTGACCAACAAAGCAACTGCAGCCTGAAGAATCAATTGTATTCTGATATTTTTTTCCCTGTACAATAAGCATAAGTACTTGTTTCATATCTGATCAATCCATGCTGTCTCAACAGGCTGCCCCACAGTATTGGCGGAACCTAGATCCATCATGGAGGGGTGATAGGGCTCCAATGAGACGCTACTTTCATGCCAATGGTACTTTGACCGCTGATGCAAATGATCCCTGCTGGGGTGGGCATGAAGCAAACTACGCTGTCATTGACATCACTGGACCAGGTGAGAACTTCACAAAGCGCTTTGTGAGGGTGAATCACTGGCCAATGATGCAAGTACACAGGAAAGAAAACTGGGGGTGGAGTCTGGTAAGTGATTTCACTGTCTTTGATAGCCTTCCTGATTATGAAAAAGGAGGCACAGGTCCCTTGTAAGAAGGAAATGCTACCTGCAAGGACATGCAATCAACTGTGTCAATTGTGTGTTTTTTCTGAATTTGGTTTGTGTTTGTCCAGAAGGAGCTTATGTATGGACTTACATTGCTCTCTCAGTATCCTTATATTGTATCATGTAAGTGCACATGGGTTGCAGTAAGTGGAGGACTCTGAGGTTGTATGTGTCCGTGAACTCAGAGTAACCTCTCCTAGACTGTTCACTGGAATCATTACATTTTTAGTGATTGGGGTCATTTGCAAATGGCTTTCTCATTGTGCAATTAGCTCATTGAGTTGGTACACAAGATAGCCATCATCAGAGTGCTTGGGATCAAAAGACTGGTTCATGTCTATTGATACAGTCCTAATTTTTCAGTGTTTTTGGATAGAATGCAGGGATCTGTTGGTTTCTCTGCATATACCTTCTATTTGTGGTCTGTGCTTTCCACATAGACATGTGTAATCTATTCGTTGAAATAAATTTGTTGTTCCTAGATATACCTACAGTTTAGCTCTATTACCCGGTAAAAGCACACAACTGGATTACTTGCAGTCCCCTCTTCCCTATTGTACCATGTCTCCCACTCATTTGGAGTGATCTGGTTTGAGACCACAGTGGAGAGATTAGTTCAAAAGTGCACTGCACCTTTTGGAAGGAACACATGTAAGACTGCCTTTTTGTAAAGTCTCAACACAGAGATAATTGTAGGAATGATTTGGAGTTTGTTTACAAAAGAAAATTGTGTTTGCTTATGAGATTAGAACTCTCTTTGAGGTATCTATGTGAAGTCAAGTTTGGCTGAAACTGAACTTCTAAGTCTTTGAAGTTCTTTCAATGTTGTTTTGTAAAGGGTTTACAAGTCTTCTCCCCTTTTATTAGAGAAAACTTAACTCTATTTACAAAGCTCAACATAGATTTGAAAGTTTAGAATGACTAAATAATTTTTGTAGGATGTTTGAGTTCAAAACTATGACATAACAAGATGAATCATGAAATGAATTTCAAATATTCAATTGACGTAGTTTTTGGCCAAAAGATTGAAGGCAAAAAAGTTTGTGATTGAATTCTTGCATCAATTAAATTGAAGGGGGATGCTGTTGATAAAACTTATGATTATTTTTTATATTCAAGCTTCTTTGAGGGTTCTTTTTTTGTGAAGTAGGTTAACATTTTGCAACATGTTATCATGGTTATGATGTCTTTTTGAATGTGAATGCTCAAGAATGAAATTGAATGTTAAAAAAGTAGGCAATAATGTGTCTAGGATAAAACCTAAGGGTTCGGGTGGTGTCATTACCACTCATATGCTTCATAATTCACTTGCTCCTTGAAAATGGGAAGGATTTCACCCCTAATGAAGGATCTTATTATGATAGATGATATCTTATAACTTACTCCAATGAACATATGTATTAGTTTTTTATAATTAATTATAAAAATCAAATTTTAATGTAATGTAAGTTTTTGTTCATGCATGAAATCAATCGATGAACATGCACTTTTCATCCACATTGTTGAAATTAATCTTTTTTTCATCCATAATATGTAACTATGGAAGTTTTTAAAAAATTTGTTGAATGGTGGGCCACTATGAAATATTGCAATAGAGATATTTGTAATACCTATTGAGACATCCAATTTCGCTTAATGAATATTATAATGGTTTGATAAGAACAACAAATGGTTTGTGCATAATTTTAAGGCATTAGTTCATTATTTTAAAAAATCCATTATGATCTTTAGAACAATATTGAACTTTTATTCTTTCTTATGGTATGTATTCAAATTGATATCTTATATGAAAAACCCTTGTTGAAACTTGCTTGAACCAATGTTTTTTTCAAATTTGTCAAGTGGGTGGATTGGTTAGATTGTAACCAAAAGAAAGGGGGTATGAAAAACATCTTTTCATCACAAATCCAAACTCTATACCTGCGATTTCTACAACTTATATCTTGTCATTCAGGCACTATTACAACACATTGGTGCTATTGTTCCAACATGACATAAATCTTTATACCCAAATGAGACTCCAGGCACCACATATCTATTAGACCCTTCTGGATTTTTATGTAGTATCCATCTTACTACTGCCAAGAACAGATCTTGGTATTGCGAGTACATGAATTAGTGGGATTTGGCTTGAGGTTAGCACCCTCTGTGTTCATTTGGTTTGTTATGACCTATTAATCCGTCCTTCTACAATATGACATAATGCAAAAAGATATTTGTCTTGGTTCCACAAACAAAATGACTTCTGGTTCCAAAACTAAGGATGAGAAACAGATGTTAAATTGGCTTGCAACAACTTGGGAAAAACAGAATTTTGATCATAATATGGGTGTAGATATTTTATGTAATCTCTCCCATTTTGTACCCACGTTTTGCCCAACCCAAGGATACATGCTAAGGTTTTTAGCTTTAACTCATCACATATGTGCTACTTCAGGAATGCTTCCACCAAAGTCCCATACAAATGCATCCTTCTACATGATCCTAATTTTATAGCTTGGACCCTTTTGTGCATCATCATCCCTTAACATCAATCCCTTATAAAGCCTAACATTAACAAGAACACAACACCTGCCATGATGTAGCTACTAGCGCAAGGAAAATCAAAACAACAATTACTCACTTCTGCAAGTTCTTGATTCTACATGATCTATACCACAAATGCAATCCAAAAACCACAAACTTCTCTTCTTTGCCCTTGAACTCCCCTTCTTATCCTCGCCCAACCTCATCCTATTCCCATTTCTCTTACATGCTTGAAACGCTCTTGGCCACCCTTCGTCTACTGCCAACATGTTTCACATAACACACCAACAACAAAGTTTCCTACTCACAACCACTAACAAACAGTCATGATAAACTCCGCCGCTTGCATGAAGAAAGTTGACGGTTGTTCAAAACAAAGCATTGCAACATGTGCATCTCAATGAAAAACTCACAATTACAATGGGGTTTCATATAAAAGGCAAAAAATTCAATACATTAAAAAAAAATTGTTCATGAATTTGAATTTGTGGATTCAAATGTTTTGGTGGAGGCCATGATTGAGCTCAAGTTTGGAGATACAAATATGTTTAAAGAATTAACAATTGTCAAACAATATAAAATTTTGTGAAAATGAGTGACAAAATTGGTGGATGCTCACACACAAGTATGTATTATGTAATTTCATATTTAACATGATCCACTAGTTCAAGGTCGTGACTTTAATAATTGATTTCAAGAAGGATGAATGGACATATCATAACATTGGTGTAATTTCTAAACTAAGCACATTGCCTTATTTATTATGAACTATAAGACATGAGACATGGTTCCTAAAATTTTCAATATCCTAATATCGGTTTCAACTATGTTTGGCTACATATGACCTCAAGATCAACCTAGAATTCTCAGTTCCATGACATTGCTACCATTCAACACGGATGGTGCACGAGGTTTAGATACTAAATGTTCAAGATTTCAGCTCCAAGTTAGTTTGGGCAATATTCACACTTGATTTTCTTCAATTGTGAATAACATGCACATTCACAAAGGAACCTTTATATCTCAAACTAAATGTTTCGAACTTACGTTGTTAGGATAATAACTATGTTGGAAGCTCATTATGTTTAACGTCCAATTCTTTCACCACCATGATTGATATTCCATCCGTGATGATGAAAACCAACCAACCAACAACAACAACTTACAAACTAAATTTATTTTTACTAATTTTCTAATTCAAAAAATACCAAGAGATGAATCAAGCTTCATTCTAAACAAAACTACTACTTAATTGAATGAAATATAAAATATTGATGAAACAACCATAACCTTTCACCTCAAATTCCCCATAATTTAATAAACATAGTTTCTTCCACAGTTTGATTATTATACAAAACAAAGGTAATAATGTAAATTAAAAAATCATTATAGAAATCAACTTTTGGCACATGTTTTCTATGAATTAAGTGGTAAATTTCCATCACAAAAAAAGACATCATGAAAATTGGAAACCCCCCCCCCCCCCATTTTGGGATTGAAAAAACTTGGCATGTTATTTTTCAACATAACAAAATTAATGTAATTTCTACTAAACACCCAAAACATTCCCAATTATTTTTGTTGATAAAAATTAAAAGATTGACCAAAAAAAAACCAATAATAGTGCTAACAAGTTGCAATGTTTTTTTTTCCAAAAATATTTGGTATTTTTATTAAAAATTATGATTTTGGGAAGGAAAAAAAATTAGAGATTAGTCCTCAATTGCCATATTTTGATTTTTTAAAACAAATCACGAGATTTCTACATCATATTTGAACAAAACTTTATCACACAAAAAGATTTTTCAATTTTGTCTATGAGTCTCATGACATTTTCTCGTGAATTATTATTGTATGTGAGGTGGGTGGCTTTTTTTTGGATCAGGCTCCATAATTGACATTTTGAAGTTTGATAAGAGGGTGATGCTATTGTTTTCGAAACTACAAAAACAATTGCAAGCATCAAGCATCTAGGTGTGAAGGAAGGAATTACAACAAGGGTCATCATTGCTCAAACATGTTTTGTGTGAAATGACAAGCTTTTAAAAAATATTCACAAATTCCCTCTCAATTACTTTTGGTTGTAGTTTGCTTCCCATTATGTAAATCAAAATTGAAAAGCAATTTCAACAGTTTAACTAATAATTACAATTCATGTCAAATATAAACTAATTCAAATTTTTATCCAAAGTTTCTATAATCATGCACAAAGAATAAAATAAGCTCAAGCATCAAATGTTGTTTTTTCCTTGGAAGTTAAATGGAACATGTCCCAACCATTAGTGGAACGGACATGCATTAATCCTTTGAAGTTGAAGGAGGTGGATGGCTAAATGAGGACATGTACCAACACACACACCCATTGGGTTTCAAACCAACATAAAAGGTCATGCTAGCACCTAATTAAATTAGAAAGTTATACTTGCATTTGAAGGAAGGTGAGAACAAGTTGGGTTATTCTTTACTTGTTCAACATTTTGTAGGAGACCCAATTAATATTCCACTTAGATGGGTGCATCAAGTCTGGAACTTACAAGCATGTGTGAAGTTTGCTTGGGATTTATACAAACTTGAAAACATGAAGACTATTATACAAAGTAATCACATGGGCCGCAACATTATAGCCAATGCATAAAACTATATGGTAGTCACAAGGATATTATTAGTTATTGTTATTGATTTTTTTTAGTGTCCTATTTATTATAACAAATATTTTTTCTTCAAATTCTTGGTCTTAGGCCTTTCTACATTAGACTATTTAAACATAAGTTTTTTTTTTGGGCATTTAAGCACTTATGAATAAAGTGCTTGACATTATGCCAAATTACATTAGACTAAAACATGAGAACTTTTTTTTGTGCACATTTTTTGTATGTAGCCTATTATTTATTCTTGTGCCAAATTGCATAAAAGAAAAGCCATATGTGCTTCTTTTTCCAAAATTTCAATGAAATGTAATTTATTTTTCAACACATGTAATTTGTGTCCTTCATTGAATGAATGTTTGTGAACTTACATCCAAAAATAATAAACAAGTAATTGATACATTCATTGTAGGTTACATTCCAAAACAATTAATTTTTTATATGAAAATCACAAAATATTTACAATATAAAATGTCTCGTACATTTTTAGGGTAATAAATGATTTTTAAAAGGAAAATGGGTTAAGCATAATGATACAACCATCCAATAGCAATTGATTATTAACCCCAATATATGCCCATTCCCCCCCCCCAAACCATTTTCATGGTTTTGTGGTACCTTAATAAAATAGTAAACCATTGACTTCAATATCACTAACCCTACTAGAATATCACACTATCACCTTTAAGATGAATGGTAGTGATTGGGTACCAATACTTACTTTTGATTCCAACACCTCCCAATAAGAAGACTCATACATAATGTTTGCTAGCACTTAAAAGACATAGTTAAACATAAAAGTTTGTAATATCCTCATTCAAGTTGGAACAAGTTTGTGAAGGTACCTTTCATTTTATTTTAACTAACTATAAGCAAACATCTATGTAGCAAGATAAGATGTACACATAAAAGGTAGTGATTAAACCATGTTGCACCTTAAACATATCATGTAAACACATGACTCATGACTACATGGATGTAGTACATTTGCTTTGACAACCACCAAATTTGTTTTATGAAATTATATAGAATATTTAAAAAATTGTATGAAACTTCACAATGTCCACAATTGCACAACAAATAATCCAACAATAATATGACAACATTCCCCAAATGTAACTTTTGACATCATAATCATGCAAATAAAAAACCACACACATGTAATAAAATGTACATCTAGATACAAATAAATTTAAGTTATGCAAATATTTGGATGATCAACCATTGAAATTATTGGATTTTAAATCCTTGTGTTATAAAATTGTGGTGATTATACTTCCTATTGTGGGTGATCCAAACAAACATCACAATTCAATATTAAAACTCAAATTCATCTTTGGGAAGGTTTGGATATGCAAATAGGATAATAAGTTTCATTT
>Ga0209208_10012925_pt1 | contig 10499 bp, 8 predicted proteins | sample S1TSphfallax_3_FD_187694 | JGI IMG/M metagenome (GOLD analysis project Ga0209208, IMG submission 187694) | Host-associated microbial communities from peat moss isolated from Minnesota, USA - S1T2_Fd - Sphagnum fallax MG (SPAdes) (version 2) | ecosystem: Host-associated > Plants > Peat moss >... | reverse complement strand
GGGGGGTATGGGGAGAATCACAGTTATGAAAATTAAGAACCGCCGCCACAACTGCCTACAACGTGAAAGAGGGTTCTTACGACTTTTTCACTTTCATAGTCTGAATATCGCCAAATTAGGCTAAATATTCTTATAGATGATCGCCAGATTAGCAACTCATCACAAAATTTATTTATAATAAAAAAAAACACAAACACACACACAAACTCTGCTTTGGGGGAAATTTTCCCCAAAAATCCTTTGTACAATTCGCAGCGTCCTTTTTCTTTTTGGTCGCCAAGTGGCGAAATTCCGCCACCAAACAAAACCCGTAGCTGACCTAGGCTAGGCTACGGGGAATGCCTACAAGGGTAGAGTAAAGCCAACGGGGTACAAGATGCCGATAAGCTTGGACTCTTGGACAAAAAGACATACTGAAGGACAAACAGAACTTGACCACAGGATATAACACTACGGCAGAAACCCGTGGGGTAAAAGGTGGGACCGCTGCGGGGACAGCTACAGCAGGGACGACTACAGTCTTGGGGTTCTTTCTTTCTTCCCGTATTCTCGTCTCCTCTCCGCATCGCTCTCCTCTCGCCTTTTGCATCATCAGCTGATCGCCCGCCGGCCATCGATTGCCATCTTTGCAGGTATTGGACAAGTCTCTCTTCCTCCTGCGTCTCTTGCCTGCATCGGAAACTTAGGTTTGGCTTTTTTCTCTCTCCGTTTTGGTGGCCTGTGGTAGCAGCAGCAGTTGTTCTTCTATGCTGCGTAAGTGCGTATCCGTCAAAACTTTCTCGCATCATGATGCTTTCTCTCTCTCTCTCTCTCTCCGTTGTCTTGGTGTGCTCATTCTCTGTCTAGCTTTCTTCTTCTCTCTCCTATCTTTTTAGGGTAGCGGTTGGATTCGATTTGTTGGGTCTTGAGGAGGGGGGGGGCTTTGAGGCAGAGAGAGAGCCATGGGAAGGGGCTTTGGTCGCCGACTTGTTTTTTTTGAACCATTTCGTGGTTTGCGGGGGCGGGGGTGAGGTCGGGGGAAGGCGACTCTGTGTGAATCTATTCGACGTTCTTTCGTCTTTCTTTTTTCTCAGTTTGTTTTACTAACCCTAGATGGGTGGGACCATGAGGAACATGAGGTTTTGGTCTGCCATCTCTGGTGCATGAGTCCCGTGTGTGTTGCTTCCGTATCGTCTGGATTTCGTCTCTGGCTTTTTTGTTGGATTTGTTCCGGCCTTGTGGAGAAAGTACTAGATCGCCTTGGTTTTTGGGCCATCGTCAACTCCTGGGATCAGTTTTGTGTTCAGCAGTTTAGAACCTTTGCAGGCGTCTATGCCGAGGGAAGATACATTCTCCTAAATTGAAAGAGATCACAAGGCCTCCCTCCCTCGTATGCTACTGAAGCTTTCCTCTTAGGCAATTCTGATACAGATCGGTGCTCTTACCCTTAGTTGCAGCAAAGCCTCAGGAGTAGCAGTTTCTAGACCAAAATATAGGGCCTAGTTCTATTAGGGTTTGACCATTGAGTGTCCAGGGCCTTGGCTCTTGATCAGAAAATGGGCAGAATGAGTAATTGGTACATCACAAAGTTTTGGTGTTTATTCCAGTGTTGGTTTTAACAGGAATTGAAGTGAAGTCTCTCTGCTGTACACAGAGATCTGGAAATCTCAAACAATAGGGAGGGGGAGCCATACCAACTGCAGCCATGCCCAACGAACTTCTCAGCATACAGCCTGGAGAGCTGAAGTTCCCATGTATGTTTCTCACATTGCTTCAGCACTGTTGGCTCATTGAAATCTGTTATGTTTCTCAAACTTAATGAAAGGTGTGTTTCGGGATGTGGACAACTGCCCTAAACATGACTAATCCACATGCAAGGGAAGGGTTTCTTGTTCTTAAGCAATCATGTTTTAGGGTTGCAGAAGTTACTGAAATTATTTATTAGCCAGTTTTCAACACATTCCTCAGTCACTTTTGGTAGTCACGTGGAGTATTTTCACCAGTGTTTGTAACCTGCTCTGTCTCTGTTGTGGCACAGTTGAATTGAAGAAGCAAATATCATCATCATTACGCCTTATCAACTCATCTGATAGCTATGTGGCCTTTAAGGTTGGGTCAGAAAGATGCATCCCAGGTTTTTTTTTCTGTTTTGATGATCTGGGAGGGATGCAGTTCCTTAACAGATTTTTACATTAGGTTACTCTCTACATTGTCAGATTTTGGAACATGTATGGGTGATAAGGGCCCCTTACTGATATTGGGTTTCAATAGATGCGTTTGGAAAAGCAGATTCATGATTATTGCCATATAGTTTTTGTATATGTTATCTTGAGTGGAAAGTTTCGTTATTACTTGTCCTACAGTGCCTCTGGTTGCCTTTCCATTGAAATGACCCTCCATGTTCTGTAGGAAATATGACAGATTTTTGGGAAATGCACATGACATAATGCCCTGTTTTTGTGTCATAGGTTAAAACCACATCACCAAAAAAGTATTGTGTGCGGCCCAACAATGGGATTGTTCTTCCACAAAGCAGTGCAGATGTCACAGGTATCCCAGCATGACAACTTTTCAATGGCTCTGGGAGCCACACCATGTTTCTAGATTGAGTCACATGGTTTACAAACATGATTTATCATCTGTTGGGAGACCAATTAAGTGGCTTGCAGATTATTGCCCAATGTAAATTGCCATCAATGTGTGAGCCAAAATTAATGTTACCATCTTTTTCACATGGTGAAGGGAATTCAAAGTAAACATGGAGATCTTGTTTTTCCATGTTGCTACTTTATTGTTTCCTCTTTTCTTATGATGTGTCTTCCAATGTAATTCATTGATTCTTTGTGCATGTTTTTTGCTCATGGAAGTGCAGTGGCTTGTTTGTGGTGTGAGTGTTGCTAAGTTATTGTGGTGGTGGTGGTTGTTTGACTTGTGGTAGTCACCATGCAAGCACAGCGAGAAGCACCTCCAGATATGCAATGCAAAGACAAGTTTCTTGTGCAGAGTGTAGTAGCTCCTGTTGGGTCCTCACCCAAGGATGTCTCTCCAGAACTGGTAGGGATTCTGAGTATGACTTAGATGTACCTGTGGTGCTGTCATTATTTCACTTGTCCTTTGTTGATCTTAAGGGCAATCACAATATAGTTGATAGATCAAAAGCAGTATGTTGCTTTTGAAATTGGAGACTACTCCAAATCTTCTAAGTAATATGATCTGAGTAGCATACTTCAGATATTCAAGGTCTACATAGCAAGAAAATAATTGTGTTCCTTTCAAAATTGTGTATTTATGCATGTGAGGAGTATTGACCATTTCAGAGACAACCTTGGTTAGATTTATAAAGTGCTTATTGAACAGAGATCTCTTAGCATGCTCATGTATGAGTAACAGTATTATGTGATGCCACTTACCCGACCACTCGTCTTTGCAGTTCAGTAAAGAGTCAGGCAAGGAAGTTCATGAAGCAAAGCTGAGGGTGCTGTATGTATCACCACCACAACCACCATCACCAATCACAGAGTCAAATGAAGAAGGCTTATCACCAAAGATGGAAGCTGCAGTAGACAATGGCGATCATCATTTTTCACCATTAGATCCAGTATACCTCTCTTCCCTTTTGCTTGTTCATATGTTCTAGTTGGTATATTGCTTTTGGAGTCTATATGATGTACCTGTAGCTGTAATGCTTGATGGAAACTGATTTTGTCTTCCACTTTGCAGGCAGCAAAGGACATCAATGAATTGAAGGCCAAGTTAACTGAGGTTTTCTTTCCTCAGCCTCACTTCCTTCACCTTCTAGACTAACTGTGCCTTTAAGAAGGGTGGAATTCTGGATCCAGTGTTCTATGACAATTATATGAACATAGTCAGCTATTTTGTAGTCCTCTTTCTATGTATCCAGCTTCAGCAATGAAACTTTCACTTCAAATGAGACACTTCTCTGAGAAGTCCATTATACTCAAACATGCCTGCAACCAACTTCTGGCATTCTCATTCAGAGTTTTTTTCTGCCTGCGAATACCAGTGGTTGTGGTCAAAATTGGATAGAGCTTGCCTGTGGGTTAATTATTTTCATGTGCTCTATTGCAGGCAAAGGGGGCCTTGGCTATGTTGACCGAGGAGCGCAATGCAGCAATACAGCAAAATGCTCGCCTGCAGCAAGAATTGGTTTGCTCTGCCCTCCAGCTCAAAATTAGTGATCTAATATTAGGCTCAGGAACATGTAACACGCATGAGAGTGGGAGGATAGCATACACAACCTTGAAAGATCCAGGCAGTAGAGCTAGGAAAGAAATAGCTACTGGATGTTAAGGTGGAGGATGTCCAGCAAGGATGGTGTTTTGTTTTGAATTGGTACAAGTGTGTGAGTTGAAGATTCTCAAGTGGATAATATACATTTAGTCATTGCTAACATATCTGATTTGACATATGCAGCAAGCCAAGACAGGGACAAGAGCTGGTGGAACTGTCCAAGCCTTGAAGGCAAATCAAAAGCTTCAGTCAGGGTTTTCATTCTTTTTTGTCATTCTTGTTGCCCTTTTGAGCATGCTAGTAGGCTATTTACTGGGTGGGTAAGACTATTGTTTCTCAGCCAGACTGCAAACAGTTGCCAGACCTTCCCAGGCAAGAGCTACCTTGTGGTAACTCAACGTTTTTAATGGTTATGTGGAGCTTGGCTGAAAGCAAGCCCTGTGGTATTTTGATACTAGGGTTTCATATCTGGTATGACAGGTGTAGATGTAGGGAGGGTTGTACTTCTAGAGCAATTACTTCAGACTGCAGGGTGTCATGTATGCACATTAGCTTCTTTGTGTTCCATGAACATTTGAGCAGCTTTTGAATGTAATGGTATGCATGGTAGCGATTGAAAACCTTAATTCACAATTGATACTAGGAAATAAATTATTCCGACTGGTGTTATTGACTTGTTCTACCAATTTACTACCATGTGCTCTATGGTGGATGGATCACTTTTTCATTGATGGAAAGTTCAGGTTGCCAGCCTTTTCCTCACTTGGGCTGAGATTGGCTATCGGGGCTGCAGAAATCTTGTTTTAGAGTATCATTGGATCCATGATTTAAGGTATGTTGAAGATATTCAGGTATTCCAAAATTCATGGCTAATTCACTTTTTAAACTTTCATGATTGCATACATATGCCATATCTTCTCAACCACAGATGTTGTAGGTTGTATGTTACTGGCTGTGCCGACTCAATTGAGATTGCACAGGGTTAAGATGGAAGCAGCTAGACCATAATAGCCATGGAGATTAATTTGTATCTCTGTAGAATGGAGCAAGAAATTGACTCTTGTCATCTATGCTTCATTCTGCAGTTTATAGAACTGTTAGTAATCATGTATTCTTCAACGGTATTGCATGATTGGGCCTTGGGTGGTCACTGGTTAGAGTCCATGAGCGGTAAACCAAGAGGAGCTTAACCCTATTGCCACAGTTTGATCCTCAAATCTTACCAAGTACAAGTATCTGTCAAAAATGTTTGCTACAGTATGACTGGAAATTGGAACAGCATTCAGTGAAGAATCGCCCCTGTGAGAAATAAGGAGAAACAAAGCTTCTAACATATATTTAGCATGAACTTTCAATGCCAAATTAAGCTCTCCAAATGTGCAGGAGTTTTTGTTTGAAACTCATGTACTACTGTAGCTGACTTCTCTGAAATCTTCTGTCTGCTGCAGAGACTTTGAATGGAAAAGAGATGTCCAGAGAGGCAATCTGCCATTATACATTTCAGCTCACATAGGATGAGTTCCAAGTTCCCAGCACTTCAAAATCATCATAGTTGTACCAGAAAACACATTCAAGAGTCTTATGACACATCTATATGACTCAGCTGAGAAAGATGCTTTTGAATAGAACTGTTACAAATGAGTCCAAACATAGCTACAAAATGTTCTGAGCACCTTCAAGTGCTGCACATATGGACCATGTCTCACAGTTTAAATGTGCAGAGCCTACCCACCTGCTACTTTCTCCTGGATTATGAGGAAAGAATATGTGGTCTCAAGATCTACAACTGTGTTGCTCATGACATTAGAGCAACCTGCCATGTTTTTGTTCAAAATAAATTCCTCTAGGTAATGGTTAGGAATTTCTGTGTGGCAACCTTTTGCTCATGGGCTAACCAACCACCAAACCCCCTGCACTAGCCATGCTAGATGCAGGTGAGGGTGAAGAAGGGGAAATCCTCTCATCTTCAAAAGCTCGGAAAAAGGACAGGACAGCATAGACATCTCAGGATGTGCAAAGGAACTCCAAGAAAGAGCGCAGTCCCAAGAACAAGAAGCAGCCCCTTGGTCGAAACCAGTTGTACATGCAGAGGTAGGATAGTGGTCAAGTGGTCATGGTTGGAGCATCAAAGGGATGATGCTAATGGGGCAGTCCACTAAGCAAGGGTTGGAAACTATGGCAGGAGGTGTGGGACCTTCTTCAAAAGGAGTACGGTAGGCCAAACATGAACCTTTTCCCAAATCCCCAGCAAACTCAAAGGAAAAATTTGAAAGCAAGATCCTTGAAGGAGCTCTTACATGACAATGAACACATAGGAGTACTAAAGGAGGTGAATAGCAATCAAAGTACATCAGACTTAATGGTAAGGCTCATTGGCAGTCAAGGCCTACCTAGTCAAAACTCTGCTGCGCAACTTGAAGGTGGAGGAACATAGATTAAATCTTCAAGGGAGAGTCAAAGCTCTTCAAGATCTTCAAAGTTATTGAATGATGAAGCCTCATTCTACGACATATGGGGTTGGAGGAGTCACAAAGCTAGGCTTGAAATAAAGCCAATAAGTGATCAAGCTTTGTTCTTAATAAGTAATTAACACAAATCCGCAACTTATGTCATTGAATGTTTGAGGTCTCAATGAGGATATGAAGGTGTCTTCAGTTTGGAATTATATCCAACAGTTTAAGCACCAAGTGGACATCCTAGCTTTGCAAGAGCACAAATTGAGGGTAGAAAATGCTAACGCTTTGAGATGGAGGATATGGACTTAAGCAAATTGTAAAATTTGGCAAGTGATCTTGGATACTTTATAGAGGAGTGAAGAGCTAGTACATCTAGAGGACAGATGCACCTACTATTGGCTAAGAGGTGGGAAATTTTATAATTACAAAAGGCAAAGTTGTTAAAAACAAGTTTTTGGGGACTTAGATGGGATCCCTAGTGACAAGCTTGGGATTGCTAATATTTATGCCCCTAATGAATGTAAAGATAGGTGTAAGTTGTAGCAAGAGGTGATAGCAAATTTGCCATCAAATTGTAGATGAATATTTTTAGTGGATTTTAACATGGGGGAACATGCCTCTAATAAATCTAGGAGTTGTGATACACTAATCCCTTTGGCAAGGAAGAAAGTAAGTTGGGGATAGAGTTGAAATTTGGAATAACAAATCTTCAAAGCTGCCATGAGGATTGAATTATTCAAAACAAAGTGGATCAATGTAAAAAATATATAAAGTGAATGGAAAAGAGAAAGGTGGTGATGCACCCTTGGTTTGTCAAGTGCTATCAAAGTTAAAGAACTTGTTGATTTTCAAAGTTACAATAAAATGCAAACCTAGGGCATATTCTTTAATTCTCAAGAGAGAAAGAAGGGTGGGAGTTTTAAGATGAGACTAGGATGAACTTACAAAGGGAGTACAAGGTGATCTCAACCTACACAAATTCAAAAAAAATGGTTAGTGCAAGTTGAACCAAAATGGTGCATAGACAAATCAAACTCATAAAACACACCATGGCTTGAACTTGGAGAAAAGTCATCATTTCTTTTCCTATAATAATACTTTGTGAGAAGTGGCAAGGCTACACCAAAATGACAAAAATTACCAAAACTCCCAAGGAGTCCTAAAATTCTCCTTTTTGAATAAATTATGAATCTTGCAACTTTGTGAGCTCCTAATCTCATATATGAACTTTAATTAAAACATTTTCAAAAGAAAATATATAGCCTTTGAAGAAAATTTTCCAATTTTCTATCACATGTTCAATTTAAAGTTCATTTTCACCTTTGTTTTTTGTGTCTTCAAAATTGAGAATCAAGTTGTCAATTTGATTTCCATCCTTTTTTTCACCATAATTTTTATCTCACAACTCCAAATGGAGAATGTGAACTCATTTCCAACATCTTTACTTCAAGACCTTTCCAATGGTATATTGTAAAGGGGGCAATTTAAATCAAGTTTATTATCTTCACTTTTGTCCCAAAATTTTGGAATTCTTGGGATTCTCACTCCCAAAGTGGGGAAAAACACTTGGGAATGTCAAAACTTGTTCTCCTTTCACACTTGTGCAAGTGTGTTTATATCATAGGACATTGTTTCAACTCACATTCACTCTCATGCTTTAGCTTTGGTCGTAGACCCAAAAATAACATGGTTGCAAGGTGAAGGGCATCCAAATACAAGTTAAATTAAAATGGATGTAGAAAGGATATTCAATGTTTAAGGAATTTTTTGCATGTTGTCAAAAATAGTTCTCCATTGAGTTTGATTGGAACCATCAAAACCTAGTTAAGAAAATTGGTGATTGTGAAACCAAATATGGAGTATGCTTGTAATGAACATTTTTGCAAATTATATCCAAAACCACCTATGACTTAGGAAACTTTGTTGAAAGAAACTTGACTTTGCAATAATGAAAAGAAAGTTTATAAATAGCATGTGTGAAAGATTGGTAACACCCATTACAAAAGAGTTAAGAACAATTGTGGTTGAAATGGCACTAGGGAAAACATTAAGGGCTAATAGTGTGGTCATTGAATTTTATAGATAATAGTGAAACATAATCGGCCATGAATTTAAAAAGCAATAAATTCTAAAAGGAAATTCCCCAAAGGAGTCCCCTAAGGTTTAATCACCTTGATTTTCAAAAATGGGGAGGAAGAAGACCAAATCATCTTGAAACCAATCATTTTGTTCAACATAGCTTACAATATTCTTGCTAAGGTTTTGTAGCATTAGTATTAATGGCAACAATTGATTCAAATCAAACAAGATTCTTGTCATGGAGATACATTTTGGATAACTTTTTTTTTCAAAACCTTAAAATGGGACAAAATATCTATGTAGGAAATGATTTACTTTAAATTGGATTTTGTTAAGGCATATGATAAAATGTCATGGACTTTTTTTTTATGTTGCCAAAAGCTAGGTCTTTTTGTAGAATTCATGAAAATGGTCCAACTTTTTTTCAAGGATGTTGAAGTAGTGGTAAACTTCAATGGGGTTGCCACATGATGTTTTAAATTTATTTTTTAAGGTGTTAGCAAGGTTGACCGTTGGCCCATAATCTCTTTTTACTAGTGGGTGAGGCTTTCAACCAAGTTGTGGAAGGTGAAATGAATTGAAGTAAAAACATAGGATTGAAGTTTTTATAATCAAATGATCAATAGATCATTTCATAGTATGTGGGTGATAGAACTTTTATGATTAAGAATGAAAAAATATCAATTTGGTTAAAATTTTGAAGGTTATTGGTGTAGCATCTCAATTTTAAATTGATAGGGATAAAAGTGTGGCATTATTTTGTCAAGAGAATAAATAAAAACCTAGTTGGTTAGAGAATTTTAATTGGAAATGGGCCAAAAACAAGGAGTTATATAAATTTTTCGGGACTTCTTTTGGATTAGTGATTTAGGTGATTGAGGTTAGTTAATAAGTGTCATAGGCAAGAAAATGATCAAGACAATAAGATTTTGGATGGAAGTAGGTTTAGGTTTAAGTTAAAGTCATGGTAAATAAAAATAAAAAACTAGAACACAAAGTGTGCAAGACATAGGTTGAAACAAAAATTTATTATGAAAACATGAAAAAAATAAAACAAAGTTGTGATGCAATGTCATACTTTAAATTGGTATTGAATAAACTAAAAGTAACATGAATAGATTTTTTTCTATGTATACATTATTGGGGACCTAGCTTAAGGAAAAATATATCAAAATATTTTGAAATATTTCAAAAATATTTCAAACTAATTCAAGATGTTTCAAAATATCTCAAAATATTTCTAAATATCTCAAAGAACCTTCTTACATCCTTTCCTAATTACATCATGGATTAAAAAAGGATGAATTTCATCCATGTGTATAAAAATGAAATTCATCCATGGTGTTGGTGATGTGCTAGGAATGATGCTAATAATGATATAGGCAATGATGTTGGCCATGATATTCGAGATGTCATCCATAACAATAAGTTCATGATGGATAAGATCAAGTTTAAAATAAATTATATTTTTTGTGCACCGTTAAGTTGTCATTAGTTGGAAAAACATTAATAGATAACTAGATTTTTCTTTTAGCCTTGTTTATTATTTCATTTCAATATGGTTTGGTTGAACAAAAGGTTTGCAACTCAAATTAACACCTTGTTATGCAATTATTTGTTGGGGTGGAAGGGAATATATAGCTTGAAATAAAGTAAGTTGGAACGACTATTATGTGAATAAAAGATCTAGGGGCCTAGGTTTGGTGGATCCTAAAACAACTTTAATAGCCCAAC
>Ga0209208_10012924_pt1 | contig 10499 bp, 5 predicted proteins | sample S1TSphfallax_3_FD_187694 | JGI IMG/M metagenome (GOLD analysis project Ga0209208, IMG submission 187694) | Host-associated microbial communities from peat moss isolated from Minnesota, USA - S1T2_Fd - Sphagnum fallax MG (SPAdes) (version 2) | ecosystem: Host-associated > Plants > Peat moss >... | reverse complement strand
CGGGCTACAAGGAGATCCTGCATACGTGGAATCCGGTAAAGCTCGATCCCGCAAAGCTGACGGCGATCTACAAGGCGGCCGGCGCGCGCTTCCTGATCATCCAGGGCGTGCATCACGATAACTTCGACAACTGGAATTCGACCTACCAGCCGTGGAACTCGGTGAACCTGGGACCGCACCGCGATCTGGTGGGCGAATGGGAGAAAGCTGCGCGGGCGCAGGGCATGCGCTTTGGCGTGGCCTTCCATCACGAGTACACGTGGTGGTGGTACCAGCCGGCCTTCGGCAGCGATCCCACCGGCCCCTACGCGGGAGTTCCCTACGACGCTCATCAGACGCTGGCGGACGGCAAGGGCAAGTGGTGGCAGGGATACGATCCGCGGCTGCTGTACGGGATCGACCTGCGAGAGTACAAGGGGCTGTCCACTTTCGAGTACCGGCCCGAGCAGGGCATCTTCCAGGATCACTTGGCCTACGATCGTTGGTACGCCACGCGGTGGGCCCTGCGGATCGAGGATGTGATCAACCAGTACGACCCGGACTTTATCTTCACCGACGGCGATGGAACCGGCCCGTTTACGGGCTATAAGACCGGAACCGGTTACAAATGCGATTGCATCCAGCGAGTGATGGCGGACTTCTATAACAAGAGCCTGGAACGCCGCGGGAAGGTGGACACTTTCACCATCGTGAAGTTCCACCCGCCCGTCAATGGAGTCGCGACGACGTTCGAAGGAACCTTTCCCGACGGCATCAAGACGGATCAGATATGGCTCGGCGAGAACGCCGTCGGCGACTGGTTCTACCGGCCGGACTTCACCTACAGCGCGCGTGCGCTGATTCTCTACATGCTGGAGATTGTCTCGCGCGGCGGCGATTATGCGGTGAATGTCTCGCTGCGGCCGGATGGATCGCTGGATGAAGGCAGCCTCAACATGCTGCGCGAGGTGGGTGCCTGGATGAAGCTGAACGGCGAGGCAATCTACGGCAGCAAAGCCTGGCAAACGCTGGGCGAAGGGGATACGGATCAAGACGGCAAACTGAAGACCTTGCCGTCAGGGCAGCTCGGCAAAGATCAGGCTGACTTTCAGTTCGGCCCGCACGACTTCCGCTTTACCAAAGGCGCGGATGGCGCGGTGTATGCGTTTGCGCTGGCGGTTCCGAAGCCCGGAGCCCAACTGACGATTCACGCCTTCGGGACGAATGCGGGGCTGCTCTCGCAGCCAGTGCATGCGGTGCGGATGCTGGGTTCCAATGCGAAGCTCAAGTGGCATCAGGATGCGAATGGGTTGGAGATCGTTGCACCCGAGCATCTGCCTTCGACCATCGAAGTTACGTTTCGCATTCAGTAAACAAAGCAAAAAGAATGCCCGGATCTCCTTGTGAGATCCGGGCATCTTCCTACAGGTGGATGAGGGTTAGAAGGTAACCTTTAGAGCTGCCTGCATCACGCGCGGAGCGATCGGACCACTCCCGCCGATCTGGCCGAAGTTGCCGGAGGTTGCACCCGGGTTTGAGTCGCCCGGGTTGTTATCCGGCTGGCCGTAGCTCGGTGTGTTGGTTGCGTTGAACATCTCCCAGCGGAACTGGGTCTTGATGCGCTCGTGGAAGCTGAAGTTCTTGATGAAGGAAACATCCATGTCCCGGTCGGGCGGTTCCTGGAGCTGATACTTGCCGGAGGTGCCAGGAGTGCCGACCTCGTTCGGAACGAAGGCACTGGTGTTGAAGTACTGCTGCAGCCAATGGGATTTGCCGCCCTTGCGCACCTGGAAGGGCTGACCGGGCACCTGGTCGGCACGGTCCTGGCCTTCGTCGAAGCCGGAGTTGTTGTTGCCGTTGCCGCCATTGATGGTGAAGGGTTCGCCCGACTCGGCGCTGAAGATCGCGCTGAGTTCCCAGCCGCCGACGAGGTTCTTGAGCGCCCAGTTGCGGCCTTCAAAGGTGGGGCCGTGATAGAGGCCGTAGTTGACCCAGACCAGCGGGACGTTGAGACTCGAAAGTCCTTTGTCATGGCCTACGTTCAAGGGATCGCTGACTGACGATTCGAAGTCAGGGTCGCCGGAGCCTCCCACGTCGGTGGTTCTCGACCAGGTGAAGTTCGACTGGAACTGGAAGCCATGGGAGAACTTATGTTCGATTCCCGCCTGCAGCGAGCTGTAGCTTGCCGTTCCGCCGTCCTGCACCTGCAGGATAAGGCCGAGGTTGGGATTGGTACGGATGCCACGGTTGGGATCCGGCTGTCCCGGCACGCCCGTCGTTCCGGGATTCAGATCAACCGTGGTTGCCTGGTGGAACGACTCGCTCCCGACATAGGCGAGATGCAGCGCGTTCGACTTCCCAAACTGCTGCTCGAGCGAGAGATTCCAACTCTGGGTAACCCCGAGCTTGAGATGCGGCTGGAAGGTGGCCGAGATATTCGCTCCCTGGCCGAACCCATACGTCGTATTGCTGGGTGGGTTGGAATCGGGAGTGGGGAATGGCGGGAACGGGCTCTTCCCTGCGGCATAGCCAGGCGCACCGCCCCAGGTACTCCATGGGTTGTCGAAGGGGATGTACTGTGAGACGGAAGAGGGGGGGCCGTAGCTCGCGGTGAACGGTGCTCCCTGGACGCGCTGGTAGAACGCGTCTTCCATCGGAGTGGTGAAGAGCCCGAAAGCGGCGCGAACGGCGAGGGTGGAATTCGGTGTCCATGCGAGCCCGATGCGCGGCTCAAAGTAGCCGTAGCTGGCGTAGTAGAGGCTGTCCGGAACGCCTGGGTCGCCGGGGAAGACGAATCCTACCGGAGCATTGGGGAAGCGTGTGCTCTGCTCCCCGGCAATATAGTCCGTTCCCTGCCCGCCAGCGATGACCGCAGGCGTGTTCGGATCCCAACGCAGTCCCAGGGTTGCGGTCAAATTGTGTGCGACCTTCCATTGGTCCTGGCCATAGACGCCGAACATCCACTGCGAAGTGGCAACCGCCTGCTCCGCTCCCTGCGACATGCTATCCGCGTAGCCGAGCAGGAAGTCGGCGAACGGCGCGCCGGTGTACTCACCGTTGAAGCTGATCACCGGGCTCTCATTGAACTGGGAGTTCTCCGTGTGGTGCCGGTGGAAGATGTCGCCACCCGCGGTGATCGTGTGGCGTCCGATGGTCTTGGTGTAGGTCTCGGTGAGGCTGTAATCCATTCTCTTGGTGTTGAAGGGATTGCTGGAGAAGGAACTAAATCCAGTCGCGGGAGCGTACTGACTATAGCTGCCACCAGGGAGCACGTTGAGATCTTCGAGATAACAGGCGTTCGGCGGGTCGGCAACGTTGATGAACTCGGAAAGACAGATGGGTTGCCCGCTTGAATTGAGCACGGGCGAGCCGGTATGGAAGCCGTAGCTGATGTAGCCAAGCGCGAGCGTATTGACGCTGGTTGGGCTCATCGTCCAGGTATGATTCAACACTTCGCTAAGAAACGTTCCATCGGAGCCAAGGACGCCTGCGAGGATGTTGTTGGGGAGCGACTGCGCTTCCTGGTTGTACTGATTGACAAAGCTGCGCAAGAAGAGGCGCTGCTTGTCGTTCAGGTTGTAGTCGAGGCGGATCGTGTACTCGTTGAAGGTCGTGACCTGCGGCGGGAAGGCGAAGTTGACGACGCCGCCTACGCCTCCGACGGGAATGTACTGCAGAAGCTTGACCGCGCCGGGGCTGAACAGCGCGGGATTGACCATGTTGTTGACGAACGGAGCCGGCAGGTTCAGGATGCCGTTGTAAACGGAGAAGTCTCCATTGCGTTCCGCGGGGGTCGGAGTGATGGCGGTGTTCGTCGCCGCGGTAAAGCTCTCGCGAGTGCCCTGGTAGTTGCCGAAGAAGAAGAGCTTGTCTCTAAAATGCGGGACGTAGCCGCCAATGAAAGCGCCGAACTGATTGCGGTGCAATCCGTTCACGGCCTTGGTTGAACCGAAGGCCGGCCCGCTGAATGGGTTGGCGGCGTTCACATAACCATTGCGCACGAAATCGAACACTCCCCCGTGGTATTGGTTCGATCCCGACTTGGTTTGAATGCTGACGATCGCGGACGGAGCAAAGCCGTTGCGCGCATCGAAGTTGTTCGAGATGACACGGAACTCCTGCGTCGCGTCGGGATTGGGGAACGGCAGCGCGAGCAGGGTGTAGGTATCCATGTGCGAGATACCGTCGAGCAGGTACCAGGTGCTTCCCTGCCGCTGACCTCCGGCCGATGCGCCAGACTCGTTAGGGAAGGAGTTGGTCGACTGAAGCGTCGACGCCTGACTGTTGAGTTCGTTGGTCACTCCGGCTGAGAGAAAGACGAGCGTACCGGGATCGCGACCGTTGAGCGGCAGATCCTTGATGGTGCCTTCATCGACCGTTTGAGCCAGTTCTGCGGTCGTGGTGTTGATCAGGTCCGCGCCACCGGTGACCGTGATGGAGTCAGACGAACCGCCAAGCTTCAACGGAAGGTTCAGTGTCACGGATTGCGAGACGCCCAGCGTAACTCCGGTCTCGACTAACGAGACGAACCCGGTACCCGAGGCGGTGATTTTATAGTCGCCTACGGGGAGCGAGTTGAAGGCGTAGTTGCCGGCGCTATCGCTCTGCACGCTGGTGGTCAGGCCCGTTCCAACATTCGTTGCGGTGACCTTCACCTTGGGCACAACGGCGCCGCTTGGATCCGTCACGGAGCCAGAAAGCCGGGCGCTCGTCGACGACTGAGCTTGCACGACCGATGCGGATAGCGCCACCGCACTGAGAAGAACAAGGGGACACATTCGCAGAGTGACTGCGAAGAAGAATTTCGAGGGTAATCCTGAAACGTGCTTCATCGTTGCCTCCTAAGAGTTACTTCGTACTGCACCAGTGCGTGGCCTGTGCTTCCGAGCCTTGTTCGCTTCGTGCTTCCGTCAAGGTCAGCTTCCGCACAGTCAGCGATATTCCGTGTCAATCTCGTGAGGCATGCGAAACGGATCGATCGAGCGTCGGTCGAGTGACATTGAGCTCGTGGCGTCCTGCTGGGCCCAGAGATTTGCTGCTACCAAGTGCGGCGGCTACGACTCTGAAGCCATCGCTTCGATTCAGGAGCCAATGAAACATGAGTCAGCGAGTGTCCGAATGCCGGGAACGTTCCACATCCTGATTGCGGACCACTTTACGTTACCGGTAACGCCGCTGGCAACAATTTTCTTTCTTTCTTTTCTTGTTCCACCGTTTTTGAGCAAAGAAGATATCGAGCTTCAGCTCAATTGGGGAAACGCCGGGCTCCTTGCCGCAAACTCACGCAGCAGATCGGCGGATGGCTCCCATTCGCCGATGGCCGGATAAAGCAGCATCGCCTTGCGCGCCGCAGCTGCGGAACCTGTAACGGCAGCTTCAATGGACGCGCGCTCGTATGCCTTCACCGCCAGCACCAGCCCGCGCACATCTGCCGGCAAAGCGCCACAGGCCTCGCGCACGATGCCGTGCTTCGAGATCCTGCAGGCAGCTTCGACGATGTCATTCGCATCGACGTCGTCGATCGCGCCCTGATTGCGCACGTTCACCACAACCCGGCTTGGTTGCTCGCTGCAAAGGGCGTTCATCACGTCCAAGGCAATGCGATGATATCCAGTCGCGACGCGGAACGGATCTTCGGTGAGGGCATTCGACGCATCGAAGGCGGTGCCGGCACTGGCTTCCAGTGCCATGTAGGATCCCGACCGCTGATTCAGGTAGTCGACATAGGTGGATAGCGCTTTGTCAGGCCGACGCGCAGCGATGCTTTCGGCCAGACTGGCAAAGAGTGTCTCATTCAGCTTTCCAATCTCTTCTCCACGCGTCGCACCGGCTGTGCGCTGATTGGCGAGCGCCCTGCGCCGGCTGTAGTAGAAGAACAAGTATTCCGTTGGAATGAGGCCGAGGCTGCGGATTAGTTCGAGGTCAAAGAGCGGCGCCTGATAGAGACTGCGGAGTGCGGCATCGTCGGCGAGAATGCGCGCGGTGACATCCTCTCCGCGAAGCAGAACGCGACGCACCCAACCCAGGTGGTTCAATCCCACGTACTCGCAGTGGACCTCAGAGAGCGGCTCGCCTAATGCGAGGGCGATCCGATGGAACAGTTCGGTGGGCGTGTCACAGATGCCGATCACCTTCACGCCCGAATGATGCGAGACCGCCTGGGTAATCAAGCCGGCCGGATTGGTGAAGTTAATCATCCACGCGTCGGGCGCGAGGCGCTCGATCAAACGGCCATATTCAATCGCCACCGCAATCGTTCTCAGTCCCATGGCGACCCCGCCAGGCCCAGTCGTCTCCTGCCCCGGATAGTCGTTTTCGATGGAGATTCGCTCGTCAATTGCGCGCGCCTGGATGCCTCCAACACGCACCGCGGTGAGTACGAACGACGCGCCCGCAATTGCGTCTTCAAGTTCGGTCGCGACGCGCAGCTTCAGGCTTCCACCCTCACGAGCGACCAACGCCTGACCGAGTTCGCACATGACCTGCGCGCGTTCCGGGTCAAGATCATAGAGCACCATCTCATCGATCCCGAGGTGCTTGCTTGACTCGCTGATTCCGTAAATCACAAGCGGCGTGCGCACGCCGCCGCCGCCGATAAGCGTCACTTTACCTGACATGAATCGTCTCCAGATCTTCTCGTTTGGCGAGACCGTTCAGCGCTCCGGCTGCACGGGTCGAAAGTGCGCCGCAGGCTGAAGCGCGCCGCAAAATCTCCAGGGGTTCCGCATCGTCGAGGACGGCGTCGATAAGCCCCGCATCGAAGGCATCGCCCGCGCCAGTTGTATCCACGACATCGACGTCAGGCGAGGGAACCTGCAACATGGCGCCACCGGTGTGAATGGCCGCGCCCTCCGGACCCAGTTTGACGACAACATGGGTAAATCCAAGCTCTTCCAGCCCCAGCAGAACCTCTTCGGGATGCTCTTTGCCAGTGAGGTATTCCGCCTCCTTGCGGTTGGGAAGGAAGTAGTCGATCTCGCGGCAGGTCTGCAGATTTTCAGGATTGCAGCACCACTCGGGCTGCCAGCCAAGGTCGAGTGATACTTTGCATCCGGCTTCCTTCAGACGGGGAATCAAAGCTTGCGCGATGCGGCGTGGCAGAGGGACAGCGAAGTGAACATGTCGCGCCTGGCAGAGTTGATCGAGCAGCGCGTCCGATGAAAGGTAGGCAGACAGGTGACCGTTGCTGCCGAGATAGCTATAAAACGAACGCTCACGCTGCACCGAGACGCTTACGGTCACGCCGGAGCTTCCGTCAATGACATCCAGGCCTTCCGAGTCCACATGGAACTCAGCGAGTCGGCTCTTGATCCACTCGGCCTCGACTTTACCGACGACGCCGAACACGGCCGCCTTACGCCCAAGCAAACCGAGCCCGCACGCCGTGATGGCTGCGCCGCCCCCGAGTTCGCGCAGATAGTTGCGAGTAAAGATCTCCTCGCCAGGAAGCGGCCACTTGGGCAGCCCAGAGAAGACGTGATCGATGTAAATTTCGCCGACCGTGACGGCATCCCATCGCTTGCTCAAGCGTGCACCTCCGCGAATGGCCACTCTGATTTTTCGTTGGCACGCCATAAGAAGATTGCGATGCCTGCGGCCATCAGGCCGAAGGCAAGTGCGACGTAGACCCAACCGCTGCTGAACGCGATGTACAGCCATCCAGCCAGCGCCAGCAACGCGGGCATGGGATAGAACGGCATGCGATACGACGTGGCGGGCTCGCGCTTCTGTTGGCGCAACAGCATCACTGCGACGCACTGTGCGGCGAACTGCAAAAGAGTTTGCACGACGATCAAAGCGGTGATCAGGTTTTCGAGCGTGAACATACAAGCGAGCGCGGAGCAAACCCCCACCACCACAACGGCGACGGAGGGAAAGTTGCCGGTGGGATGAAGCTGGCCGAAGATCGCGAAGAACTGTCCTTGTCGCGCCGCCGCATAAGGAATGCGGGAGTAGCCGAGCAGGATGGCAAAGACTGAGCCGAAGGCTGCCAGCAGAACGAGGATGGTCATAGCCGCCCCACCATGCGGACCATAGACGCGGACCATCATATCGGTGACGACAGCCTTCGAAGCCATTGCCTCACGCCACGGCAGCACGCCCACGATGCATAGGTTCATCGCGAGGTAAACGGCGCCCACGGCAAGAATGGAAAACAGGATCGAGCGTGGGATAGTCTTCTTTGGATTCTCCACTTCATCGCCGATCAGGCAGACGTTGTAGTACCCGCCGTAATCGTACGCGGCAATCAACGTAGCCGATCCCAGCCCAAAGAAGAAGCCGCGGTCCAGATGAAAGGCATGAGGCGGAAAGTCAAACGCGAGGGAAGAGTGAAAATGGAGAACCCCCGTGACGATGACCCAGAGGGTGGCGGCAAAGACCGCGATCGCAATCCCAATCGAGAGATAGGTGATCGAGCGGATGTTCCGGTAAAGCAAGACGGTGTTCACCAAACAGACCGCGGCCGCCAGCGCAACCGTTCCCCAGTGATGCATGCCGGGCAGGAAGTAGACGGCGTACTGGGCGAATCCGACTGCACCGCCGGCGATCGAGATAGGGCCAAGCACTATCGCTTGCCACAGGAAAAGAAAGGCAAAGACACGCCCCAGCTTTCGCGGGCCGAATGCTTCGAGGAGGTAATGATACGGCCCCCCGGAGAATGGCATCGCGGAGCCAAGTTCCGCCCACACCATTCCATCGCATAACGAGATCAGCGCACCGAGAATCCAGCCCAGCATCGCCTGCGGGCCACCCATGGCCGCAAGCGCAAGGGGGATCGTAAGGAACGGGCCCACTCCCACCATGTTCAGCACGTTGGCAGAAGTGGCGGACCAGAACCCTACACCTTTCAGATCCGGGGTGGGTTGGAGTCCCTCGATCGTATCCATCGTGTCGACCTTCACGTCAGATCCTTTTGCGAGAATGGACACGGCTCCACGCCATCATTGGCTGCGCGGAATCGCCGGCTGCATGCTTGGATTTTCTTGCAGGGGCCGACCGTTCTCTACGGGAATCCTCCAACGTTACCGGTAACTTTACCATAGGCTCTGAAAAGTGTGCGCAGAAAGAACCGCTTTTTCAGCTTCCCGGGAAACCGGCGTTCAGCAAGAATGCCGGTGCACTCTGCACTGTTCCTGTTGTATGCTCGGTGCTGCGCGGCGCAGAGCATCGCCCGCGAACGCGGGGCTACCCAGCCCTCTTCCCTTCCGGAGTGGGCATGGCTGTTCGATTGAAGGATATCGCGCGCGATCTGGGCGTTTCGGTAATGACTGTGTCCAAGGCGCTGCGCGGCGTCAGCGACATCAGTGAAGCGACGCGGCAACGCGTTCTTCTGCGCATGAAGGAACTCGACTACCAGCCCAACATGACGGCCCGCAGTCTCGCCACCGGCCAGTCTTTGATCGTTGGGCTGATTGTGCCCGACCTGCTCAATCCATTTTTTGCGGAACTGGCAAAGTCGCTGGGGGGCGAGCTACGCAAGCATTCCTACAGCCTGATCGTTGCTTCGTCTGAAGACGAACCGGAGATCGAGCAATCGGAGATTCGCATGATGCTGGCGCGGGGGGTCGACGCGCTGCTGCTTGCATCGTGCCAAAACAACGCGAAGGGATTCGCGCAGATTCAGAAGCAACAAACGCCGTTCGTGCTGATCGACAAGCCATTTCCTCACTTCAAGGCGAACTTCGTGGGCACGGATGACTGTGCCGGAGGACAGCTTGCAACAGAGCACCTGATCCGGCTTGGCCGCAAACGCTTGGCCTACATCGGGAGTCCTGACCTGGGGCCTGAAGCTGATCGCTTCCGTGGATTTCGCACGGCACTCGAAACTCACTCCATCAAGTTGACGGAATCGTTTGTGATCCCACAGCCGCCCGACGTTGAATCCAACCATCAGGCCGGATACGAGATCATGCACAAGCTGCTGCGGCGCAAGAGCAGGCCGGACGGCGTCTTTTGCCACAACGATGTCGTCGCCATCGGCGCCATGAAAGCCACTCTCGACGCGGGTCTATCCATTCCCGACGACGTTGCCTTCGTCGGGTTCGACAACGTGCGTTATTCGGAGTACTTGCAGATTCCCCTGACCTCGGTGGACCAGTTAACCGGGCGACTCGGCGAGGCGGCGGCAAAACTCGCGCTCGACCTGATTACAGACAGCGCCACGAAATCCAAGCCCCGGAAGATTTTGCTGAAGCCTGCCTTGATGGTCCGCCAATCGACCGTCGGAAATCCGATCGAACGTGCGGAGCGTGTCGCGAAGGTGCGATCAGAGGGGAGCAAGCACCACTTGTCCGAGCAAGAGCGCGCTCGACACTGATGAAATCTCGTTCCGCGTGGATTCACGTCCGGCTGGCGAGCAGCGCCGAGACCGCAAGCTGATGCATTACTTTTCCACCATTGGGATCGCTGCAACGCTGGCATAAACGACGACCGGTTCTCGCGCCGGCGCGTCGACAACGATCTCACCGGAATCCAGAGTAACCGGGAAGTCCGCATGCCCAGAGGTGGTCAGTCGACGC
>Ga0209208_10012923_pt1 | contig 10500 bp, 8 predicted proteins | sample S1TSphfallax_3_FD_187694 | JGI IMG/M metagenome (GOLD analysis project Ga0209208, IMG submission 187694) | Host-associated microbial communities from peat moss isolated from Minnesota, USA - S1T2_Fd - Sphagnum fallax MG (SPAdes) (version 2) | ecosystem: Host-associated > Plants > Peat moss >... | reverse complement strand
TCAAGCATTCCTGTCATATAGCAAAGGACATTGTGTTTAATAGCATCCCTATTGGCACTTTGAGGGAAGGTCATAAATCTACTCACTACCCCAACACAGTAGGTAAAATCAAGCTGAGTATGTGTTAAATACACCAACTATTTATTGGTCTTTTGTAGGATCCTCCAATGGTTCAGAACCCATGTTTTCTATTAGTTTTAGACCTTCAGCCATTGGCACCTTGCAAAACTTGCAATTCATCAAGCCAAATTGTTATAGTATCTTAGTTGCATATATCCATTTTGGTGCATGAAAATTCCACAATGTAGGTAAATGAAATCAACTTGAAGGTATCTTGAAGATGTCCTAGGGTAGACATTTCAAATCTTCTCTTCAATTAACCTATGAGCCATGCAATTTTCTTCATATGATTCCCTTTAACAAGAAGGTCATCAACATAAAGATGAGAATCAAGAAAGTTTTGCCTTCTCAAAGGTAATATAGACCTTGTGATCAACATGCATTGGTCTCCATAGTGAAAACCTTTTTCCTGAAGATAAGTGTCTATTTTCTTGTACAAAACACATGGTGCGTCCTTCAAGCCATGTAATGTTCTTTTCAAGAGACAAACCTCAATTTCTTGTCTATGGATTACAAAACCTTGAAGATTAAAACATAAAAACTTAGTGAAGATCATCACTTAGGAAGCAAGTGAACTTATGCCAAGGTGGTAGATTGCCTAATTTTCACATGAATACCCAAAGTTACCAAGTTTCTAACAATGTTTCACTTGACTACAAGGGCAAATGCTTCCACATTCAAGTTCAAATCCTAGTGCAACAAAACAAGCTTTCAATTTGTTACCTTGTCCTTCCAACCCAAGTTTGCTCTTCAACTACATCCATTTGCTTGAAATCTCTTTCTTGCCTAAAGGCAAATCAACAAGAGTACATGTTTTATTTTTGGTAAGTAACTCCATTTCTTGCAACATTGCATCTTGCCACCTTGAATGTTCATTTGCCTTTTCAAAGGTGATTGGTTCATCTTTTTTTATATATTTGTTATTTATATATGAAAAGTGAAATATTTTCATGACACTACAAGAAATCATAGTTTCTCAAAAGGTTCAACTTGACCAAAGTATTTGCATTGAACAAAAGGATGTTCACTTTGACTAAAGGAATAGGGCATGAAAAACATATAGTTCTTTTGATTAGTTATTTTGACTAAGGTGACATTTTTGGCCAAATGTTATGGGTGAAAGCATGGTAAAGTCTACACAAAAATAGTGTAACCAACAAAATACAAGGCTATTTGAATAAAAGGACCAACAAGTAGATGATTTTATGGGGATAATAATGTTATTTTTGGGCACATTATTTTTTAACTCTTGTTTGCATGAACTTCAAAAGCTAAATTGTTATAATCATGTTCTTTTAAAGTACTTGCAACTATTTGCATTGAACCAAAAATTTGTGGTAGTTTTTTTTTAAAAGTTCAAGTACTTAAAAGTAAGTGATATGTTTTTGCAAATATTTGGTTTTTTTTTTTCAAACACCTCAATATTGATGTGGTGAACATTCTAACACATTTTTTCTAGTTAATGGAAATTATTTTTCATAACGAAAATCATCTTCAACCTTTTGAAAAGTGACGTTATTGTTGGGGATACTTTTGGGGTACTTTTTCAAGTCCAAAAATATGACACAAATCTTTTTGAAAAGCTAGAGGGAGGATAAAGATACTCATGAAGAAAAATAAAATTTTCATTTGTTTTGAAATGCTAGAGGTTCAAGGTTAAAAGTTCCAAAAAAATAGAAAACAAGGTAGCAAGTATGTACAAAATATCTTGCTTGCACTCCCATACATCATATTTTTAGTAAAAAAGAACAAACAAAAAAATGACTTGGTAAGACAACCATAGCTAAATCAAATCAATCATATTGACTTGGCTAGCTAGCTTACTTGTTAAGCCTAAACTACCTACTAAAAGTTAAGGTCATCATAACCTATTGTAATTTATATACCTTAGGTTATTCTATATTATTTTACTTTAGATTATTCAAAATTATTTGGAAAGTTATTTTTAAAACATATTTTAAGTTATTTTACTTTAGCTTATTTTATATTATTATATAGGTTATTTTATAACAAACCCATCATTTGAGTGATTCCATTGAGAACATCACACCCCAAAGTTTTTAGACCCATTCAACTTTAGGACAACATAAGACTCATTTTTATAAAACTTTTCACTTTGAATTTTATATCAAAAAATTACCCAAGTTGTGTAAATTTTGAATCCTCAATTGGATTTACAAAACATTACATTTTAATATTCAAATAAGTGGTCAAGAAAAAAGTTTCAAGAAAATAATAAGTTTTTGGGTTCCTTTGTTTAGGATTGGAAATTGTAAGATTTTTTTTCATTTTTAAAGCTTTTAATTTTTAGGATGGCCTCAAATGGTCCTTTTTCTATTTGATTAATAAATAGCAGATTGAAAAAATCATAATTTTTTCAATAATTTTTAACGGATACAATTAAGAGGTTTTGTAGGTTGCTACTATACTCATGTTTACAAATTTGTAATAATTTTCATTTTTTTGTTTCAATCAACAATTTGGGCCATTCCCTAATTATGACTATAGTTGATAAACCAAAAACAAATTACAATGATGCAATTTGACACATGTAATGATAAGGGATCAAAAATTTTAAGAATGCATATCAAAAACATTTCAAGAACACAAATTTTTTATTTGTGTAACCTATGTAGGTGTCTACATTTTTTCATATTGTAAACATAGGTGGGGAACATAAAAGCCCATGTAGTGCAAATTAATAGTAAAAATAATAATTTTAAAATATTAATGTTTTTTCATTATATTAAACTAACATTAGAAGAAATTTGAAAATTAACAACTAAATTTGTAACTCACTTCTAGTTGTAATGGACACATGCAACTAAAAATAAGTTAGTTGCTTTGTACAAGTGTCATAAAACAATCAGTCGCAAAAGACATGACATGGCCATGAAGTTGAAAATGTAGTCACAAACCTTACAACTAGGCTAGAATTTCTCATCCATTGCCATGGATGATCCTTAAGTATGATGTGGAACCCCAATTTGCAACTACATTTAAAATAGTCGCATGTTACCAAACATGCCATTGATGGGTGGTTAGTATTTAACCATGTTGTAATTTTAAAAGCCAATGGCCATAAAACACATGAAAATTTTCCATTTATTCAAAAAAGATATATTATAATTAAAATAATTAATTATAATCTATCCTAGGTTAAATTATAATAGGCAACCTATTCTAGGCTAAGCTAGGGTAGAATAGGCTAACTAGCATAAGCTAAGTAGGTAGGTAAGATTCTATTTATTTTGTTGGGGACAAGCCTTTTGATTAGGTCATCCCAATTGGCACATGCACTATGTTTATAGTGCATACCATGAATTTTAATGAAAGGGATGTAACAAAAAAATGGCATGCCCAACTTCTTAGAACACATCATTTAACATCATATACTTGAATTATTCAACATCAAATTTTGTTACAAACTATCTTAACAACATCACATAACCATCAAAAATTTGATCCCAAAGTCCTCTACACCATTGCTAACCTTAATTTTGTGGGTTTCGAAGAATTGAAATTCTCCAACCTCACTCTTTTGAACTTCAACAAGTCATATTCAAGTGTAACTTTTCAAAAAGTCCTCTCAAAACCACACAAACAACACTTACACACAAACCCCGCCATACAATTTGACAAAAAAATATTGGCTACAACTACACTCAATCACTCAACAATATGATCCATTTAGATAACAACAACATTACACAATGAAAGAATGCCTAAACCCCATTATTAACACTAAAAGTTTGGACAAGGAAAATTTGACACCTCTTTGTCCTCACATTAAGGTATATTTTGCTACAAAGATCCCATATTTCCTTTGAAGTGCCCAGAAGATTAGGTTCTCTTTTTCTCACTATGACTTGAGGAATTGACAAAAATAGACCTGCCAACATACTCACACAACCAACAGTACATAAGTTCACAACTGCTCTAAAATCCTTATAGCTCTCGTCTTCTTCTTATCATCAACCCATTTCTACTACCATGCATCCTTCCTAAGGAAAAATAGAACGTAGTGGAATATTACTTCTCCTACAAAATGCAATCCACACCAAGAATCCTCCAAAAACAACTCCCTTCATCCTAATGCAAAGAAAAAAAATCCACTTAGTTTTCTCTATTTGTATTTGGACTAATTGCACCCTTTTATCTCCATCCAACTCCATTGCTTGATAGCCACCATCAAAATTCTAGTAAAAAAATAACCATACCAACAAAAATGCAACCAAGGAAAGCCCTTCATTACATAGCAAGCGTCATCAATAGTGAATAATTGTCGTTCTCATAACAAGCAAGAAAACAAAGGTCATGACCACAAATGCCATCGAAGATAAATTCAAGCTTCACATCACAAGCAACTGCCAAAAGTTTTGTCCTTTTTGTAACTTTTGGTTGTTGATGGTGTTTGTTTCATCCATGTAGGGCTTTATCTACCCCTTCTTTTCATCACACATGTAACACCTCCCATACAAATTAGATTAAACCCCTCAATCTTCACACAACTTGTGTAGAATGGTATATATAGTTGTAGATCTCAACAATGTCTATCCCAAAGTTGTTCCTCCTTGCTTTTAACAACGCACAATCTTCCCCCTTCGTCCTATTCCATGAACCGATTACCATCCAAATAGTTAAAAAAACAAAAATGGTCCCTCCCGACTAAACACCAAAGACTTTTTCTTCCTTGGTTTCTTCATCTTCACATAGGTTACTCCCTCCTTAAATCCAAGATTTAACATTTATTTTCCTTTTTTTGAAGCATAAGCACACTTTTAATGCACTTGAACTTGGTAGACATTCTCCTTAACTTCCCCATGCATCCTAGCAATGAATTGCAGCTTATTAATCATTTGTAGTGCCAAAATCGATGGCTCTACATCATTTTCAAATGTTTGAACCAAGGGGCTTAGAAAGTTATCAACTCTCAACCTAGGGGTCCTTCCTATCAACAACATATGGGGGGAAAACTTTGTACTACAAATGTTTGAACCAAGGGGCTCAGAAAGTTATCAACTTTCAACCTAGGGATCCTTCCTATCAACAACATATGGGGGTAGAACTTTGTACTTACATGAATCCCACACTAGTACCCAAACAATATCTTGGGAAGATGTTTATCCCAATCTTTTGTGTGTTCTAGAGTTGCAAACAACATAGTTAGCCAATGCTTCAAAATCTTGACTATCCCTTCAACCATACCGTTACACTTACGCCATTGTGGTGCAATGTGTTGGTGTACAATCCAGTAATTTTTACATAGCTAATCAAATTCAATTGCTCACTCAAAACCATTGTAAGTGAGAATGTACTTTGGTATGCCAAACCTACAAATGATTTCATCTTCCAAAAACCTTGTAGTAGTTTTTGCATCATGGTCAACAACTACCTTGGCCTTGAACCACTTAAAATAGTGGTCACAACCACTAAAATGAATTTATTGCCATTGTAGGTTTTAAGTAATGGCCCGGTAGTATCCAGTGCCACTCTATAAAATTAGTCCCAAATTGGGATATTCCTTAGCTTCTCAAATTTAAATTTGACAAAAAATTTATGCTTCACAAATTGACATTAGTTGCACAATCGCATAACATCCTTCACCTCCTCTATGCGATTGTGCCAAAAGTAACATTTGTTTACTTCAACTAGAGTTTTTCCTTCCCCAAAATGGCCAATCTCATTGTGCAAATCCACAACAATCTACCATGGTTCTTTAGGTCTTGGAACCATCAGTCCCTTGAACAACCTAGGCTAGGTTTATGCGATGTGGCACATAAGTCAAGCCTAGGTTTCAATAGCCTATGTGGCATCTAGGTTAAATCTTATTTCATTTTTGGTTTAGCCTTTAAGGTTGAATAATCTAACTTAGTATTACCTCCTAATTTTAAATTCACCTAGTTCAAATATTAACTAACATGGTCTACATGGCACTTAAACTAGCTATATTCTTATTGTTATTTTAAATATTATTTCACTTGTTATAACTTTTATTAAATATAATAATCGATATTTAATAATAATAAAATTAGTTTTAGTACACATAATAATCTTCTAATAATAATTACTGTAATAATATTATTTTTACAATTCAAATACTAATTTAAAAATTCAAATAAGAATTTTTATAATTGAAATATTAATTTGTGGGTTCAATATATGAATAATGTATATGCATATGTGTAATATACAAAGTAATATATTTTTATTAATTTTTTATTATATCCTAAATATGGCTTAAAAATATACATAAGAATATAACTCTATTATATTGCATCATAGTATACCAAGTTTAGGGGTGAACTAATTTGGTGACTATTGTGATTAATGGGTAGGCCACATATTTAAGCCTCCCCCTTGCTACATTTTTTTGAGTTGTTGATGAACATATTGGATTTCATTCTCTAGGTTTGCTTGATCTATTGTTATAAACACAATGTCGGAATGGATTTTCCACATTTTCACCTCTACATCTTGAAAGTCATCTTCACCTTACATTGCACTAGGTGACATTTATTTTCCAACAATGCATGAAAGACATCAAGGTTTCTTTCCAAGGTTTGAAATTTTGCATTTAACCTTTGCAAATTTTCAAACATAACAATGTCCAAATCAAAGGGCCTTCAAGTTCATTATTTCCTTTGCACTAAAAATGCAAATTACTGACGTTTAACATTAGACACTTAAGTGGAAATAAATGCGAACCTTATAAGCAAAAGTAAACTTGAACTGATGTACAAGCTTTGTAATGTGGCCTTAAATCATGAATGATCAAACGAATAAAAATTTTGTGGGAAAACCTTAACGTAATGACCTTATTTTTAGGCATTTGAAGTTGTTGGAAAGAACTTGAATCCTTCCTAGGCTTTCATTTGCATTCAGGCCACTTGAGCTTTTGTAAGTAAAGTATTTTGATGATCTATATAAAAAAGGCACAAATCCAACAACTTTCTTTTGCTTGTTTTCTTTTGTAACACCAAATGTTCAACATTTTGTTTTGTTTCATGTAACAACTCAACTAAAAGGTCATGTACAATTTGAACATGAATTATATCAATAACTTTGATTCATAACGAACTTTGTAGTAACTAACTAGTTGTGTTTGGGTTAAGGGACTTCCTAATGGTAAGCTCATCTTTCACAACCTTTAGGTTACCAACACTTGGGTTAAAGGACCATTAGTAGGCTTTTCTTTAACAACTTTCAAATATTGAATGACAATATCCCCATCTAATTGAAGAGAAATGCCTTCACCATTCATCCTACTACAACTCCCTATTGCAGCACCATGGGAACACCTTCACTTTGTTATTTCTTCTGTTCAAAACTTCTTTCTTGTGATTGAAGATGTCACTTTCACCTTATTCACATTTCTACCTATTTCTTGGGCAATGCAACCTTTAACAAACCAAAGGTATAACTCATTGTTGGTAACATTATTATTGGCATAACATTGGGAATGCAAACATAACAACTCCAATTTGATATTTGGATCAAGATCCAAATTTGTTGTCCTAAGGATTTTAAATTCTCCAAACATTTCAATGATGTGCTTTGATCACATAGATACTAGTGGTGATCTATGTTTTTGGCTTCAAACCTTTGTTGTTCAACACCCTAACAAATGCAAAGAACTCCTTTGTTTGGAGCTTGTCATCTACCTTCTCCCATGATTAAACTTCTCTTAGCACCTCTAAATATCTTGCCATTCTCTTTGACTATGAACTTGAACTGCAATTGATTGATAAAATGCAAGGTGTGGTACTTACAAAATTTAAAAGAAAAAAATCACGGTACACAAAATGTATAAAAACACATAAAAACATCAACAACATTTAGAAAAACACACACAAAAAGTTCAGTAACATGCATTGCAACATGCTTGTGAGGTTGTGACATCATGCCTAGTCTAACCTTGCAAATGCTGAAAGCATACAAATCAAAGACCCCCATGCAATTGACCCTAGGTGCACAAAACTTTAGGCCAACTTTTGAATTTTCAAAGTACAAATTAAATTATTTGACCCAACTATTAACAAACCACCACATGAACCCCTATCACAAAAATATTTCTTTACCAAAGACTGTGGAAAGACTAAGTCCTTAAGGTAGTTGACTCCTAATAGCCAATTTGCACCCATAGTTTCTCATCACAAATTTCATGTTTTAATGTTTCAACAATGTTGAACACAATAAAACCATAACATTAGGGTCATTTAATTTTACCAAAAAATGACATCACTTCAAAATAAGGTGTCTTTACATTGACTTTGGAGATATATTTTATTTAGAAAATAAATAAATAAAGTTAAACATTTTATAAAACAAACAATGCATTTGAGAATATAGATAAAAATTTCTTTTAATTTATGATAAATTATAATTTTTTCAATTGCAAAAATTACCATATTTGCAAATAAACAAAGCTAGTCAATAGTTAATTAAAATTTCATCCCATTTATAATTGGATAGTAAATGAAGCCCTCTAAATGCAAAGGATTCCTATAAAATACCAAGAGTGACCCCCTAGAACAAAATAGTTGAATTTAGTTGAGATGTTAATCCAAGCTTTACAATTCATAAAATTTGCACTTTGTAGCCTTTACTCCCAAGGAATATCTCCATCCATCTTTCACTAATTATTATAGTACCTAGGTAGCTTTGGTAATTCTCTACCGAATAATTAATTTAATCTAAATTTTTTGGTTCAGCAACTACGTTTTTAATTTTGAAATTTTGACATATCTGTAATATATGTAATAAAATTTCTGATTATTTTAAAGATATTTCATTGTGTTCTAGTGGTTAGATGGCTGTAAAGTAACTAATTTGGTTAAGCAAGTCCTTAGTTCAAAACTAGTTGGTAGCTTGAATGTGTTTTTGAAAATTTTGACAAAAAAGGGCTGAATTTTTTCTAAACATCTCAGCAAAGTTAAAAATAATTTAATTTCTGTTGAAGCCACATAGGTGCTACTACACTAGTACAAGGGATAAGTTAAAAAATCTCCACCCCACAGCAATTAAGACCCCTAAATTTATTAAACCTTGTACTAGAATAGTGCAAATCCTATTGCTCTCTAGTAAAAATGGTCCAAAATGTAATGTTCATTTTAACACCTTTAAATATAATTTCCTATTGTGAATTTGGTTAGTGGCAATTATTGGTTCATATGTAAAAGTATATATTGTCTTTCACGTTTTGAAATGATTTAAAAAATCTTTGTGGGTGAGAACATTGAGAGTTGATGTTGTAAATGTGTAATTTGTTGCTGTGGGGTGGAGATGTTCTTACTCAATAGATCGAGACTTGCAACTTTTAATTCCAAAAACAAAAAATGACAAACACAAGGATGATAGAAAGCTTTGTACAATTTAATGAAGGAAAGAAAGGAAAACAAAAAAAAGAAAAGAGAAGGGAAATAATTAACTTTTAGTTTCAAGCTTTTTTAGAGAGGATTGAAAGTAAACAAGAATTGAAAATTATTGAGTTTATTTTCAATTAAAAAAAAGCATTCTAGAAATGGATCAAGAATTTTCCTGCAAGCTTTGGTTTGGTTGCTTGTTGAAATAAAACAGGGAAATAAAGGGATTACTATTTTCTATTCAGAATTTCTTTTTTCTTCAGTCCTATTTAATATAAACTCAAAGGAATCGTGACCTCCACTCAGCTATTAGAATATGTTACAATGGGTCCATTATTTGGAAATTTATTGCCCTTGCTATAGTAGATGCAACTTGCAAGTAGTTTGCCATATAAAATTGTTATCAAATGGGAGATTTAAAGATGAAATTTAAAAATAGTTAATGATAGGTCAAACTTTGTTTTATATTATGCAAACTAAGGATGATGTGATGAACTTATTGAATATCAATTTAGGCCAAATATTTTTTAATGGGCTTCAACATTGTCTGAAAATGCATCCGAAAACATAGTGACTAGTGTTTTTTTTGCACTGTGGTGACAAAAAAAATCCAGTATGAATTTTATAAAGGGCTTTTTTTGGAAACAAAAAAACACAAAACTCACCAGATTTTGAGCACAAAAAGTTCAAAGTCTAAGCATGTTATATTTGTAATATTTAGAAATAATTTAAATCGATTTTGGCATTTTTATCGTGGTACCAACATGGGTGCTGGTTCACCCAATTTATTAGTCCCCCAAGGTTTCCAAGAAAGTGAACAAGTAGCATACACAATTTTGTTATATACAATAAGTTCCCAAAATAAAACTTTTGAAGTTGTTCCCACTAGATGTTCCCAAAGTTCTTTTTAGAACTATTATTTATGTTTGTAAATATGGGCATCCTATGATAGAGGATATGTTCAAGGAAAATGAAAGGATGGGACCAGATTTAATTTTGGTGATTCATGGGAATG
>Ga0209208_10012922_pt1 | contig 10500 bp, 8 predicted proteins | sample S1TSphfallax_3_FD_187694 | JGI IMG/M metagenome (GOLD analysis project Ga0209208, IMG submission 187694) | Host-associated microbial communities from peat moss isolated from Minnesota, USA - S1T2_Fd - Sphagnum fallax MG (SPAdes) (version 2) | ecosystem: Host-associated > Plants > Peat moss >... | reverse complement strand
TTTTTTTTTTTTTTTTTTCCCCAAAAAAAAAAAAAAAAAGTCCTCCAAAGCAGAGAATTTGCAACAAAATCTTCTTTTAGCAATTTTTTTTTTTGGTTTTGTAAAATGGTGAAAACTGACCGCCAAAACAATTAGAGTGACTGACCTGAAGATGAAAGTAGTGTTCCACTCGAAGAATGTTTTGATCATCATTCGGAAGAAGTAAGGAGTCATCCACCAAAAGAAGGAGTCTTCACGGTTTCGCGTTTGGATGGATTGCGTCATGTCAGCCCAAAGCAAAATCCAGGCGAGACGTTGGGCGAGGAGGGCGATTGCCAAGTAGGACATGAGCTGACGGTTTTCATCCAAACTTCCGACGGTTAGGTTGAGGGCGAAAGCGAGAGCGGCGTACAAGACGGCCAAGAGAAGCACATTAGTTATACTCATGAAATAGAAAGCGGTGTGCCAAAAGATGAGCACTTTCTGGACCCAATTGAAACGCGTCAATGGGCCAAAGAGTATGACAGGCCATGTTGCAATTTGATGAATAGCACCGTTCGCCCACCGGATACGCTGCTTCAAAAAGCCTTCAAAAGTCCAAGGGACAAGACCGATTTGCAAAACCTCGTGTATGTACACGGATGTGTATCCTTTGGATAAAAGAATGAAGGAAGTATTGGTATCTTCTGTGATGGAATGCGACTGGAATCCGCCGATGGAATCCAAGTGTTTACGGCGGAATACGGCGCCCGTGCCCACGCAATTGGCGGTATCGATGGCGTCTCTACGCACAAGCATCTTCTCGTAGAAGAAAAGCCCGGAATCTGATAGCGGGTCGCCCGGAGGGATGTTGTAGAAAGATTGGGGGATTTGCGTGAAAGCCACATTCGGGGACTTCACCAAGTATGGGAGACTTCGACGCAGGAAAGTCGGATGAAGAATCATGTCTGCATCCACGATGACGATGTACTCGCTCTCACTGTGTTCCAGTCCGTAGTTCAAGTTCCCGCATTTGAAATGGTGAGGGACGCCTGGTAGCTTGGTGCGACGGAGGTAGCGTAAGTGCTTCCCGTAACCGGACTCTGATTGTAAGGCTTCAACGGCGGCTTTCAGCTCGTCTTGCCCGCCGTCGTCCAGTACCAGAATACGAAAGCGGTCCGCGGGATAGTCCATGGCTAATCCCGCGCGAACTGCCTCCAGCGGGATCTCTGGAGGCTCCTTGCTACAAGGGAAGAGGAAGTCCACGGTTGGACAGTTACTGGGGTCATCGATATTCAGTAGGACGCTCTTGGGACGGCGGCTGGGTGGTATGACAGTGTCAATGGCACTCAAAATGGAGCAAAACCAGTACACCAATTCGCAAGCCAGGAGCACAAATAGCCAAGGAGAGGTTACTGTCTGAGGTAGCTCTTTGTAGTAGAGCCATAGCTTGAAACTCAGATACTTCGTGCTTGCAATCACGTTGACGATCACGAAGAAGCACGTGAGAAGGTGCAAACTCATCTTCACAAAGTACGGTAACTTCTCCTCCCGATAATTTGACACCTTGAAGAACCCGAAACCTCCTTCTGACATGTCATCGTTCTTCTTGACTGCAGCTGCTGCATGAGCAGCCGCACGATTTCCATGACTCAAGGGTAGCAATTCTTCACCATCCTTGGAATCGTCAATTAGCTCATAACGACCAGCTCTCTGCAGCCACCCCATTGCTAGCTAAAAATATTCGACCACTACAGAAGCCCGCTCCCCACCACCTCCCCCCCCCCAAAAAAAAACACTCAGCTCGAGAGAGAGCTATACCGCAGCCGATTTACACGCTTTAGGATCCAAAATCACACAATCTGCAACAGATGGACACTGTCTCCTTCCTTCCCTCACAGCTAATTATTTTTCATCACAGAATCGATAGACCTCCGAACAGAGATTGACAAGCAACTGCTAGCTAGCACTCGTTTCGGTACTGACCACCCACATCAGTACAATATTCCTGACCTCAAGGAAAAAACAATTCCGAATTCCTGAAGATCACAGCAGCTATAAGCTCATTGCATCAGCTTCTCCAAGCAAATTTAAACGATTGCTACTAGTACAGTTTTCTTCTCAGTGGCACACTGTGAGTTTTAATGCACTCCACAACGACTTCACCTAAATTCCCCCACACCACTACTGATCTCCTCTCAAGAAATTCAGCTACAAACTTTTTCTACTACTGTGGGTGTGACTGATTTTGGATCCGACTGACTATAAATTTGCAATCAGTTTTGTAGACTTTCAAGCTCCAATGTCAACAAGGTACCTGCTGCTGCTGCACCAGCTACCTCCAATTCATTCCTGGAACTTGCTAGTCTCTACGGACGTAGGTAACTGAATTTAGAGTTTTACACCGCCAAAAACCCAAAAAAAAACAAAACAGAAGCATCTTTGATGTTTAATGGACAGCACCAGCACCAGCAAACAATATGACTTTGCAAAAAGAGAACAACTCAACCATACATTTCTGACTCGCTAGTACGCAAAATTGGACATACTTTGACAAAGAACTAATAAGTAAGAAGTGCAATGTTAGACTATTTCAAATATATGATGACACTGCAAAAGAGCCTATGACACTGCCAACTGAGAAAACCTGGAAAATCTCAGTGATTTTTTTTTCTTCAGACCCCCCATTGCCCCAAAGGAAGGGGGAAAAAAAAAAAGTCTTTTTTCCCTCAAAAAAATTGCCCCCATATACCAGTTCCTATTACTCATCACTGGAATTAAAAGAAACCCCAACCTTGCTGGAGATGGAGAAACGGTTGTTGAAAGTTTTTTTAAAAACCTTCTTTGTTCTCTGAAGCTCAACTCAGCCAGTCACACATATATTTGAAAATGGGGTTTACTATTTTGGGTACTTAGGTAGCATGAAGAGAGATGTGCAGGTGTATGCACCCCAAACTCCTAAGGATGCACACATTATAAAACTGAATATTAGTTAATTTTTTATTCACTTCAACACTCATTTCATGAGGTGGGTGATCTGGACTGATACTTGTTGTAATTAAACTACTGAAACTGAAGTTCATCATCCATTCATACTCTTCATGTGTGCAGGTGCTCCTTGTCTGAAGCGTCAATAAAAATGGGCCCACAAGTTAGTTAGTTACAACCAAAGGCATGAGCTACAACCAAAATAGCTCGTGCACTGTTAGTGATACCATACAGCTGTTTGTCTTACAAGTAGGTACTATTAAAATGCTCATGAGATGCACATCATTGCACACAAAAACCAGTGATATACAAAGGATACCTAGTCACCACATTTGCCAGTCCTTCTTCGAGGGTGGGAGTTGTCAGTGGCTAATGGAATGGCCCACTTGTCCAAAACTCATTGAGTTGGTGCCCAAAACGTCATTTTGTGTCAGATTTATGGTGAGATTCTCATCCCCCCATTATCCTTTTAGGCCTAAATTTGGCACCCTATTTGTTGCCTAACTTCAATTGGTGGACACATTATTAGGTGGATCCCAATGAAAGTCCGAAGTTAAGGTCCCTAAGCCTAAAGTTTAGCCTTGGAATGAGTGACCTCCCAATCGGCCACTTCCATTAGGAGTTTGGGGCAAAGATCTTACCAATTAATTGTCTTCATTGAGTTGGTGGCTGAAAATAGAATATTTTTTAAAGGATCCACTGTGACTTGGCCTGCTCATCTCAAACATTTTTTGATTTGTTTTCATGCATTAAAACATTTAGCTGGTTGTATAGAATCTCCTGAGTTTTTTTCCAGGTGAATTGTCACCATATTTCTACTTTTTAAAAAGGACAGCTCCTAGTACAGAGGGAAAAAAATCGGGATTTTTTTTTTCACTGGAAAGCATTTGAGTGACTATGATTGGCCAGAATGCTTGGGGTTGACGACATGGAATCGCAAGTTGAAACCCTAAACCCTATATGAATATCACCAAACTACATGTATGAAAGCAATTAGTGTCACCATATTGCCACATATGGGACATCCAAATGGCTCATTTGCAAAAAACTCTAAATCTTTCTCATCGCAAGTTTCACATAGTGTGTGTAGGATGTCACCATCACAAAGTGGTCCTTGTCAATTGACCTCCTCTTGCAATGCAATGTTGCCACACAATTGTAGAAGTTTTTTTGTACTTGTCAAAGTTGGTCTTTTAAGGTAATTGTAAGTCATGCACTTGATGTTTTCCAATGCAAGCCTTGAAATGACAATCAATCAATATTTAAGGGATTTCATAATCAAATCAATCACAATCAAACCTTAAACCCCAAACTTTAAACCCTTAAACATTTTCATGCTAGGGAGTTAAGAGTTAGCATTCAAGCTTAAATCAACATCTCCCAACTCTCAAAGGAAGTACTATTTGTTTGCTTTAAGTTTGTTGTTTTCGTTGTGTGCATTGAAGTCTCAAGGATTTCTTCCAATCCATTGTCATGTGCAAAGTTTAGACAAGTCGTCATAAGGTTTTAGTTTTGTGTGGGCATTGGAATGATTTTGCATAAGCTTTGAATGTGTGATAATTTTGCTTGTCATCAATCGATCTAGTGTGTTGCAATGGTTATTTCATAGAATCCATGGCATTCACAACACCATTTGCTAGAATTTACATTAGTTCTTCATGAATGTCAAATGAATGATACATTTCTTTTGTAAAATTTTGTTATTTTATAATGATTTTCAATCAATCCAATTGATTATCAATCAACAATTGTAAAAGGGAAGTATTTATGAATTACAACCTTGAAAGATCAACATTTTGCAACCCTCCATGAATTTTTTCTTGTTGTTTGAAGTTGTATTTTATAAATGAATTCACTTATGACTCTTCATATTGTGTCTTTGTGTGTCATTTCTTTGAAATGTGCATTGTTTTAAATTTTTATTTGACTTGACTAATGTCAATTCTATTTTTCAAGTTCCAAAAATCTTTCATCCTTGTGAATCAAGTCCAACACTTTTGCATGCAAGGTAAGTTGGCAATCGAGTAAAAGTGTCAATTTATTGTGTCAAATATGTGTGCAAGTATATATTTGTGTCAAATAATTGAATTTGAACATTTGCCAAAAATCAATGTGCATTATGCATTGATTATGTGCATCAATTGTGTGCATCAATCCCTAGCTTCTTTACATCAATTTCAAATTTGTGTGCCCATTACACTGATATTTTTATGTCAATCTTAAATATGTGTGCACCAAATTGTTTTACATCAAATTGATATGCATCGATTGTGTGCATTAAGTCTATCTACAATTCTATGGCAATTGAATTTTGTGCCAAGTTTGTTTGCATCAAATTTGTTTACAATAGTTTGTTTAGGTAAGTCTATATAGACCCATCAGTCTATGATGTGGTCAAATCTATGTTGTACGTTGAGTCTATGTGCATTGTGAATCAAGTTTGTTTGTATGATTGCACTATGAGTTTGTATGTTTATTGTTGTGAGTTTGTCTATGACTAGAATCAAGGTTGTTTCACACTTTATTATCAAATCGAATATTTCACAATGTCATTAAGACTTTCACAAAGTTACAAGTTCAAGTTTTTTTTCCAATAGGAACCTTATTATGGGTGGTCCTCTTATCATACCAAATCCTAATGTGATATTTTCATTTTGTGGACCTCTTCCATTTTCCCCTCACCTTTTTCTCCCTTCAATTCTAATGCTTCAAATGTAAATCTAAAACATGATGAACATGTAATGTCCTTAAATGAACCTTTTCCCATCCTTAAATTAGATTATTTTCACTATCCCATCCAAGAAAAAAATCAAGAAATGGAATTGTGATGCATTAAAAAAACTCAAAACTCTTAGGCTACAAATTAAACTACCACAGGAAAATTGGATCTAATGTCAAATGGTAATTTACATATTATCAAGTGTAAGAATTGTAGTGAGGTGGCAAGGAAAGATAAAATGTTTATCCTAAGCGGGATTTTCTTTGTAAGCATGCATGTCACAAGAAAGTTGACAAAAATATTGAAATTGATGTTTTAAAAAAAAGGATCATTGGTATTATTCCAAAGTTTGCAAACATCTTAAAAACCAAAATCTATTGAATTTTCACAACCATGAAAGTGTTGTTGCCCAAGTTGCAAATGGAATGTCAAGAAATAAAGTAAGGAAGCTTGTGCAATTTGCCACAGTCTTGCATTTGTTGCAACAAGGACATCCCATGTTACAATATGAAGTAATGAAGCCTTTGTTTGAGTTCATAACAATTCCAAAAAATAACAAAAAATAATAGATTGATAATTGTAACTAAACAATGACAAAATTCGTGTATCAAAAGGTGATGAAAACAACCATGGTAGAAGTGGGCACTACTTGTTATGTGGCTTTTAATTATGATGAAGTTTTTACAATGGATAACCAATCTTGGTTGTATATCCATTTGTCGTAACCCTAGCCTTGGGCTCGTGACCAAGGCAAGGGCTTACAAAGGTGTGGGCCAAGAGGAAGCTTGGGAGTCACATCTCATGCTTCTGCGAGTGTAGGAGAGTGTGAGGGAATGAACCTTCACATTCCCAAGTGAACTCCCGCTTTGGGAGTTGGAGTCCCGATGGACTTTTGAACCTTCAGAAAGCAATTGCAGGGATCAAACTCATTAGATTGAGGAGTTTCTTGTACCATTGGAAATCTATTGGAATGTAGTGTCTAAAATGATCTCACATGACCCATTTGGACATTTCAAACACAAGTTATGGCCAAAAGAAGGGTCGAAAGTCAAATTGGCAGTTTGACTTCCGACCACTAAAAGTCAAGAATCGCCTTGATTTTTTTTGCATGCAGGTGGCGTGCCACATACCATTAGAAATTTCTCAACAAAGGATACAACTTTTTTCCAGACCTCATTTCAATCAGAGGTTTGCACACAAAGTTATGGGCCCTCAAAGTTGCGAAAGTCCCAGTTGTGGGAATTTCGAAACTCTCATGATAAAATGACATTTGGGTGCTGGTCCCATGGCCAAGCACAGAGTATACTATAAGGGGGAAGGTGGTGGCTTCCCCCAAGTCTGGGTCGTAGTGAATCTTGTGAGTCTGTGTTTGCCCATGGTTCGTCTATGCACCAAAGTGCTCCAACTATGCATTAACCAACTTGTTGTTTGGTTTGTGCAAGTCCGTGTGAGTAATTGATGCTTGTCCCTCTTCCTAGTCCCCATCTCGAAACTCTAGCACGCCCCTCTACGCCCAAAGTGCTACGAACCAGGGAACGTGCCCTAGCTCCTTACTCTTTCGATGTTTTCGCCTCAAACTCACATTAGAGTTTATCAAGGAGCTTGGGAGTGCATCACTCCTACTATGGAATACAAAATTGGGTAAGGATTCTGATTCTTACATCTTTGGGTTGGGTGGTTGACATATTAAGGATTGATAATTTGACCAAGGTGATTATGGAGGTTTTAATCATAGGTGGTGGTTTATGAAGAGACCAAATTGCCAAGAAATTAATATGTTTTGGGGCAAATAGCATTACAAAACATATCCATCATAGTTATGTTTTCCATTTTATAAAGGTCCATAAATGGCTCATTGCATTAGTTTGGCAATGCAGACCTTGTCAAAATTGCCTTTAATGAGTCACCTTGAAAATTTGTTGCAAAACATTACATTCCTACTTTGCCCATTCACCTAAAAGGTGTTTGAATTTCATAAAACTTGAAAAGTTCATGTGCACAAGGGGAAACAAGATTCTTCAAAATGTGAAAACAAGATGGATATCAATGTTCAACCCTACAAAAAAGATGATAGCACAATTTAAAACTTAGTTGGTGTGAATTTTACTAACACATATGTTTACAAGATTCTCACTTGTTTAGGTGTTCCTTGGGAATGTAAGGGTTTTTTTAATTATCATGGAGTTTCATTGGTTTCAAACTATAAAAAGCTTAAAAGTATCCATGGTCATGTTTTATTTTTTATCGCTTGGGTTGTTTTACTTTCAAATTTTATTAAGTTAATTAATTTGGTTGTTAGTTATTTGATAAACTTTTAACATCATTGTTTAGATCTTCAAGTCAAAGCTTATACCTTTAAAGTCTTTTAAATCTTGGAATTTAGTCGAATAGAAAAATCTTTTACATCCAAGAAGTATTTGAACTTATTACAATTTTTAGGAAATTACAATGTATAATAGAATTACGACAAGGATGAACAAAATATGAATTAGTAATGTAAATTTTAATAGAATAGTTCATAGTTTCAACAAGGAAGGATGATCTTGTGAGAATTTCAACACATTCAAGTCTTTAGAAATAGAAGTAATCTTGGTTGACATAACAAAAATGATGGGGTGACAATCAAGGAAACATGGGATTTTGTGATGAACAAATTGTTATTCAATTTATTGATAAGCCTATGAAAAAACAAGTGCATATTCTACCTTAGAATGTGATGCAATGAAAATTTATATTTATAAGAATTCAATCATATGATGGATGGTTTGGATGAGGTGTTTAGCCCTATGGTTGGAAAGTAATTGATTGATAAGACCACATAGCCAATGAAAATGACCAACTCTTATAATTGAACACCATGCCAAGACTATAGTTTCATCACCTTCACAAATGTTTTCATAGAAGATTTTATGATCATCATTGATGGTCAATTGACTTTAACCAAAACCATTAAGAAATGAGCATTAGGGGGCCAATCATTGGTACCAAGCTTGTGGTCGCTCAAATTGTGGAAACACCAGTTTCAATCCAGGATGCATATGTTCGCATATGCATCTTCTTCTTCATGGGGTCATTGAATCGTGCATCACAAACTTAGCATCTCAAGACTTAATAATTAAAATTGTGCAAAATTTGTATGACATTTGTTCATTCATAGGTTTGTACTTCATGCATTAACATTTTTATCCATGTGTCAAATGTGTTTTCAACGCATGATATCCATGTGTAAAATGTATGAACATATGATTGAACAAGCTTTGCACAATTTTCCTCATTCATTCATTGCATATTAAATTTGCGATGTGGTCAAGCCCTAAAACAACTTAAGACATTCATCATCAATTAGTGCAATTTGTGATCCTTGTGAAACAAATTCATTATTTGTCATAAAATTAATGTGAAATGCAAAGATGTGTATAGCTTAAAATCAAATGAAAACTAATGCAAATCAAATCGTCGAATGTGAAATTTTATAATGTAATGGATACAAAATAAACCTTGAAAATGAATAGCTTGCATGTAAAATGATGATCATATGAAAAAAATAAAATTAAACTTTAAATTAAATGGTGTGTAAGGAGGGATGGAATCCAATGGTGGAGGATGGTGAGAAAAGTTGGATGTTTCTCTTTCACCTTCCATTGGCCACCAAACTCCAAAACTTCCTTACCTTCCTTTTTCCTTTCTTCTTGAAAAGGCTTTCTAATCTTTTTTCTTTTTTTTTTACATTTTCTTTGAACTTAAATCTTGAACACCTTTCTCATCGTTTAAATTCTTGTAAGGAAAGAAAAGGATTAGTTATTAGAAGATGAAGAGAAGGATGAAAAGTATTGATAGGTGATAATTTTTCTTTTACATGTTCTTGATGTTGTAGAATTTCAAGCTTTGAGGATTTTAGTTAGTTTTGAAAACAATTTGTAAAAATATTTTCAAGTTTTGAAAGGCAAAAACATGGTTAAGTGGCTCAAAAATGGCATTTGAAAGTCCATACTCTAACACTAATGACTTTTTTTTTGCAGTTTTAATAATTTTCAAACTGTAAATCCTATAATTATCCCCTATGTTTTTAATCATAAATATTAATAAGCCAACCTATGAATATCCTTAAGCATGTGATTGATCAAAAAATCCATGCAAAGATTAAATTTTTTAATGTGAAACGGATTCTCAAGGATCAAAATTTACAACAATCATGTCATTTAAAACTTTTAGCAATTAAAAATATATATATTAGGAAACTTTCAATGCATTTTTCATTAATAATTTTTTCATTTGATGATGTTTTATTCTTTAATTTTTATTTTGACATTACTTTGACATATTTCTTGAATCCACATTTTTCATTTTTTCTATGTGACAAACATAGTGTTGTCATTTCAAAAGTCCATTACAAGTCCATAATCTTTTTAGCATTCATCCAAAAAATTTATGATGATTCCCACTAAAGGCCATGACAACATGAATAATTTAAAAAATAACAACATTAATTTTGAATATGGTTTTAAATTTTACATTTGTATGTAATTTAGATAAATTACAAGTGTGATAGTCCAAATTATCCACCTATTCATGTTTTCACCCCAAAGTATATATTATTTATAATTGAAATGAAAAATGTGAAAATTGGTGTGCTTGGGGGCTTGAATGTAGTTGAGTGTAAGTAAGATATTTTGTACATATGTGTTACCTTGTTTTCTACTTCAAAACACCAAAAAAAAAAAAAACAAAATTTCTAACTTATAACTTGCTTCTAGCATTTCAAAACAAATGATTTTTTTTTCCATGGGCATTTCTAGTCTCCCTCTAGCTTTCAAATAACATTTGTCTCATATCAT
>Ga0209208_10012921_pt1 | contig 10501 bp, 9 predicted proteins | sample S1TSphfallax_3_FD_187694 | JGI IMG/M metagenome (GOLD analysis project Ga0209208, IMG submission 187694) | Host-associated microbial communities from peat moss isolated from Minnesota, USA - S1T2_Fd - Sphagnum fallax MG (SPAdes) (version 2) | ecosystem: Host-associated > Plants > Peat moss >... | reverse complement strand
ACTTCTTGCAAACAAAAACACTTCAATTAGGCCTCAACCTAAACCCTAAACCCTAACACCACCACTTCATTTGCAGGGCCATACCACAAAATAGGTGCCTACTACCTACCTACCAACCAAAAGAACTTATTGGAAACAAATTCTTGTTTTCAAGCTTGGGATGATGATAGGTTTAATTAGTTTTCTTAGTAGAGTTGAATCTTAGAGTTAGTGATTTTTTATGTTTATGTTTTTGTTTTTTTTGGTGTGTGGTGGATTTTCACAACACAACAACAAGAATTAGAAACAAAATTGGAATATTTTGTTGTAGATATTTGGTTTTTTTCTCTTTTTGAAAAAGAAGAGGGAATTTTTTTTTTTTTAAATTTCTACAACTAGCCTAGTAAGGGTATCCAACATCGAGATTGGCACAATGCCTTCTTTAGGAAAGGACATGCAAGCACTTTGCAAATTGGTGCTTCAAAACAACAAAATGCTTTGAAAAGGATTTTGCAACATCTCTTTAAAGTCAATATCATGAATAGATGATGCTGAATGCATAAGTCTCTCGTGCAAATGGAATAAGTTGTTTAATTTGAGAAAAGGGATTTGGCAATTTCCACCACATTAAAGGCACCCTATGCAAAACATAAGCAAGTGCTTAGCAACTAGAGGTTTTGCAAAATAAACCAACATAAAATAGTTGCAAGGAATATTGGCAATGTATACAATTGTGTTTGACAATTTTGATTACACTAATGAAATCACAAAGATGTTTTAAGCATGTTTTTAGCTTGTGAAAATTTGATAACATGTGTGCCTTGTTTCCAATAGAAGGAGGATGTAGAAACCTATAATAAAATGTTGAAATCAACCAAGAGGTCAAAATTAATTGTGCCTTGAGATTTTGTGGTCATGTCTAGGTCATCTCAGTAGTTGCACGTTACATTGTCCATTTTTGGACTTCACAAAGCAAAAGTTTATGTACTTTTGATTATTGCAATGTTTCCTAACTACAATTGGTGGGAAACGTGTAAAAACAAATCATATATATTACCTATAAATCTTTATATGAAGATTTTATAATTTAAATACATGTTTCAAATTGTGTCAAAGTTTATACAACTTTGTAGATGTACTCATAACTTTTGAAATACCAAATCAAATGTTTAGTGTATTTTATTGTAGGTTATATGATTAAAATGAAAACTAAAATTGTTATTGACAATGTGATTGCAAATGGGAATAGGCATTTAGGTACTTTGTATAGCCCCAAAATTGTGAAAATTAAATAAGTCATTTTCCATGTGAAAAATTTGAATTTTATGAAAGTTTCTTCATTCCAAGTATTTTATAATATAAAAATCAATGGAAAAAGATTTTTTTTGCAAAAAATTGATTTATGGTAGAGTACATATTCATTGTGATGATGTTGACAGAATTAAAAACTATGAAAAAATGGACTCCCATTATGCCATTTTTGATCCACCTTAATGTGCAATCACCCATTTTCATCAAATTGTATTTTGTGATGACCCACTCAACTAAATTGAACTTGGAAATCCATTTCGTTTTCACATTTCTTTAACCTTTTTTTTTTCCTAGATGTTAACCAATTTCATTAGTTCATTATATTTGTAGGTGAGATTTCTTGAAACACGAAAGTTCATTCTAGCTTATTATCTTATAATTAAAATAATTTTGTATTAACACAAGAAAGTTATTTGTAAGAAAAGGTATTGTAGTTGATCTTGGTCCATAAGTGATTTTGGTGTTTTAAAATTTGATTTTGGTTTCAAATTCCTTGAGGAAATGCACACCAAAGATGGGTCTAAGTACTTTAAAATTAATGTGTACATGTAAAGGAAAAATAAGGGAAACACATGGCATTTCAATCCTTTGGCAATGTATAGCAATTTGGTTGTAATAATTGATTAGTTGGCCAATGTAGCCAACTAGTTAACTGCCATTGACTAGGTCTTCACTAGCAACAAAGCAAGGCGAAGCAAGGAGGTTTAAGTCTTCTTTGTTCCATTGACTTCTTTGTTTGGAAACACACCAACAATGAGAACATTGATAGTAACAACAATTAGCATCCCCACACACCTCCAACGTCGTTCCTAGAGGTCATCATTTTTTTACTAATATTCGAAATTGAGGTTGGATTTTTTTTAAAGAACATGTCTTCATCATTTACAAACATAATTGTAGTAATCATAGCTTCAAAGGAGAGGGTGGCCCATTGGCAAATTGAAAGTTCAACAACATTTAAGCTTGGAGCTAACCATCGTTGGCAGGTTTTCAAGCTTGCTTGAATGTAAAAGGTTTAAAAAGCAAATTGGGCTCATGGGGTTTGGGAAAGGCACAAGATAAAGAAGTGTTTAAGGTCCAATCCAAGTTTCCTTTGTGCTTCCTTTTTCTTTTTTCTTTAAAAAATAAAATAAAATAATCCATAATATGGATAAAGTTTAGTTGTTGGTTTTCATCCATTGAACAAATGGGGTAGCTATTGGTGGAAGAAGGTTTAGTGACCAAGTAAAGTTTAGAATGAACAAAATTGGTCCTATAATTAGACACAACATGACTTAAAATCATAGCATGACATGACTTCAAATTCATCCATGGATTTTTAAATTAAATAAGTTTTTAAATTAAATTTTAATTTTCAAAATTGGACAAAGGGAATTCACATGAGGTTAGATTTCCAAATTGTCTATGTTGTTGGGGTCCAAAAAAGGAAGGCAAGGTGTGTGTGAAATTTTTAACTCATTAAACAAAAGTTTTTTGAGGTTTTCCTTGGGCATGGTTTGTGAATTGGCAAGTACAAAAGTTAGTGACCTAATTACAAAATGTTGATTCTAACTAGTGTGGGGAGTAGTAATGTATGTCAACTTCCTATTTATTGTGTAATTTTTTTCATTGATGTTGTTGGGTTATGCATTTGTTTCCTATCATTATGTTGGTTGAATTGTCATTTATTTCTATGAGGTAAGGGTGTTTGTTAAATTGTGTGCTAGTGGCCAACAACTTAAAACAAACATAGACTTTTGGGTGGATCTTTCAAAAACCTATGCATAAATTACTCAATGAAAACTCGAGGTAAAAATTAATTATGAATTTTTCTTTGTGTTAATTGCCATAGTGAACCTTAGGGTTGTAATTGATGTGGTTAATGGTTAGGTATGGGACAATGCTACCTACCAATTATAACCATTGAATAGGTCTTATTTGACTCCTAAGTTGCCCCTACATTTTGATTAGGTTTTAATGGGGTTTAGGTTGTAAACCTAGGTTGGCATTATTATGAACATTTATTAGATTTGATCATGATCAAGATTGATCCATTGATTGTATATGGCCATGGGATTGAGATGATGGTCATAAGTTGTTTTTGTCATGTTCACAATAAGCCATCACGTGTGTTTGGCCTTGCGAAGCTTGGTGGGTGGATGCAAGTGCCAATTTTATGTTTAGTTTGTAAATATAGCAACAATCATTCCAACAAAATTGCTTACCTAGATTAGGGATAAGGTTAGGGATTAAAGGCACATTGCATGTGAACTCAAAAACAATATTATAGTCACCAACCCCAAAGGAATATGTTGAAGATTATAAAAATAATAATTTAGCATGGGATATCATAGACATTTCTTCCATAGTTTCACATTTGTTGTGATTTCATTTGTAGACATGGAGAATGATATTGGGGGGGGAGGTGCAAAGTTTGTTAGAAATTGATGTTTTGGATAAATGGGCACCATTTCATTCAAGCAATGGAAGTTGTGCTGTAAGACTTGGATGTAAGCCAAAAGGCAAAAGAACCTATCATTGGTTGGTATTTGAACTCTTATTTCAACATTTGGAACATAAGGCATTGGAAACTATTGAAAGTTGGTTAGATTGGGTTATGGTTCAAGCAAAACTCCAAGTTGTGGAACAATATTATGGAACAACACATGGAGTTCATTTTCACTCTCAAAGAAGGTGCAACAATGTAAATGCAACCATGCCAAATCCCAATCAACCTAACATTAATTCCTAAAATGATTTAGAAAAGTCTTCCATCAGGGTTCACGTATTCTAACTTGTGTGGACCCACCAAATCCCACAACTTTTGTTGCAAGTTTCTTAGGCAACATTGGGTCCATTGTTGCCATTGGTGATCCATGGTACCGTGTTGGATCAAAATTTTCAGCTTTTAGAATTGGAGTATGGGGGCATTCATAAAATTATATGCATAAGATCAAGAAATTCCAAAGGGGAAACGATGATACTAAATGCACCATCTACACTAAGGTTGGCATGGATTGCTAAGGAAATTAATGATGTTCTCACAAAATGGTAATTGGTGTGGTTGCACATGTTCAAGCAAGATAAAAAGGTGCAAGGGACGATAGAACCTCAACTCATCATAAATCATGTGGGTCATGTCGCATTACAAGAATAATTCCACATTGTGGAACAAATTAATTAAAGATTTTGGGTGGTCAAAGTTAATAAACTTGTTGTCAACATAACCACCTAGAAAAATGCCAAGAAGGAGAAATTGATAGCCACCCAAAGTGGGAAGGCCAAAAGGGGTTAATTTGGGTCTTCCTCATCCTTTTGTATGGAACAAGACCAAAAGGTTGTGTGTTGGATTTGTGGAGGTCTTCACACAAAGAAATAGAACCCAAATAACAACAAAAATCTACATCCAAGTCTACATCTTCAAGTACTAAAGAATGTGAACATTGTGGTGTTGGGGGTCATGACATTTGACCATTGTACTCACTACATTAAACTTTGTCCCAACAAATCTACCAACAAACAACGGTGGTAAAGGCAAAGGAGGACATGGGCGACATAATAATTTTCAATCTAAAGGAAAAATCACATGTAAAGCCTCAAGTAAAGCCAATGACCAAGGCCAAAATGGTGGCATGGCCATTACACAAGATCAAATTGTTCAATTAGAAGAATTGATCACTAGCATGGCAAGCCATAAGTTGGAGGAAAAAGGGTGGTAGCACAAATTTCCATAAGTGTGCCCACATATATCCAAGATCATATCTTACTTTGAGATTTTTTTGTGGAGCAAGATTTGTTGGTTCCATCAATGCTTCACATGATGCACATTTTTTTGGGGTTAAAACACATGTTACATTTTCTAAACCACTTGTGATCGAGTCATCAACTATAGTTACATGTTCTATGTCACATGCTTAAAAGCCACATGGAGTTAATGAGGGTCTTGACCCTCAAAGGGGGGAGGTTAGGCACCAAGTGTATCTTCCCCAATCATGTAGTGTTTTACATTGGATGAGAATATGCCACCCAATACATCCACATGCCTAAGCATGGGGCATGTTCCCATGAGGCCAACAAAAAGAGGATTTTCATCTTCTAAATTGGATGTGAATGCAATGATGTTGGGGGTATTACATTCATTTGCTAAACCCCATTATTTTTTGCCATCACAACGGCAACCCCTAGAATGTGGCCAACTTCCATCTTTTGATCTACAACCACCTTATGTGAAAAATGGAAGAATGTTAGGCTTGACTATAGAAATAGCTTCAAAGTTGTTGCCAAAGTTTAACTAGGGAAAAACAACCTCAAAAGGCAATACATTTGAAGATGAAAATTCTTCTTTCATGGGAAGTTATAACTACCAAATTATCCAACCTTCTAGCATGACATGCCATTGATTGAACATTAGTGACACATGGAGTGGTCTTGGTGTATAACAATGAAGATGTTTTTCAATTCAAAAAGAGTGGACATGGGCAAAACTTTGCCTTCAAAAGGTTTTATTGGATTCCAATGCCCAACTAATGATGTTGGGCCAATAAATGTTTTTGAATCTTGGCACAACAAATGAGGGACCTTGAATCATGCCCATTTCATATTTTAACATTAATGAGTGCATACAAAAAAACCCATGGGTTTACCAAGATTAACATTTTGATGCAATTGAACCCCAACCACCCAACAAACCAATTATCCATTTGGGTTCAAACCATGGTAACAAATGTTATATCATATGACGTGTTGATCAAGGGTGTTGTGATGTATCCCATGGGATTTGTATTGGACTTTTGGGAGTAAATTGCTTCTTATAACCTTGGGTGGCAATCGTGAGATGGACTTCAAGCTCAACTCCCTATCTAACATTTTGCACAAGGTGTTGGATCAATCAGTGGTGTTATCATGTTGGTTGGATTTGCGAGCACATTACCTTGGGGATTAGGGATATTAGCTAGAGGTAAAATTGGATGTAATGATGTCCCACCTCCATTTGAGGACATGAGTAAGACCTTCCATCCAATGTTGCCTTGTCCACATGTGACCCACCACCATTGTGGGGAATTTTTTATTAGTTGGAGAAGGTGATTGATTAGTATGCCATGCAAGCATAGAAAAAACTTACGACCACCACCCATAACAAAGTTGGATGGCCCACTAGAATACATTCCAATATGGGACACCTTTTTTCTAATAATAATTGTTAAATAAGGGGTATGTTTAATATAGTTATTTACATGCATCAACATTAATTTGGATATATAATTTGAGGGAAGTATACATGTTCACAAATGTTTATATGTGGACCCCGATGCCATAGCCCAAAAGGTTTCCATGCACCATGTAAAAATGTTGTTGGACCAATATCTAGAGTCATTCCTAGATGCAATTGTGCATGGATATTCGGGGGCATTATCCTAAGACATTACATTGTTGGGAGCATGCGATTTGAATGATGTTGGCCTATTGAATATGGTGATAGTTGGATGGCCATATTGAGGCATTTTCTTGTAAGTACATGTGTTAATTTGCTTGACCCATGATCAAAACTTTTTTAGGAGTTATTAAAATTGTTGTTACACCTATAACACATTCAAGAGTGGCCATTAATATATATTTTGGAAAATGTTCCTCCATTAGGTGAGTCACAACCACAATATTTGGCGCCATGACAACAATACCATGCATGGTTGGACAAACTAATTTTGGTGGATTTTGCATCAATGAGATCTTAGCAAATCAACTTTAGTATATATGGACCAACATGACATCACTTAATTTGTTGCAATGAACATATGATTAAAATCCACAACCAAAGGTCTCATTGTGGATGCCATTTTGGATCTAAGACACATGTCACAAGTGGTGTGGCATGACAATTGCCCACCTTTTACCATTGTCAACACGATAGGCCAAACAAGGATAGTCTTGCCCATGATAATGAACTTTCCAAGCTCACATCTTTTCATGATGATGGTCCTAGCATGATTTGGGATTCAAGATATTCTTGTTGGGTGGAACCCAATGTTGATGAACGGGAAAATATTATGTGGTTCCATATTTATACCCAAGTTCTTGGCCTATCAAAGGTCATCAAAGACTCCCAGTCCTTGGTCAAGTCATGGACTTGAATTGCCCCACTTGGTTTATTAACCTAGGATTGGCTTAATAACATTGATTGTTGATCCATTCACACCCACCCAACCCATGTTCTTCATTTTTATCACGCATGCATTTCATCACAAGACGAATACATTCATGTAGGTGGGATGACATGATCATGAGGTCATATTTTATGATCCTAAATTGGCCAAACATCCCATGTGGCAACATTGGGATTCTACATGAAGGTGAAGGGTGATGAATGTTATGAAAGCTTAATGTTTAAAGTGGGGGTAATATAAGTTGGATGAATATTTGACATCCAAGATTTTGGACTTGTTTGAAGAAATTGAAGGAACTTTATATGCACATGGAATGGGGGCTTCATGTCTAAGGATCTACCCATATTAACCTTGTAATAACAATTATAGGTTGTAGCTTTAACCTCAAGCACTAAGGATGAATCACCACTTGAGCCTAAAGCATCCATAAATATGAACACTTGGGGAACCAAAAATCAATCTCATAGTGACAAAAGGTGAGGCATGCAAGATGTGACACTTGTTACAAAACTATGTTCATTGTTTTATTTTTAGCTTCAAGGACTATTGCCTCAAGTTAAATGAGAAACTTCTAATTGTGAACTTCACATTGTTCACACACCAATCTTGAACTTCCCTAATCACATAAATTAGTCTTGTCCTTCATCATTTGGTCATTGCACTTACATAAGAGTTATGATTATGTTATATATGATCAAAAGTGAGATTTATTCAACAAAATATTCAAGAAGCTAGATCCACATGTTGATGTTCTCATGAGCACAATCCAATGATAAATATTCATGGAACATATAAACCAAATTTTGTGGTAGGATCAACACAAGGTATACAACTATGTTGAAAAATTTCATTGCATTAATGAAATCACAATTAAGGATTTATTGAGCTTGCAAAAAAAAAAAATGTATTGTTTCCAACAAACAGAAGATATATGATAACAATAATAAAATGTCAAGATTATTCAAGAGGTCAAAATTAATTGTGACTTGAAATTTTGTGGCCATGTCTTGGCCAGCTTCACAAAAAAAGTCTTGTATTTTGCTATAACCCTCTTGGTTCAACTAAACATGCAAATTCATCATTTTAAAACATTTCTTAAAAGCTTAAGCCATTTAATTTCCATTATATTAACCAATTTTGTGAATTCCAAATGCATTTTTGGACTATTGCAAAAGTATTGATAGAGAGCTTTAAGTAACCCTTCCAATTGATGCATCTTATAAAATGTGGAAGATTAAACAAAATACACATTCTTGTGTCAATTATCCATAACCGTATTATTACTTGCTAGATGCATAATAGATTGAGGTTGTTGAGTAGCAAACAATACAAAATTATGGTATGGTTAATATTCTTTTCATAACAAACATGGTCTTTTTTCAAGCTTTTGCTAAGGATTTTGTATTTTTCTCATTGCTTCTAATGTGTTTTTCCAAATTGTGTTGTTTGGGCATAATGTGCTTGGCCACACAATGATGGCTTCACAAACAATGTATTTCACAAAAACCAAGACCATATCAACCATTTCCAATTCTACCCAAATGAATTATGTTGGTTATAAGTCCTACCATTTAAGAGTCCTATGCACATCATAAGTTTTGCAATCTTTTTTCAATGGAGGTTCCACAATAACATAGTCCTTGATTTATATTAAGAATCAAAAGACAATAATACGGGTCTTCCAAATCAATTGAAACTAAAACCACCTTGCCCTAAATTCCAAAGTTTTGAAAACATGAATGTAATTGCAAAACACCACCCAAATTGGATTAGCTTGAATTAACATTGTTGTTAGCATTGTGGCTTAAGAATAACCTTGTCATTTTGATTTTGATGGTAATTTCAAAAGCCCCATCACAAGTTCAAAGACCTAAAACGCCCAAAACCCCCGAAAACCCAAAAATTAGAATGTAGGAAACTTTGAACATTGAATGCCACAAATGACATCCCCCAACATCACCATCACCAACATCATCATAGATGAATTTCATTCTTGAACCTCCATTTTTCCATCCATATTAAATAAAACTGAATCTTGTGATCCCCTTGGACAAAAATGTTGAATTTCATCCATCAACATCCATGTTTCATCCATAATGGATGGAAATCATCCATTTTTCATCCATAACATGTATTTATCTTGTAATTTATTTATAATTTAAAAATATCTTAAAATTTTTCTTAATGGGCATATGGAAGCCTTTGTGAAAATTTCCTTGAATTAAATTTGCAAAAAGATATAAATAAAAGTAGGAACCTTTTATATGTTCAACATAAGTTTGAGGTACAATTTTGCACCCTAGCTTTGTTTGTTTCATTTGATGTTCATGTTTTCTTATGTTATTAAAGTAAAATTTCATACATTTTGTGTTATTGTTTTTAATTTTCATGTTTTGTGTTTAATTTAGATTTAGGTTTATTTTTGCAAAAAATAATCTTGGTCTTCATATATGTAGTATAAAGTTGTTACTTTTACCCACATCTAAATAATGTAGAATTACAATTGCAAATGCAAGCAGTGTGCACATTGCATATATAGTATTTGCTTGCCATGACATTCCTACATTGTAAAATTGGTTGGTATAGAATTGCAATCTAAGTTACAAGTTTACAATGGTGTTTTAAATTTCAACAATTATGCATTTTGTAACTTCATCATCAAATTTCAAAATTCACAATCCATGTTGAAATTAAACCATTATTATTACATGCAATATTTAATTCTAGTATCCTTTTTAAGTTCAAGAATCATCATTACTAACGATTAAATGCTAAGTAGTTGAAAGTTGTGAATTGAAACTTGATAGTTGAAGCTTGAAACAAATGCACCCTCTTCAACATCTAATAACTAATTGGGCCAGAATAGTCCATTGTGATGTGTGCACATTACACAATGTAGATTTTTGTGCCACTATTTTGATTTTTTTCAAAGGAGACATGTGGCTAATAGTTATAAGCCATAATACAAGGCAACAATTAAAGTCTACAACCCAATTTTCTTAATCTACAATGGTTGGCCAATGGCTAGACCTTAGATAAAAACTTTTGCAACATGGAGGGCCAAGGTGTAG
>Ga0209208_10012920_pt1 | contig 10501 bp, 1 predicted proteins | sample S1TSphfallax_3_FD_187694 | JGI IMG/M metagenome (GOLD analysis project Ga0209208, IMG submission 187694) | Host-associated microbial communities from peat moss isolated from Minnesota, USA - S1T2_Fd - Sphagnum fallax MG (SPAdes) (version 2) | ecosystem: Host-associated > Plants > Peat moss >... | reverse complement strand
TTTACTATTGGAGCTAATTTTTTTTGTTTAATTTTTTTTCAAATAGATGGTTGTCTTTCTTTGTTTGATATTTTCTTGGTGGCAAATGTATTGGCACATATGGGGGGTTGTGCCAAGAGTGTTTATATCTATGAGTGCATCCATGTAATAGACCTATGTATTCTTGAAGGTTCATAGGGTTTTTGCAATTTTTAAAAAGCTTTTTGACATCTTGTATTTCAAAGTGTCCTCATAAATGAGTTGAACTTTTGTTGACTTTCGACAAGGGCTTGTTTCACTAAGTAAGGGTATGGGAGGAAAGGTATGGCAATATGTGCATGTAGCATGGGAGTGTTTAAACTTCTCAATAATACTATTGCTAATAGTGTAATTAAAGGGACGAGCTAGTTCATCCTTAATTTTGAATGCTAGTTCTTAGTTTGGGGGACTTTAAGGACGTTGAAATTATGAATGAAACACATGGCAAATTGAGGTCAAAATTGAAAATAACTTTTCATGTTTTGGATGAAGTATGGCAAATCAAATAGTGTGAAACTCAAATTGAACTTGTAAATATGGCAAGGTTACATTACCCTCCAAAAGGTCCAATAAAAGGAAATTCCTTGATATGTTTGATAGGCCAACCATAATGATTAGCCAAGGTGGTGATATTTATATAGTATTTCATTTGACATTATGTAATTTTTCATGTTTGTTCCTTCAAATAATGTTTGAATGTGCTTTGTTTGATTCTTCAAGTAGGAAAAACTACATGTTAAACTTTTGCAAAAGATAAATGTTGGGAAATATTAAAAGTTTTGAAATTTGTGAATAATTGCATTGCCTATTGAACTATTTTCGTTAGAAGTGAATTGAGTTCTTCTTGCAATATAAAATTATTGTTTGAAATCTTGGGATTTTATTTTTCTTTTTAAACTCCTTTTTAAAAAGAATACTTGTTTAGTTTATTCCTTCAACCTTTCAAAGACTTTCAATATAATAGTTTGAACCTCAATTATCAAATTGTTATATTCCATTTAGGTATTTCATTGAGTGGACCATCTTACCAACCAAGTATGTTGGATGTGAGAGACATTGACGAAGGCCCAAATAGGGGTGGTGGATGGAGATGCTTTTACAAGATTAAAGATAGAGAAATGTGCATTGGGAATCTTATTTCAATTGCTCCCCATTTTATGTGTAAGGTAAAACACTAGGATTGTGGTATTACCAAAATAAGGACCTTGAGGTGAAAATTGGGAATCATATGTCATGTATTTTGTGATGCTCATGTTCGAGGGCTTTAGCTAGCATAAATATGGGGTTGCATGAAATTAATGTGGCAAAGGAGATGGGAAAAGATTTGGGGAAGGAATGAAAAAGCAAAATACCCTACAAGAGGGGATGAAATAAAAAACCTCCTATCAAAAGGGATGAAAAAAATTAAAAGTCCCATGAGCGGTGTGAAATGTCCTACAATGTTGATAGGAAATTTTGCAATTTAAAATGGCTACTTAATTAATGTAGTTAAATTGGGTTAAGGCTTTAAATTTATGTGTCCAAAATCATATGACTTATTTAAGTTATATCTTGTTTGATTTGAAAATCTATCATTCCTCATCGACCCAAGAGATTTTATGATTGAATTAAAGCTCTAAGTTTGCAATTCCACTTTGTTTGTTTATTTATTTATTAGCCATCTAACAAGTCCCTTTCTAATCAAGCAAAATTGTGTTATGCATAGTTATTCGAACATTGGGTCCCATGATTGGGCAAGTTCTATTGATAAATTAAATCACTTTTCTTGGGGTGATCTAATTTCATTTATTTGAGGCCATCTTCAAATTCACACAAATTCATGGGTTTGAGTCTTGAGAATGTGATTTTGATTCAAGGCACATTTCAATCAGGAGAAATGATATAAAGAAAGAAAAGACAAGACAACATTATATTTGTTATCATCTAGAGACTTACAAACCAATAGTTGCCACATGGTGTTAACTACCTATATACATGAGTAAGTAGGGAATGTTATTGGTTACTATCTAAATAGGTAAGTTGGTAAAGGCCATTGGTGGACACTAGGTAGGTGGGTAGATGTGGATAATTGAACACATAATTATGGACAAGAATATAATGGACATGTGTTTCCTATCCACATAACATCCATCTTGCATGGTGCATTGATGGGTGATGGGTGTTGGATAGATATCCTTTAAATTTTTATTTTCATCAAAACAAAAATTTGATTCAACATGTTCAAACAAAAATGGGGAACATGGATAGATAAAAATTTCCATAGAGTTGGACAAACATGGGATTGGAACCTTGTGTTTGCCTTATTCACCCACTATAAGAAGTCACAGTCTTGTTAATAAATACAAAATCAAACAAAATGACCTCCCTTTTAGTCTTTTTGCCCCTTTGTCCAAGTCAACCAAAGTGCGATTTTGGATGAATTGATTTAGACACAATCTTTTTAACTAATGTTTTTTTGAATAGGGAATCATGAACATTTCAACTAATCAAAATGACCACTTGTCAATTTGACCATTAATTAATTAGGCCATTATTACCTATGGTTTGATTTAGGCCATGTGTCATCATCATTATACATCTTCAAAAGTGATGTCATATCATATATCACAAAAAAGTAGGTAGGCATGTACCTAGCTACTTATGCCTCACCTACTACCACATGTTTATGATGTACATGTACATTATATATACATCACCACATATGAAATTCATATATATAACTTGCCCAAGTTTGAACCCAAGACCACATGCAAGCATACCGATGTCTTTTCCATCAAGCTACACCACCATTTGTAAAAAAAAAGTGTAAGTTTTTTTTTACCTTCTCAATTATGAAATTGTTAGGAAATCCAAAATTGACACTCCTTTTTTTTAATTTGAAATTTTGTTCAAATGAAGAAAATAAAAATATAATATTGTTTTTTTCCAAATATATATTCAATAAAATTGATATATTTTATAAATATTTAACTGATTTTTTAAAAAAAATTCACAAACAAAAATCAATGAAAAATTAAAACATATTAAATAAAGATTCTTCCAATTCCAACTCCACTCATTTTGTGATTTAACAAAACAAAATAGATAACTAAGGTAGGTAGATATGTCATAGGTAGGTAAGGTAGGTAGGTAGCATAGAATGCGACAACATATAATCTAACACAATCCAAATGTTTTCATGATAAACACATGTGGCTAAGTCATCATCGCATACGAATTAATAACATACTTTAGTGGCAATTCAATAGGGCATATTTGATGAATCTTGGCCATCTTGATTATTTTTTTCTTCTGGGGTCCATATGATTAGATGTTCAAATTGACACTTGGTCCAAAAATTCACCTTAATCAAAATTACTAATGAATTTTTTTGTATATTTTGTGCCCTAAGCTTTGACTAGTCAAGGTGAAATCCTCTTTAGTCAATGTGAACATTTTAGTCAATGAAACCTTTTAAAAATTTCTGATTTATTGTAGTGATAGGACATGATAATAAATATGGCATAAAAAAAACACAAAGGTGTTTAACAAAGCCCCAAACTCAATAAACCTCCTTGATTTAGCATGAACCAATTTTTCCATTATGATGTATTTTCCCTTATATGTACATATTTAATCTTGAAACCACCTTGGTAGGTCCATTATGTTGTGTTTTGGTTCTTGCATGCATTTATTTGAATTTGAAACCACCTTGTGGCCCCAACTTATGTGACATGTCCATTATGATGAATTTAGGCCTACTAAACCTATTTAATTGAACTTGAAAATCACCTTGGGAAGTTTGATGGGTGTATATCATAGTTCCATTATGTGTTGTTTTGGTTTTGTGGGTGTTGATTATAACCAAAACCCTTCTTGGTTGGTCTACAATTCATGCTAGGTGTCCATTACGATGAATTCATGCCTAGTATGTACAACTTTCATTTTGATATAAGTTTGTGAGGTTTGTAACCCTTTATTTAGACCTATTATGATGATTTGAGGTTCTAGATGTTATTAACTCAACTTGAAACCACCTTTAGAGGTCTACAATCTCTTTGGCAATGTTATTATGCATGATATTTTAAACTTTTCAAAGTGGTTAATGAATCCATAACTCCGTGGACAAATTAAAGTGTTAAGTTTAAGTTGTATGGCACACTTTGACCTTGAAAGTGCACTAGTACAAAAATGGAGTGCAATTCATTAGTTTAAATCATTATTGGACCTTAAAGATGAAATAGATTCATCTCACTTTAGTAATTTCACTTTGCTTAAAATTATGTCACTATAGGGTCAATATGTAATTATCGTGTTTCATTATTAGTTTATATAATTCACTACGAATTGAAATAATTCGTTATAATAATTACTTTTTTTGATGTTATTGCTTGAAATACCCTTGGCTATAGTTGAAGCTATTGTACCCTAGGTTATATTTCAAGCTATAAATTGTCGTAGGCTATTTTAAATTATTCTACCTTAAGTTTTCTTAAAGGTATTATACCTTAGGTTATTTTCAATATTCTAGGGTACTTTTGGTTGTTTTGATTATTTTTGGTTATCTACAATAGATTTTTTTCAACTACACAAAGTTATTCCACCTTAGGTTATTTGAGGTTATTATAAGTTATTCCACATCATGTTATTTTAAGTTATTAATTTACCTTAGGCTATTATCAATGGAAACTCTACACACTAAACTCAATGTACAATCATTTAATGTATTCCATTGAATGAATAAAATAATTTAAAAGAAAGGTATTTATAGTGTTTAGGTTTTACTAATGATTAGTAATAATAACTTGATGTGTTAAAAATAACATGATAAGTAAATTAATTCAAATTCAAGTTCAAATTAACTAGTAGTTAATTATAATACTAAAAATGTAAAATGGTAATTACTACCTATAAAGGTTAAATAATAAAAATACTAATTAATACTTCAAACTATTTTTGGCTATTATAAATAATTCCACCTTAAATTATTTTAATTTATTCTTGGTTATTTAAAATTATTATACCCTAGGTTATACCCTAGGTTATTATATAATATATTATAATAGCCTAGGTTACATAACCTATAATAGCCAAAAAACCCAAGATAAGAGAATTTATAATAACCTAAGGTGAAATAACCTAAAATTGATTAGCTTAAAATAACTTTTGTACAATAACCTAATAATAGTTTAAGGTAGATACTTAGGTAGGTAAAAATAATAATGCATAATAATATGTGGTGACAAATTATTTTATTTATTTAAATAATGGTCAAATGGTTAAAAACTTGTTCATTAAACAAGAAGGTGAAGGGAGGTGAGGGGTTCAAACTTTCACATTTGCACCTTAAGTTGGTGAGCAAGGCAGCTTAGGTTACTAGCTTAAGTTAATTGGCCTAAGTTCTTAACCTAACTTAAGTAGTCTAATTTAGGATTTTCTCCTAATTTACCTATGAACTAAAAAGTTAGCTTAGTGAATTAATTATTAATTAATTCACTTGTCCATAGCCACTAGCTCCCATTCATTATGGGGGTGTGCCATTTTTACCATGGTAAATTTGTCCAAATGCACTTTAAATATAATAAAACATGGAATGAACTTAACCACATCTCCTTGTAATGGTGTGTGAAGACTACTTTTTCAAAGATTAATTTTCCAGTGACACTTGATTTTTCTAAATTTTTTTTTCTTAAAGATAATTTTCCAATGACATTTTCTGAAATGATTAAATGTTATTGTGAGTGTTGTGTGTGTTTGTTCTTAAAGAATGGCCAACCACTATGAAAAAATTGAGTCCATGCTATAATTTATAACTACATGTCCATACCAATAACATTACAACTAAGTGTTATATTTTTGTGTTCACAATATGGTCATTTTTAACATCAAATTCCACATTGGAGAATGATTAGTTCCACATGAATTTTTGGAAAGTTACAAGGGTATGGAACACTTTAAACATATTTCACTACAAGGAATTTGTAAATATATTATTGGATTTGTGACTCATTTTTAGTTGTAATTATCACATGTGACTTGCTACAGTACGTTGTTGTTTTGGACAAGTCACATAAAATTCTAGTTGCAAAAGACAATATGTGGCACCAAGTTGCAATGGTAGTCACATAAACATGCGACTTGCATGAACTTTTCATCCATCCAAACCAACTTACGTGGCATCGTTATTTTGTGACTGATTTTACGACTCAAGAATGTAGTTGGATTATTTATATTTGTTTAAATGTTTTTTTATTTAAATAATAATAATATTGTTAATTTCATTAAATGCAACCTATACTATGTTGATGCATGTCATTACATAGGCTAGGCTTAAAAAGTTAATTTAAGTTGCTCGGTAGGTAAAGAATATTAGGTCAACATTCCAATGTAGACCACAACCTTGTCATTTGTGGAGATTGATTCTTGAACTCCAAGGATTGAAATCAATTCCTTTACCACCACTTGTTGTATCAAAAAAATTATTTGCATTCTATTTAACCTATTTCATTTAGAACATTACACAAAACATAATTTTTGAACTTTGATATTTTATTACAATTTTGTCCAAATGACAAGTTTGAATTTTAAAATTAAAGTTTTTCCAATAATGTACACAAAATTATTTTTTTCCTCTTAAAAATATAAACTGATTTGAAAAGAAAAAAATTGAATTTCATTATTCATACAATTTCAATGTTCATTTTGAGGAAAAAAATAATTCAATTACATGATTTATAAATGGATAATATAATAATACATACATAAACCTTAAACCTTAATTTGATTCTAAAATTCATATTATACAATGTTTTTGGATATATCATAATTTTACTAATAGAATTTAATTAAAATGTCTGATATATAATTTATTCACATATAATATAAAAAAATGGATAGTAAAAAAATTATAATAGAATACTAAAAGCTCTTTATTAACTATATTATTTTTGATATAAAAGATTAATCTAGATAATCAAATTTATTTTTAAAATATCAATTAATCCCATATAATTATTTATTTTATGGAACTATAAATTTTATTATGTTTACACATATAATATCTGAAGTTTTACTTAAAATTATGATAAACATTTTATATAAAAATAAATAATTTTCTTTTGCATCTCAAACATCTATTTGATTTAAGAAATTATATTATACAATTTTGCTTATGATAGATCATAATTGTACCAACAAAATGTAATTTAAATGTATGATATTAAATTGGTCATAAATTATTCTTACTACTTAGCATATTCAATAAATAAATTACATTGCCTACCTAATATTGTAATTAGTTTTTAAAAATCACATATATCAACATGGTAAAGTACTTATTACTTAACCCATATACATATGACCTACTTGCTACTTACTACCTACTATTTATTCTACTTATTGCCTATTTAATAGATTAATTGCATAGCCATCTCATTAATTAATTACATTCATTACTTAAGCCCAAACCTATTTAATAAATATATTACATAGCCTAATTAATTAAATAATTAACACAAGAACATTATCACATATCAACATGATGAAATACCTACTACTTAGCCCACATACATATTACTTACTACTTACTACCTTACACTTTACAACTTAGTAATTGATTACCTAGCTTACTTGAACTACATTGACAACTTATATTCATGTGTCTAGATTCCATTGCACCATCAAGATATTACATACATGGCTAGAGGTGGGAATCTACTTGAATCATTCATGTATCATAGGTGGCCTCTAGTCGTGAAATATTTTCTATATTCCTTGTTGAATTATTCATCCATAAAATTTGATTCCATTGTCAATAATTCTTTAACCCACACAAGGTTTGGGTCTTGGGGTGTGAATGGCATTGTCAAGGAGTTATTTAGCCATGGTCATTCCATGGCCAAATTCCCCACATTAACATATCTAGTGTGATAATTATCAATTAACACAAATATTGAGCCAAGTCATTTATGTGATCTTTTGTGATGACCCCTTATGCAACTACCTTACAATTATAGCAAGACTACGTTGCAATTAAAAATCAACTAGTTTTTAATAAGTTTTGATTTTTTGATTAAATCATTAATCTATTTTAGGTTGAACATCATTTTGAAGATTCATCCATTTGCAATTGCTATAAAAACCTTTGTAATTTTGATAACATTCATTTAATTGCAAAACCCTTTAAACCTTCCATGTATTTTGAATGCTAGAATTTGAAATGTTAGCATTATGAATTTATTAACTTTCATTAAAAACTTTTAGCCTTCCATAAAAAATTTCCATTGCATTTTTTTTGAGATTTTGTTTTTCTTTCAATGAAATAGATGTTGAAATCATAGTGGAAGAACACATTCATGTATTACAATTCTTTGGTTCATAACTTTTTTTTGCCTACTAGGTTACTTTGAATTCTTTGTGAAAAAAAGTAGCAACCCCCAAGGCATTGAAGTTTCTGATGAGGGAATTCATTGTTGTCAACTATAAAATTATAATAATATATGCATGAACATTGTTGATAAAAGAAGTAAAAGCCTCATAAATGATCTATATATCTACTCGGGGGATAGTTGTCAACTCCATGATTTTCATTATTGAACAAGCATGTAGATAAGGCTCAAGCTTCAAGTTCATTTGGATAGAATGCTTGTTAAACTAATATGCATCCTTCTAATGGTTGGTTTCTTTCTATTGGACTTTATTAGGAAATGGCTAAGAGCTTAAGGTGTTGAGCTTATGTAAAGGGAAAAGAAGTAATGATCATCTTCATTGCTAGACATGGCCCTTGACAACTTGTTTGACTTGAAGTTGGTGAGCGACCCTTTACTTGCCACTTATTGCCATTTAGCTATTGTATTTTACTCATTGTTTTGCACAAAAAGTATGTAAGTTGCACAATGGGAAAGTTAGTTGATTTCTATTTGCATACAAATATAAAAATTACAAATTGTAAGGTGCATACTGTGATGAAATTAAAATTGTACATAGTTTCATGTTGGCACCCATTTGAGTTGTTTGATTTGAAGTTGATGATTAAACCCTTCACTTGCCAATTATTATCGTGTAATTGTTACATATTACTCATTGTTTTAGAGAAAGGCATGTAAGTTGCATCGTGGGGAAGCTAATTGATTTTTAATTGATGTGTGTAACTACATGCAAATACAAACACTACAAATCATAAAGTTCATAATGTGATGAAGTTAGAATTGTGACACAAATGCATGTTAGCATGCATTTGAAGTGTCCAATTTGAGATTAATAAACTTAACCCCTTTTTGTGCCACTTATTATCATTTAGTTTTAGCATGATATTCATTTTTTGCACAAAAGATATGTTAATTGCATGGTGTGGAAGTTAGTTGATTTGTAGTTGTTGATAAAACTTACAAACATTGCAAATTATAACACATGTAGGGTATCAAATAACTTTTTTTTTTCAATTTTTTGGGACTTGCTTAATATCAATATGTTAGAATGGTCAATCAATTAGGTTATCAATATTTTCAAAAATAATTGGGGGAGAATTACTTGATATGCACAAGGGTTGGTTTTCGCAAAAACATGTTTGAAAACCACCCAATATTGGCAAGAACTCAAAAGCTCTTTTAAAACAGAAAAAAAAAGAATCACCCATCCACCCGGTCTATTTCAAATCCCAAAACTCTTGCGCAATTTTGTTGGGTAGGGGGGAGGCATTTCATGGCTAGAATTCATGGGGAATGGGGGTGTGTGATTGATCATTCTGGTCACACAAAATGTGTAGTTACTAAAGTTTTTTCACAAGCAAGTAACTAACGCACTCCCAAGTTCCTTATTAAACCCACTTGAGGGTCTAAGTATGTGGAATTGCGGAAAGTTGGAACTTGAGGGCCGTTCCCGACTTCCAGCACTAAGGGGGGGTAAGAGGGGCGAGCTAGAAGTCCCGAAATTAGACTAGCAAGAGGGACAATTATGTTGTTACACAATCCTGCATCCAAAACCAACACAAGTTGGTTAGAACTCATTTTACACCCTTTTGGTGTTGGGACAAGCCATGGGCGACCTTGGACTCACTTGACTCACCACGGCCCGGACTCGGGGGAAGCCACCACCTTCCCCCATATAGTATTCTCTGCGTTACTCCGCGGGAGACACATCCGAATGGCACTTTTTCCCGAGATTCCCAAGGAGGAGTCCCGAAACTGTCCCGGGTTGGACTCCTGGGACTTTGGGAACTCACATCTCCTGGCTCCGACCTTCGATTGGAGTGAGGTCTAAACCAAAGTTGTAGCTCTCCTTGAGAACTTTCCAATGCCATCTCGTACTCCTTTTGTAGACGTCAGGAAAAGGTCGATTCTTGACTTTTAGTGGTCGGGAGTCAAATTGCCAATTTGACTCTTGACCCTTCTTTTGTACATAACTTGGGCTGCATATGTCCAAATGGATCATGCGAGGCCATTTTGGACATCTACACTTCAAGACCTTTCCATTGATATAAAAAACACCCCAATGCGAGGTGTTTTGA
>Ga0209208_10012919_pt1 | contig 10502 bp, 11 predicted proteins | sample S1TSphfallax_3_FD_187694 | JGI IMG/M metagenome (GOLD analysis project Ga0209208, IMG submission 187694) | Host-associated microbial communities from peat moss isolated from Minnesota, USA - S1T2_Fd - Sphagnum fallax MG (SPAdes) (version 2) | ecosystem: Host-associated > Plants > Peat moss >... | reverse complement strand
AGTCCAACTTCGTCCGAGATCACCGTGCCGCCGGTGAGTATCGCGATATCCTGCAACATGGCCTTGCGGCGATCGCCGAAGCCTGGCGCCTTGACGGCGGCGACCTTGACGATGCCACGAATCGTGTTGACCACCAGGGTGGCGAGCGCTTCGCCTTCCACGTCCTCCGCCACGATCAGCAGCGGGCGGCCTGCCTTCGCGATGGCTTCGAGCAACGGCAGGAGCTCTCGAATGTTGGAAATCTTCTTGTCCACCAACAGAATGAGAGGCTTGTCGAGTTCTGACGTCTGGCTAGTCTGGTTGTTGATGAAATAGGGCGACAGATAACCACGGTCGAATTGCATACCCTCGACGACTTCGAGTTCGTTCTCGAGACCCGAACCTTCCTCGATTGTGATGACGCCTTCCTTGCCAACCTTGGCCATCGCATCCGCGATCGTCTTGCCGATGCTCTCATCCGCGTTCGCGGAGATCGTGCCCACCTGGGCAATCGCCTTCGGATCTTTGCAAGGCTTGGAGAGCTTCGCGAGCTCCTCGACGGCGGCGGCGACCGCGAGATCGATACCGCGCTTCAAGTCCATGGGGTTCGCGCCTGCGGCGACCGACTTCAGACCTTCGCGGATGATGGCTTGCGCCAAGACGGTCGCGGTCGTGGTGCCGTCGCCAGCCTCGTCGGAGGTGTTGGAAGCGACCTCCTTGACCATCTGCGCGCCCATGTTCTCGAACTTGTCCTTGAGTTCGATTTCTTTGGCGACCGAGACGCCGTCCTTGGTGACGGTTGGCGCTCCGAAGCTCTTGTCGAGCACGGCATTGCGGCCCTTGGGTCCCAAGGTGGCCTTCACGGCATTCGCCAGAATATTCACGCCCTTGAGCATGCGTTGGCGGGCGTCGTCGCTGAATCGTACGTCCTTAGCAGCCATTGCCTAATCCTCCAGTAGATAATGGAACGAAAAAGTAAAGTTATCGGGAATCCCTGCGATACAACCGGCGGCGGGAGTTTAACCGGGCTCCACCACCGCCATCACATCCTCTTCGCGCATGACCACGAGTTCCTCGCCATCGACCTTGACTTCGGTGCCGGAGTACTTGCCAAAGAGGATCTTGTCGCCTTTCTTAACGTCCGGAGCGCGTACTTCACCGTTCTCCAACACCTTGCCCTTGCCGACGGCGATGACTTTGCCGAAGGTGGGTTTTTCCGTCGCGGTGTCCGGGATGACGATGCCGCCGGGGGACTTACGCTCTTCGGCTTCGCGCTTGACGATGAGCCGATCGTGCAACGGTCGAATATTCATGAAACCTCCTTTTGGTTGATTGCAGTTGGTCGAGCAAAAACTTCGGTGACGCGGCCGGTGCGTGGAACGGCGGGCGGCCCGCAGATCCACGCACCCTTCCGCTTAATGCGACTTTCCCTCCGGTTTGCCGGTGTTGATGGGAATTCGCCTAGAGCGTTCCACGGCGTTCGTGCTCTTCGGAACGTTCACTGTCAGAACGCCATTCTTGAATATTGCGTTCACGGCGTTCTCGTCGATATCCCGATCGAGGGTGATCTGACGTTCGAAGCGGCCGTAAAACCGCTCGCTGTGTGTACGACTGCGATTCTCGGACTCCAGCTTCTTCTCACCCCTCACGGTGAGCAGCCCGTCTTGGAGCAGCACTTCAATGTCGCCCTCCTCCAGGCCTGGAAGTTCTGCGGTGACTCGATACTCTTTCTCGGTTTCCTCGACGTCCATGCTGGGCCACCCAATGCGGCCAGCGAAGAGTCGGGAGTCGTCAAAGCCGCGGAACACATCATCGAAGAGACGATTCATCTCCCGATGCAGACTCACGACCGGACTTATGGAGTCCGATCGTGTCGTCGGGCTGCGCTCACGATCGCCCTTCGCCCAGGGAACAAGATCTCGAACATTCATGGTCATTACCTCCTCAACAACAGACCCATGACGAGGGGCATATAGAGCGTCGATGGGCGGCTTTCAAGAGTCTCAAAAAGAGAAAATTTTTTGCCGCCAGAACGACCGCGTTGTGCGAAGCACAAATAGGTGCTCCGTTGAACGATGGCCCTTGAAAAAAATTATTCCTGCGCTAAATTCTCACCCGTTCCTATAGGTCACGGCGGCATCGCGGCTCTGGGCCGCGAAAGCCATTTACATAAACAGGAGCTAGTTGGTTTAGCAGTAGATTCCAAAGAGGAATTCAACATGTCAGCACTTGACACGATGACTCCTTTACTGCGCATGCCCTGGGTTGATGCCAGTGGAAATGCGCTCCCGGTCAGAGCCCTGCCGGGACTTCGTCCGGGGCTCATCAAGACGCTCAATTCAAGCTACCCGGGGCGGGTCAACCGAACGCTACAGTCGTTGCTCGCGACCTGCTGCGGTCTCGCGGACACCGAAATTGGAACTGTGGATTTTACAGGGTGCTGGTTTCCTGAAGAACCGTGCTCCGTGTTCCAGCCCTGCCTGACGATAGCGATCGACGATGCCGGACGGCGCTGGATTGCGGAAGTGGGTAACAAGGATTTGCCGGGTCCCGTGTGGTGCGTTTTTCCCAACCCGCAAGTTGCCGTGCACGTTAGCGATGAACTGCACACATTCCTCGCTGTGCTTCACGAACACGCGCATCGAGGTCAGACCCTTGCCTGGCTGCAAGACATGAGCGCTACGGCGCACGCCGTGTGGGCTCGTCGCCGAGCGTTGGCGTTACGCCCCTACCATGCTTACCATTCGGATGATGAAATTCGCACTTGGCTGTCGAGCCTACCGTCGGATGCATATGTCTACGATCTGAGGCGACCAAGCACCGTACCTGGTTGGCCGTATGGCGTCGCGGGCCCGTCTGCTCGCATGTATCGCTGCGGGCGCCTCCCGGTGTTCGCGGTCGCACGATCTCCGACTGAGGGCTGGCGCGTCGGGCAGCCGGTCACGACTGCACCCGTCCAGCCGCTTGCTGCCCAGAGTTTGGAAATAGAACTGCCGGATAGGCTCACGGCTCAACGCCGACGCCGCGTCCAGCCGATGAACCCATCACAATGGCGGGCGCTCGGAGAATTGCCGGTTCGGTCCTGCCGTCGTCGTGGTCATATCGGTCCAGTCGTCGTCGGGGTGGAGCTGCGGCCATGCGCGTGAGTGAGCAGCAAACACATCGTCGGGTCGCCAGGATTTCGCGCATTGTCGCTGCGATAGCGCTGTGTTCGGTCGCGATGCCGAGCATGGCGGCAGCTCTGGTTCAAGCGCCGCCCCCGTTCTGGCTTTTTGCTGCAGCACTCAGTCTGACCCTGGTAACCGCCGCCATTCGACCAAGGAATTGAGTCATGCGTGTATCGGATGCCGCCGACTTATGCCGATGCGTGCTCAACGGCTAAATCTTGGGGCTGCTTGGGGGTCGGAGGCCAAAATCATGCATAACATCGACCCTGATTCTTCAAGGACTTGCGCGTTCGGGCGATAGATCCCGATTGGCAACGACTGATAACGAGAATCCACGCGCGCTCATCGCTTATGCGTTCAATCTTGATGCTCATTTTGATGCTAATATACATCTTTGACGGTGCTATGGAGAAACCTGTGAGAACCACTGTGACCATCGACGATGATCTCTTTCAGCGCGCCCTGGAGGTTGCCGACCCCGGTACGGACAAGGCCGACCTGTTTCGGGAGGCTATGAAGGTATTTGTTCGCGTCCAGGCAGGCAAACGCCTGGCCGCGCTGGGCGGAAAGGCGCCGCGGATGAAATCAGTTCCGCGCCACCGGCCCCTTTAGGATTCAGGTCCAATGGGCCTTGTGCTCGCGGATACCTCGGTGTGGGTTGCACATTTCCGCAAGCCGAATCGAGTCCTGCAGACTCTGCTGTCGGCCGACCAAGTGCTGTGCCATCCCATGGTCTTGATAGAAATCGCGTGCGGCACGCCGCCGGCACCGCGGGAACGCACATTGACCGACTTGAGGCAGCTACGCTTCGCTGCCGTCGCCAACACAGATGAAACACTCGCATTGATCGAGCGAGAGCAACTTCAGGATTCGGGCTGCGGCGTCATCGATCTGCTACTGCTTGGGTCAGTCCTTTTGACTTCCGACGCCGTGCTTTGGACCCTTGATAAGGATCTCCGAGCTCTCGCTGCGCGCTTCGATATCTTGTTCCGCTGAATCCGCTCGCGTGTCGGCGTTTTGATGTACTTCCTGAAACTGCACCACATTTCCTTCCGGATCGTGGCCGCCGTCCGTAGTTTCGAGCGTGCCGAAGCGATTCGGCACGAGACCCTCGGAGATGGCTCGCACGGGAATGTCCGTTGTGTTGTAGCTCGACGGCTGCAGGCAGGTTTCCGCCGGCGATCCCGGTCAACCCTGCCATGAAGACTCGCTGAAAGCCCAGCGTTCCGACCGTTGCCGACACCTGATCTTGAATTTGGTCCCGGTAGCTGACGTGGACCGATCCGACTGCACCGAAATCACCCACCGCCCGGGCCGAGGAACAGACGACGCCCATCAGTAGGGTGCTGGCGATGGCCCTTGGAGCGCCGTGTGTCTTGATCATGTGCTCTCTCTATATTGCCACGGTGCAATACCAACGCCTTTCAACATCGCTCACGACCCCCAGTCCATCGTGCTTATAATTTACTCATGACCATTGAGCTTTTTGATTTCGCCGAACTGTTGAGCCCCTTGGACAGCAGGGAATTCTTCTCCCGCTACTGGGAACGGCAGCACCTGTTGCTGCAGCGGAATCGACCCGACTATTATGAATCGCTGATCACGACCACAGAGCTGGAGTCCATCATCTCGGACTCCGATGCCCGCTATCCGGCGATTCGTCTGGCCAAGGGTGGGGGTTATTTTCCGCCAGAGGCCTATACCCGCAACATCAAGCACGGGGATGAGAATTTTTTGGGCGTGCCGGACGTCAGGAAGATTTCCGAGGAGTACCGCCGAGGTGCCACTATTGCGTTGCCGGCGATTCATCGCAGTTGGAAGGCACTCGGACTGCTATGTGAGCGACTGCAATCTGAGTTCGACCATCCGGTACATGCCAATGTCTACATCACACCCGGAAACGCGACAGGGTTTACACCCCATTACGACATTCACGAAGTGTTCGTGCTACAGATCGCCGGCAAGAAACGTTGGTCCATCTACGCGCCAGTGATAGAACTGCCGCACCGTAGTCAACTATTTACCCCCGAGGCTTATACCGGCCAAGTTCCGATCGCCGAGGCTGAGCTGACTGCGGGCGATCTCCTCTATTTGCCGCGCGGATTTCTGCACTCCACGACGACGTCCGACAGCTTCTCCGCGCATGTGACGATCGGCGTCACCGTCTACACAATGGTGGAACTGCTGAAGGAGTACGTCCAGACGGCGATCGCCGATGCGGAACAGCGTCGTGCCCTGCCACCAGGGTTCGCGAGCCGCGCTGACCTCAAGCCTCAGCTGCGGGAACAGTTGATCGCGGCGTTGGACCGCCTACGCGGAACCACTGACATTGATCGGCTCGTCGAATCGTTCACGGATCGGATCCGCGTCGCACATGTTCCCCGGCCAACATCATTTCGAGCCGACGCCATAGTCGTCACGCTCGATTCCATGATGAGCGCCGCTCCGCGCGAGAGCTACCGCTTTGTTGAGGATGGCGATAAGAAATTCTTTGAATTCAATGGAGTCCGATATCAGGTGGCTGCGCCGGTTGCACTCGCCATTCGCACCATGGCCGAACGTACTGCGTTCCGCGCCAGAGAACTGGGAGACCACCTGGACGAGCAAGGCAGACTGCAATTGGTTCGACACTTGACCGATATCGGCTTTCTAACTGCCGTTCGATAGGAAGCCGACAGGGCGAGACCACCCCTTTTGATCGGCAGTCGCATCGCAAAGTCGTTGCGTCCGGGTCTCCGCACGAAAGGTCTTTGCCACCATTGCCCATGCCCTCGGGGTTCATGCCGCTGCCGACCAGCAAAGACTTCGATTGAAAGTGCGCGACCGCCTCCGCGACTCAGTCGGTTCAAGGCCTGGGAGGTCCGCGTTGCACGTTACAGGCTGATCCGGAAACCCCCGAACACTTCCAATGGCGCCGCAGGACTTAGGAAGCGGTTGTCCACCCCCGGACCGTTGGTCACGCCATTCGACGGTATCCCCGGTGCGCCGACGCCCGTCGGGTCGCTCAGAATTCCCCAGGTGGAATACTTGCGATTGAACAGGTTGTTCACTGAGGCGAACAGCTCGACATGCGCGACCGGTCGAAAGCTCGAGTGCAGGCTCACCACAACGTAGCCGGGAATCGGCGCCAGCTGGTTGGATTCGTCGCCGACGTAGTAGAAGTTGCTGACCAGATTGGCGGTTGCACCAACGGTCCAGGTCGGCAGCACCTGGTAATCCCCCCCGAGCTTGATGCGATGCTCCGGAATACCCGGCAACCGGTCACCAGGCAGCACCTGGATGTCACCGAGGGAGTCCTGATTCGGGTTCGAGGGCGAGGGAACGACGAGCGGGGATCGGAACGTCGCCTGCACGAAGCTGTAGTTCGCATAGGCGGAGAACCTGGATCCCCGGATGTTGATACCGGCCTCGAATCCCTGCCGCTGCGTGTCTCCAATGTTCTGGAAAAATCCCTGGCTGACGGAGGTCGCAATTCCGTAGATGTCGTCATGCAACAGGGCGCGGAATGCGCTCAGGTTCCAGCTGACCTGGCTGTCGCGACCCGAAATATCGCCCACCTTTCCGCGTAGGCCGATCTCGAGCGTGTGCGAAATGACCTGCCGAAGATTCGGCGGGTCGCCGGCGAGGTTTGTCGGCAGAAGGCAGGGAGTCAGCGGATTCGAGCACTCGATCTCACTGGCCGTCGGCGTGCGGGTATTAGTGGACCAGCCGCCGTACAACGTCACCCGTGGGCTGAGCCTGTACGTCGCGCCAAGCGAAGGGTTGAAATGCACGAAGCGATTGTAACCGCTGAGATTGGTGCCGAGTTGGTCGGTCAGATTGATGTGGGCGACGTTGTAACGCCCGCTGCCTGTGACGGCCAGATCTGGCGTGAGGTTCAGCGTGTCCGTGAAATACGCTCCGAGGTTCTTGTTCACGGAATCCACGCTCACCGGGACAGGATCGCCATTCGCGATCGCCGCGTCGGAGTTCTCTGGTGTGTACACAAAGAGGTTGGAGGGCAGCACCTGCAGCTGCGGGTTGATCACCCCGATCTGGGCACCGGTGTAGAAGCTCGTGGAGGCGTAATCGATGGCGACCCCAACGCTGAATTGATTCTCAAGACCCAGCAGTCGGTCCGCATTGGTAACCTGGAGCGTCGCCCCCCTTCCCCAAGCGTGGATCGACTCAAAGTCGTTCTCGCCAATGGCGGTTGTCCCACCATTGGAAATATCGGGGAGCGTCTGCCCGGCGGCGTTCGTCAGCGGCGTCATGCCGTCGGTCTGGCAGAGGATGCCGGGCGATGTCGCGCAAGCCGCGTAATTGGTGGTGTTGCCGTTGGCTACGCTCTGCGAGAAATCGCGATAATAAAGTACGCCTTGCAAGGACCAACGGTCGTTGAACCTGACCGTACCGTTTAAGGCAAAGAAGTTCAGGTCGTTGAGGTTCGCCTGGGGACCGGTGAATACCAGCGAGCGACTGACAGCTAGCTCCTGGACTGGGGCTGAGCCCTGGCCGTTCAGTTGGTTCTGCGCTCGCGTATAGCTCAGATCCAGTTGAACGGCATCCGTGTGGTAGCTGAGTGCCGTGTATAGCGTCCGCATCCGGTCGCTCGAGAACTCGCGCCAGCCGTCCCAGTCCAGCGCTCTCCCCGCGACATAGAAGCCGAATGGACCCGAGTTCGTCCCGAATTGCGCGACCAGCGCACGCTGGCCATAGGAGCCCCCCGATAGCTCGACATCCCCGCCCCGATACGTGAATCCGTCTTTCATCGTGACGGAGACTGCGCCCCCCAAGGCGTTGAGCCCGTAGAGCGGACTGGCGCTTAGCAGTTGCACATGGTCAATGGCCACGTCGGGGAAGAGGTCCCAGTTCACCGTGTTGCCGAACGCTTCGTTGATTCGTACGCCATTCTGATAGACCGCCAGTCCCTGCGGCGTACCCAGGACGGGGGATGCCTCGAAGCCCCGGTAAAGGATGTCAGGTTGGAACGGGTCGTCCAGATCGTCGTTGACACTGACGCTGCTGAGGTTCGCGTTGAGCGCCCCGGTGAGGCTGGGTGAGCCATCGCGGGACAGGTCCGAGGCTGAAAGGGACTGCACATTGCCCGGAATCTTGTCGATATCGATCGAAGTACCTGGTACCGGCGTGGTACCGATCACCAGGATCTCCGGAAGCGGGCTTGCCGGAGGTGCGGCATCCGCCGCCTGCAATTCAGCGCTCCAGATCCCGCCAGCCACGACAGTTAGCGTAAGCAGAGCTAAGTTGAACTGACGGCTGATCTCACTATCCGCAAGTTCATAGGCCATAGGCCAGGCATCCCCCGACGCACTGCGTTGCTTTGTTCGTATGACGGCGGCGGGCCGTGCATACCGGCCTCGGCCACCCATGGTTCGAACCCACTCAAGACTGCCAGCCGGCTCCCGCCGCCTCCAAGGGAGTTTTTCCCGATTCCGGGGGCTGCGGCGGCGTTAGGATCGCGACAGCCGATCGCCCCGAAGCCCTAATAACCGCTGTCACGCGACGAGTAAAATGCGCACTGGCCGCGCGCGCACCGGCCGAAACAGTCCGTGCAATGGGATCCACGCGAGGGGAATGTCGCCATGCAGTCGCTCAGTACCGCCAGCACCGATAGGCTCCAGGCCTCCCGTGAAGTTCCCCCGGTAGAGCCGTTGCCGGGTTCCGTTACTGTCTGGACTGATGCACTGGTCGTGGTCCTGATCGCGATCTCGACGGCCGTGGTGTGCGCGAGATTCAACGTCAGCGAGATGCTGCGGCGCTGGACCGCACCCTGGGAACGAATCCAGCTCGACGAGTTGCCCGCCATCCTCCTCGTCCTGGCGGTGGGCCTTGCGTGGTTCGCGGCACGCCGATACCGGGAAGCCCAGCGAGAGGTTGCGCGTCGTCGGATGGCGGAAGCGCAAGTCGGGCTGGCACTGACTCACGTCCGGCGTCTTTCACAACAGCACGTCGCGCTTCAGGAACAGGAGCGGCGTGTCCTCGCACGCGAGCTGCACGACGAATTGGGTCAGTACCTGCAGCTCATCAAGCTCGACGCCGTGAGCCTGCGAGACGGCACGACGCACGACCCCGGCCTTCAATCCGCGCAGGCCGGGGTGATTGTCGAAAACTGCAATCACCTGCACGCCATGCTGAACGGCTTGCTCCAGCGCCTGAGGCCTGTCGGGCTCGATGAACTCGGGTTGATCGCGGCGCTCGAACACTGTGTATCCACCTGGCGAGCGCGGTTACCCGGAGTTGACGTGCAGCTCACCGCCTCGGGCGAGTACGGCGACGTTCCAGAGACATCCGCCTTGACGGCCTATCGGTTGGTTCAGGAGGGTCTGACCAATATCGCCAAGCACGCCAACGCAAAATCGGTCCGCATCTTGCTGGAACGTACCCCCGACGCGAAATCCCGCAACGCGATGCACGTCGAGGTCACCGACGACGGAAAGGGTTTTGACGTGAAGTCTCCCGCCAGTGGTCTGGGTCTGATCGGCATGCGCGAGCGCGTGGAGGGTCTGGGAGGACGGCTGGAAATTTCCGGGTCGCCTGGAATGGGTACACGACTCGGCGCCTGGATTCCCGCGATCGCCGATGATATCGGAGAAGCCGCGTGATTCGCGTTCTGCTCGTCGATGATCACGCGGTCGTGCGCGAGGGATACCGACGCCTTCTCGAACGCGATCAGCGCATCCAGGTCGTGGGAGAAGCCGCCGACGCCGCGCAAGCATGCACGCTCGCAGCGTCGATAGAACCAACCGTCGTCGTCATGGATATTGCACTTCCCGGCGGCAGCGGGCTGGAGGCCATGCGTCGCATGCTCGTCCACGAGCCGAGAATTCGTGTGCTGATCTTCAGTATGCATGGTGAGGCGATCTTCGTCTCACGCGCCATGCAGGCCGGCGCCCGCGGATACATCACGAAGTCGAGCGCTCCGGAGGTGCTCGTGACAGCCGTGTACGCCATTGCACAGGGCGAGCGCTTCCTGAGCGAAGATGTCGCCGCCGAAGCGCCGAAAACCGATCGCCTGCCCGCATCAGGCATCGACACGCTTACTGCTCGAGAATTCGAAGTGCTTCAGCGACTCGCACGAGGCGAGTCGGTCAAGGACATCGGCGAAAAACTCGGCCTGTCGGAGAAGACCGTGGCGAACCACCAGTCTGTCATTCGCGAGAAGCTCGGGGTGAAGAACGGCGTACAACTTGCCCGGCTGGCCGCGGAACTGGGGCTCGCCCCGTAAAGGACGGTCCCGTATGGCTCGCCACCGCGCGCACGCAAACCGTGGCATCATCGATCGGGACGCCCTCGTCACTCCCACTCAATGGTGGCCGGCACTTACAAGTAGTTGAAATAACTGAATTTCCGCTGAGG
>Ga0209208_10012917_pt1 | contig 10503 bp, 13 predicted proteins | sample S1TSphfallax_3_FD_187694 | JGI IMG/M metagenome (GOLD analysis project Ga0209208, IMG submission 187694) | Host-associated microbial communities from peat moss isolated from Minnesota, USA - S1T2_Fd - Sphagnum fallax MG (SPAdes) (version 2) | ecosystem: Host-associated > Plants > Peat moss >... | reverse complement strand
AAAAAAATTATAAAAAAAACCTCAAACCTGAGGTTTTTTTTTTTTTATTTTGAAAATCCCAAAAAAGACCAGAACTGCAATGTGCAGTTCCAAGATTCTGAATTTCTTCAAAACAACTGAAACAAGAGATTCTTTGATTTTGGAAAAGTTTGAAAACTTGGAACCAGAGGTATGAACCAATGTTCACTAGTTATATTGCCTTTTTTTTTCATAACGGGCCTCATAGGTTATTCCTTTTTTTTTTTAAACTTTGGGTCACACAAGTATTCAATATCTAAATGTCGGTAATCAATTTCCCTGTCAAAGGAATACACCATTGATTATCAATTTATTCATTTTTTTGATAATAACCATTGGTTATGCATAAGAATTGGTTCTCAAATACCATAAAGCATAAGCAGTTTAAATGTCTGACCTCTTTGTGAGCTTGTCAAAACTTTGCAGATGAAGAATGCACCCATGGACCTTGTTGGAAACAACAAATAAGAGCTAAAAATGTTGGTTATCTTCATCACATAACTATGGAGTTATCTACAACCATGTTCGCTTGGTTCATTTGTACATGCACAACTATGTCATCAGCTTGTTTTTTGGAGTATTGGCCAAGTTTCCTTGTTCGTGCAGTATGTGTTCTTGTGATCAATCGTAGAAACCCTTCAAACAAATTCACCCCCTTTTTACCTCCTCTCTAGTGGGCTAAGCTTTTGAGATTGAATGGGTATGTAGTAGAAGAATTACCATTCCAGAATTCTCGAAACAAAAGTCTCACAACATGCTCAGATGGATGAAGGAGATCCCAGAAAAGGTACTTTGATGGATGTGAGCAAAGTGATTGTTGAACACCAGTCAGGTTTGCTGCGACGTTCCTCCCACATTGAACTTCAGCCCCAAGAGGACCTGCTCCACAGCATGCTGCTGTTACATTTGTGAGCCCTGCACATTATCAATCCATCAGAATATGATCTTAACCCTCATATTGCATTTACTTGTGTCAATTGCAGACAAGCTCTTCCAGTATATTCATCTATGGGTTGTTGGAAGATGATGCTAGGATGTTTACTTTGAACAACATTTGTAGTCTGCTTTGTATACACTTTTGGATGCATGGCATTCCCATGAAGTACAAGAAAGGTACAAATTGAAATGAAGCTGTACAAACAGACCAAATGCTGCTGAAAAAACTCGTGTACCAAATTGACATAATAAGATTGGCATGAAACTCCATATAGTTTGCACATACCATAGGCTCGGGGATTACTAATCATGTCAGAGACAGGATCATAGCTGTTGGCATACACAAGCTTGAAATCAGGGAGTGTGGTATGGAAGCCATCAACCAACTGCTTCAGGCCTGCATTGAAACCAAGGGCTAGCTGATTACCAGCTGTAAGACATTGCCCAAGCTGACTGGGCACTGCAATCCTGGCACTAGGCGAACACCCAAGGACCGGAACTCCAATCATAACCACCTTCCTTGCCCCCAAACCATATAGCATCTGCCAAAGAATATGTGGAAAGCCACAATAAGCATCTGGAGGAAATGAGATCATGGGAATATCAGTCCCAGGGGCACCAAGTCGACTTGGTTCATCATTTTGATGGACCATGTAACAAACTAGCAGTCTTCCATGATTGATTGGATTACCTGCAGATCAGTTTGGTATGCTTCCAGCAACATGGTGATGTACTGGGTTGCACTATACTGCGCTTGATGAACAGGGTTTTGAAGGTATCCAGTTCCAAGGTCATTAGAGCCTGAGGCGATTACAAAGAAGGATGCAGAGATGAGTTTCTTTGCTGCAAATTCTCCCATCTCCATCGTCAGCAGTGCTGTCACATTCTTATATTGCTCCAATTGAAGACTCATGGGGTTGTCCTGTAAGTGAATCCAATGAGTAACAATGTGGTCAGTGATAGAAATCTGCACAAGACACTCTGAATCTATGAATGCCATATAATCTAACAGCCTTAAACAACATTTGCAAGCTCTAGAGGCCCACTTATATCACCAGATCAAAGTGGAGAGGCTCTTTATCAACCTAATGCCCATCACAGCTCTCCTGCAGGTTGTTCATCTCCCAGCATCTCCTTTAAAGAAGGTCTACATTGAGTGAAGGAAAACTCTTGCTAGCTGAAGACACACATAATTGTACTTGAAAGTTGAAGATTGTGGGAAGATTTTGCGCCTGTCTCTAGAGAAGGTTTGCAAGCACTTAGCACATAAAAGAAATACTTACCAGACCCATGTTTGTGGCATCAAGGAGCCCACTTCCTGCAGACGCAAAATTTGCCCCCTTGTTGAATACTGCATGGGGTTTCAAATATGGAGATGCAAAGGGAAGCCGTAAAGCTTGAGCTGCAAGAAAGAATAATTTCCACAAAATCATGACAAACACATTGAAAAGAAGAGTTACCACTGTCTGGAACTCGTAAACTTTGAGCTTGCTGCTGTTAAGACATTCGACAGCAAATCCAGATGGAACCAAAAAACCTTCACATCTCTTGTCAAGATTGTGCATAGCTTCCAGGTAATTTGTCAGAGGTTTGACATAGAAGAAGAAAAAGAAGAAGCTGAATAAATGTATTGAAATCAAGTTCTTCCAGTCTCTCATGAAGTCTGGAACTGCAAGAAAACCAAAAATGAAGAGGAGATCATGTTGATCCAAAAGAGTGTTCAAGGATCTTCTTGCTGAAGCTGAAGATCGAGGGAAAAAAAGACAATCCGAAACAGATTCAACCTCATGCCCTGCCCAGATCACAGAACCATCTGTAATTCTTTACAGATATAATGTCACTGGATGTGTACATCAAGAATTTTTGAGAAGGAGAAGATGAGAAAAATGCTTCTGAAGCAGCAAAGGACAAAAGGAAACGGAGATTTGTGTTCTCTTTGGGGTTGAGAAGTTACTTGCATCGGAACAGCAGCGAGGACAGACAGTTTCTCACCAATGTGTATGAAAAGAAGGAACCATGTACTTGAGATCCAAAGACTTACCAATGAAATCGCCGACGTTGCGACCATCGCTGAAGCGACCGGTCGGCTTGCGGAAGAAGGTTTCACCATAGGGTGGGAAATTGGCGTGAGCCGCGAGCGGCAGATAGTTGTTGTTGCCAGCATCCACCAGAGAGTCCCCGAACACGAAGTACGCAGGTACTACGCTCTTCGTCGTCGTCGTCGTCCTCGGCAGGTTACAATTGCTATAGCTCTCAGGCTGCTGAACACACTCCAATTCTCCGCTTTTCGTCCTGGCCGCATCCACCACCACGGATACAAAGGCGAAGGCAACAACAACATACGGGCGAATCATAACACGAAATCCACTCACTCCTGAGCCTGTCCTCATGCTTCAGAGCATGCAACTGATTGCTGAAGTTGTTCCTAGATCGTCAAAGTTTCACCCCTCGAAATCGTGCCAAGATACAAGTTCTTGCTACTATCGATCGAGCTTCAAAGAATCCTATAGATCTTCTTCGATAATATCCTTGAAGCGCATGCATACAATCTAGAAGATGATCTTGTGTACGACATGGGAAATGATCGTGCAGCTGTAGTAGTTCTTGACGCATGCGCATTTTCCAATTGCCAAAACCTGGCACAGCAGCTGGCCGATTACGAGTAGTCTCAGCAAGCACTCGGCAGATCAAGCTCTCTCACGGTCTATAGTGAAGAAGATCTGGAGAATTGTCCTCCTGCCTGCAGTCGGCGCATCTCTCATTGATCTTCACAAGGGAGGACGATCAAAGCTCGATACAGCTATATTTGTAACAATCGATACAAAGGACATTTACAAAAGATTTCATTCCTGGTTGTTGAAACTGATTCCGAGTTCTTACTTGAGAAGAATTGCAGCAGAGGAATCGCAATGCTTGCTTTCAAGTGTAGCTCCTTCTATGCTTGCGTTTTGTTTCCGCAACGAAGGGAAGAAAGAGGAGGACGAAGGACGAAGAGAGTCATCCTTTGTGCATGGGCGGCACATGAATCAGGCCGTAGCTAGGGGCGTCGCACGTCCTGTACGAGAAGGACGACAAAAACTGCAAAAATAATACTTCTCCAATTCACAACGTCTTCATTGCTCGTGATCTCCGCACAGCACGTCACAGCCCGTCTCTCCCTCACAATCAATCATTCATTCCTGGCTCGAATCCCGTTGTTCACGGACGTTGCAACCAAAGCGCAAATGAATTCACGTACTGTACTGTGCTCCGACGCCTCCGATTCAATAACGTCTTCAACATCCATCGCTTCTTTGTCGCAGCACAAGTACAGCAGCAGCAGCAGCGACTGGAGCCAACCATGAATTTATGAAGTGGTCCAGATCTCTCCAGAAACTCGTGATGAAATCGTCCTCAGTCCTCGTCCTCAGACTTGTCCATGGTGTCATGTAAGGGGACTAAAAGGAGGCAGAAATGGTCACATAAAAACCATTATGTGTAGTGGAACATGTCAGTTGTAGGCCATTATGCCCCGTAATGTGCTTGTGAGATATTTCAGTGAGCATAGTAGGGTGAACCAAAATTTCCAAACAGGCACAATGGCACCTGTACCTGGGACATTCCATGCCATAATGTTTTTTCATTTTTTGCAGAATGGGCATGTGGATTTTGAACAATGGGTAGGTCAGATAGACTCAAAGAAGATTTGTGCATTGTGCCTTGTAATGGGACTGAAATGAGGCAGAAAAGGTCACATGAAAGCCATTACATACCAGGAATGGGGTATGTCATTTACCCATAACATGTTATTCACCAGCCAACAAATTATACCTACGTGACTAACACAACAGTTCTGTCCTATGGAATGGTCAAGCCCTGCCGATTATATTGCATAACACACCACACAAGCCCCCTGAAGGTGAGTGAGTGAGTTAGGCAACATACCCAACACACTGAACAGGGTGAGGTTATTCCATGACATTAAAGTCTTGTCTGGGGTGGCAGATTCAGCTATCTAAAGAAAAAAATCAAGTTCAACAGACACATCTTGGACACTATATTATAAGTGTCACTAGTATATGGAAGATTATGTCATATAATGTGGTCAAGAAAATGGTGTAATCTGCCACCCCAAACCTTAACATGTCAAGAATGGGGGGGGGTGGTGTACATGTGTACCCATGTTTGGGCAGGCATTAGAAACTGCACCAAACAACCCATTGTTCTTAATTTTCATAACCATGGTTCTACAAAACATCAACTACTCAGTTCTGATATGTAATACGGTTCTCAAAATTTTGAGTCTAAGTGTGGTGTGCTGGAGAACATCTGGGGGAATGCATCGGGTACTTGCGAACTTGAGTAGAACAACAGAAAACCAAACAAATGTTTCAAGAAGATAAGTGTTGTTGTAACGGTTGAGGAAGATGTAAGGATTATTGGTACATAAATTAGATCAGCTGTTTGTATGACAAATGCTAAATCATTGAAACATCCATGGACTTGGTGTGATGTAGGTTGGGCTTTTCCTGCATATATGGCCTCTTCCAAGGTGGAGGTACGTGAGCACCGCTTTCCCTGCATATTTGGCCTCTTCCAAGGTGGAGGTAGGTGAGCACCACTTTCCCATGAGGCTGATTTTAGGGGATGGGGTTGCACAAAACTATGTGGGAAAATAACATGGTAGAATTTGTTTGCCTATGTTGAACAGAAGTGCTCCTTGTGTACCACAAAAGTTCACTGCAACCATCTTAAATCTCAACAACAGATCTGAAAAGCTTCCCTACTTTGTAAGGAAAATCTCTGAATTTAACAATGCCAGCTGAAACTAGGAAAGCCCAAACCCTAACATCTGTGAATTAACATCGGCTGAACTAGGAAAACCCTAAACCCTAATACCTGTAGACCACCAGAAAAATTCCCCATCAATGCACTTTCAGTGCAATCTAGAGGAAGTATGAATTGGAAACCCTAATCATATTTCAAACTTCGCAATATTGCTTAGTTACCTTCTTGAAGGTAAGCCCTTGTGATCTTGCCAGTGTTATGTATGTCTAGCTCAGTGAATTCTTGGATTACATCAGCTATGTCCTTGTCATTGAGTTTACCCATTTCTCTGAGTTTGTAGATGACAAACTCAGCTTTACTGTGTCCCCACAACCAACCACACACACAGAGCGAAAGGAAAAAGTTAGTTGCAAACCCAATGAACTTCCCTTGTGAGAGCTGTCAACCAAAGGCAAACCATATTGATCTGCCAACACAATAAAAGGAAAACATATCCAAACACTTCAATGTCATAGTTGTACATGGAAATGCAGTTCCAGTGATGATCAAGGTGAATTTTGCAACACCTGAATTGTCTAGTCTTTGACAACTGGTGACTGATTGACAAATTCTTTCACACTTGAAACCAAGCTTGCTTCACAGTTCACTCTGTGGTCAAGTTCATGTTCTTTTCTTGGCTGTTATGTCAACAAGCTTCTTCCAGATAAAGGTACACATGCTTGCTGTCACTCAAATGCTGAGACTGTATTTGCAGAATTTTGCAATGCACTCAATCCTTGTCAACCATAAACCTGACTGCAGTCAGGAGATGTAAAACAGAAAGTTGAAGGATCATGTATATATATATTTCAGAGAAGTCATTCACAGGTGACATGTCTATGGAATTACATAGAAATCACCAGAACAACAATTGTGAAGGTAACATGATGAATGAGTGCAAGTCATAACCTTATGAGAGTTGCTCACAAAGTGTCATACCTTCATCATCACAGTTTGCAGGTTGAGAATGCAAAACAAAAAAGTAGAGAAAAGAAGCGAGACGTCAAGATGAAGAGAACAAACAATCATTCAGAATCATGGATAATTGATTGAACTGATGAAAGAGGAAAAAAGGTTTGTGGAGGAAAAGAAAAAATAAACAACCACACCCACCTGATGCAACCATTATGATCAAGGTCTGCTTGCACCAAATCGGCAAAAGTGAGTCCTCTTCGCAATACCCATTTGGCAATTGCTCGATGCCGTTTATCAACTCTCACTTCTGCCAAGTAGAGAAAGCATCTGGCGACTGCCAATGTGCTAAACAGCAGCCACAAAGCAGCGAACAGACGACCTTGAAAACTCTTGAATGTGTGATCTCCATAGCCAACAGTGGTGACAGACATGATAGTGCAATAAAGTGCATCAATCCAATGCAACTTCTCCAAGTGCATCATCACTAAAGTTCCGACCACAATGCAGAGAATGGGGATACCGAGTGCAAGTCCCACTTTGACTCGGATGCGCATGCGATTGCCATGCTTGGGATTCAACACATATTTCTTGGCTGCTTGGTGATGGCTACCTTCCACAGCAGAGAGGAGAAGATGCTCCTGCTTGTCCAGCATGTATGTCACCATGCCACTCACCAAGGCATCAATGAATCCGAATCCCACAAGCACAAATCCACAGGCGAAGAACTTGGTGAAGGGAGTCACAGGAACTATGTCACCGTATCCGATGGTGCACATTGTGACTACACAGAAGTAGAGTCCATCCACGAAGGAGTTCGTCTCCAGTCCCGAGAATTCCTTGTTCTTCCAGGTGTAGATCAACACTCCTGCTGCAAGGTACACCATCACGCCTATCCCTGCTTGCAATACTATGGACGATCCTTTCTCAAATTCCGGCCTCTCGAGCGCTTCTCCTCCTCCTCTCTTCCCGCGCGTCGCGTTTGTAACTGCCGGAGACGTTTGGCATCTGTGTATTACCCTCTTGTTGGAGTTCTTGGGTGGAGTAGGGCAACTGCGGGTTCCTCCTAAGAGGAGTGGGCTTGTTGCGCTCGCTTCTGTATTCTCCGAGGTAACGGGTCTCTGTAGAAGAAATCCATCAGTTTCAGGAACTCTACATGCATTGCTCGAGCTCCATGTCCCGTAATCAATTGAAGATTTTCTCTCACGTTCGCGCAAGAATGGCGCGCTCTCGTCGTCTGAGTCGTGCTCGTGTTCGTGTGCAGCAGCAGCAGCAGGAGTTTGGCGCTGCTCCAAGTCTTCACGAAGAATCCCTTGTCGTTGCACGCAACAATTCTGTCCCTCTAAGTCGCAGAGACTGCTGCTACAGTACTGCGAAGATTTGGGTTCCGGCATTTGGAGATCTGAGAATGCCACCCTTGTTGTTCGAGGCGACGGCGCGCTGACAAAGATGTCGTCCATCTCCCCTCCTCCTCCTCCTCTCCACCCCCTCGTCCTCCCGAGAAAGATACTTGATCTCCAAAACAAGAGGGCAGACAAACTCACCGCACTGGAAGACACGAATACTCAAAGAAAAACTTCAGAAAAAAAGACACGCTGACTCTGAGAAACATGCTCTTCAACAAGCTAACTATACATCGCTCCCAAAGACTCCCCGCAAAAAAAAAAACCGTTTCCCAAAGCTTGAGCAAGTGCGCGAGTCCTCCCCAGAGTCACACGAGGCACCAAAATCCGGCGGAAGAACAAACAAAGAATCCGCTTTCGGCAAAAACCCAATTCAAAACTACAAGCGATGGAACTTGTCGACAGAAATTTGTAGCAGAAAAACGGAAAACCTGCAAGGAATTTCAATGAAAAGGAAGAGCGCACACCGAAAGGCGTGCGAGAATCTCTTCTGTTGGAGAGAGTGCGCGGGTAGAGAGAGAGAGAGAGGTCTTCAACGCTGCTGCACGCGAGAAGGCGCCGAGGGGTCGCCCTAAGGGTAATGAAGGGTGACCCGACCCAATACATCAGCTTCACACGCAGCCGCAACCCGGCATTTCCGCAGGCAATCTCGGTTGCAGGAATCAGCTTGTGGGAGCCGAAGTTGGAGGCTGGGAAGGGGGAAATTTCGGCGCAATTTCGGGTAAAGCCGCATGCTGGGGGCATTACCAAAATAAGGGGCCTAGGCGGCCAAGGCTTGAGCCAAGTCCGGCCTTGCATTTTGGGAACGACCCTCGCCTAAGGGCTGTACCCATAGCTAAGCACAAGGTGAAAGTACCTAAACCTAATAACCTGTAAGAAAGGTTTTTTTTAGTGTTAGGAGAGGGCACCTTACCATAGTACCTGGGCAGCTTTGGCACTTGTATAAACTAAATTCGTATAATTTAAATTGTTTAATTTGGCACCTGAATTTTTTATTTTGGAAATTTTAACAAATAAGGAATACATCTAATAATACCAGAATAGTTTCCAAAACTGATTTTTATTTAGTCACTAGCCCTTCATAACCAATAAATAGAACGTCAACTACATGTGACAAAGCACGTCAACTAGATACCTAAACCTAAAAAAAAAGATTAAATTTGTTTATTAAATTAAAACCTTGCATATTTGGCAAAACTAACAACTACATTCCTAATTCCACCCCACTGCATTTGTAACCCTAGCCAAAAAAAAAAAACTTTGATTTTTAGAAAATGAAGAACCAGACCCTGGATAAACCTGGTTTAGGGGCCAACTCCTATTTTCATGGCTGTAAGGTGCCATCCAAATATAATAAGAAGAAAGATCTTGAGTGGTTAAGGCACTTATACTTTGCTCTTGAATCATGAAACACAATAAGTGGGACTAATGCATCAAGATGACGACTAGTGAGGCTTATTATGTCATTCACCCAAATGTGAACTTGTTACCCAACTAATTTGTCCTTCCAAATAATTCATATAAAATTCAATATTATCTCACATCATAAGTCCAAAAATTTACAAAATCACCTCCAAGAGATCCAACTCATCAAGGGGCTTTCCAACAACACCAAGAGTGTGCCCAAATCTCCCCCCCAACCAAATCATAGGTTCTCTCTCTCCATCTAGAATCTAACCAAAACTGGACCTGGAATCAGCCTTCTGTTGGAACCTGAGCTTGGAACCAAATTGTCATTGGCATCACAAGAATGTGATTGCAGACATTTTTTTTATGCAACTTCCAGTTTTCCATGCAAAACATGTACTGAGTTTTTGCAATTTGGGAGGCAGGTAAGTTGTAGATAGATTCTACTATATTTTGCAGGTGGCCCACTTTCAATAGATTGTACAATGTTGATGTTTTATACTTTGATTTTCAAATAGATGCATAAGCAAGGTGATGGTTACTTTTCACATGTACATATGATGGATGTTGAGGCCCGACAACTCACCTTTCAAACACAATGCCCTAGATTCCTTAGGACAAATGAAGCTTTTCATCAAGCCAATGTATGGTGTGTGTGTGTGTGTGTGTGTGTGTGTGTGACGTGTTTTCAAGAGTAAAAACAATAAGATTTTGAAACACTAGAAAGGAATTTGACAATGTTGTTGTTATATTTTGTTTTTACTAAGTGTTTCTTTAATTTTTATCAAAAGGGGGTTGGACACCCATCTTTTTGGCTAGTTAGACACATATGCATGTATGCACATGACTTCTCTCTATAACATTTGTTTGTGTGCCAAAGCCGTTCCTTCCTATTTCAAAATATGGCACCAGCTACAACATGAAAGAATAGCATGGAAGTGATTGTAAAACCCTAACATGCATGGCTAACCCTACACCTTAGAAAACCTTCATAAAGTATGGCACATTTGAAAGCAATCAA
>Ga0209208_10012916_pt1 | contig 10504 bp, 10 predicted proteins | sample S1TSphfallax_3_FD_187694 | JGI IMG/M metagenome (GOLD analysis project Ga0209208, IMG submission 187694) | Host-associated microbial communities from peat moss isolated from Minnesota, USA - S1T2_Fd - Sphagnum fallax MG (SPAdes) (version 2) | ecosystem: Host-associated > Plants > Peat moss >... | reverse complement strand
ATCGAACTGGCGGCGGCGCGCATCCGCCTGCTGCGGCCGAAGGATTTGCTGGGCCGGCTGAACGACCGGTTCCGGCTGCTCACCGGCGGCGCCCGCACGCATCTGCCGCGCCAGCAGACGTTGCGCGCGCTGATCGACTGGAGTTTTGACCTGCTGACCGAGCCAGAGCGCGTTGCCTTCCGCCGCTGCAGCGTGTTTGCCGGGAGTTTCGATCTGCCGGGCGCGGAGGCGGTGCTGCCGGGCGGGCCGATCGGCGCGCTGGACGTGCTGGATCTGGTGGCGAGCCTGCTGGACAAATCCCTGATCACCCGGCTGCCCGCACAAGACCGCGAACCGCGCTACCGGCTTCTGGACAGCACGCGGCATTACGCGCTGGAAAAACTGGAACAAGCCGGGGAGGCGGCGATGCTGCGGCGCGCCCACGCGGAACACATGGCCGATGTGTTCGGCGAAGCGCGGCGCCGCTGGCCCGATACCGACATGCTCGTGTGGCGCGCGGATGTTGAACCCGAGATCGAGAATTTGCAGGCCGCACTCGCCTGGGCGTTCGGCGATGCCGGGGATGACCGTATGGCCATCGCCTTGGCGGCGCGCCTCGGGCCAGTGTCGTCTCAGGCTTTAATCGCGCGCGCGGCCGCTCTTGCCTTTACGCGCGAGGCGATGGCGAAGTTCCCGCCGGACACGCCCGGCGAGGATGCTGCCTGGCTCTGGTTTTTGCTTTCTCACGACAGATCTGCCGGCGCGCGGGCGAACGCGGCGGCGGCCGAGCGGGCGCTGGCTTTGTTCAAGACGCTGCAAGACAGGCAGGGCACCGGGCGGGCCGCGGCCACAGTCGCTGTGCACCTGGCACGCGCCGGAGATACGGCCGGGGCGGAGGGTTTCGCCGAGGCGGCGCGGGCGATTTTGCGGACAAGCCCGCCGAACCTGAACATGGCGATAATGCTGAGCGAACTTGCATCGGCTCGGGCCATCGCAGCGCGGGACGCAACAGATTTTGCCGCCGCCCGCCGCGATTATGCGGCGGCCCTGGAGATTCTTGAAACATTCAACGATCGGGTCGTGATGCTTACCGCCTCCGGCAACCTTGCCGACATTCAGGCTAGGCTTGGCGATTATGCCGGGGCGATCGAGAATGCCCGGCGCAACGTGGCCGAGGGCCGCGCCCGGCGCAACTGGCGCAACCTGACCTGGGACCTCGTGAACCTGACCAGCTACTGCCTGCTGGTAGGGGATGACGCGGCGGCGGCGCAGGCGGCGCGGGAGGCCGTACCTTTAGTCGCCGAGCTGGACGATCAGCAAACTGGCGCAGACTTCACCGGCGGCCTGGCCCTGCTGGCGGCGCGTGCCGGCGCGCTGGAGACGGCGGCAAAACTCGCCGGACACACCAACCAGTTTTACCTCTCGGCCCAGGAGCCGATGCAAGCCGTCGAGCAGCGCGTGTGGGATGCGCTGATGGCGCTGTTCACCGAAGCCGAAACCACCGGCAAACTCCCCGCCGAAACCACCGACCACCACCTCGCCGCCGGCGCCGCCCTATCCCTCCAAGACGCGCTCAAACTCCCTTTGCCATTCTAACGCCGCGGCCCAATTCGCCTCACCAACCAAGCTGCCGTCCCCTTGTGTGAACCAATTCACAGCGCGCCGCCCAAAAATCCTGTTCAACCCCTGCATCGAAACCATGCCGACGAACAGGAACACGACGATGAACGCCATCTCCATCCTCCCGCCCCACGCCGACACCACGATCCGTTTCGCCACCGCCAAATCGGCCGCAGCCACCCGGCCCGTCGCCGCCGCCGAGCCGCACCGTTTCACCGACGGCCTGGAAACCGCGATGACCAGCCTGGTCTTCACCGGCGCCCTGCTCTTCGCTGCCGGCCTGCTGCAAATTGCCGTCCCCGCCGCCGCCGAAGCGATGCTCGGCGCCGCCATCCTCCACGCGCTGGCCTGCCTCACCGGCGCCGCCACCCTGGCCAGCATATTCCGCGCCTTCCGCCGCTAAAGCGCGAACCGCATCACCAACCGGTTCACCCCCGCCTCGCGATGATACGCCATATCCTTGCAATAATGCCGCAACAGACGCAGCCCCACCCCGCCGGCGCCGGGCCCGTCCAGACTAACCGCCTTCGCCACCGCCGGCGCCGCCACCGGGTCGAATTCCGGCCCGGAATCCTCCACCACCAGCGCCACCGCCCCCGCTTCCCGCAGCAGCCTTACGTTAATCACCTCATTGCGGCCCAACCCGATGCCGTGCATCGCGACATTCATCACAGCCTCCTCGGCCGCCACATGAATCCGCCCCAGCAACGGCTCGCCCACCTCCGCCGCCGCCGCCGCCTCATCCAGCCACGGGTACAGCCGCGCCAGATCCTCCGGCGCGGTGGTCATCTGCAGGTCCACGAAACTCAGGAAACCGCGGCGACCGCCGATGCCTCGTCACGGAAAATCGGGAACAATTCATCCACCCCGCTGGTGGTGATCACCTCTTCCACCGCCGGCTGCGGCGCCAGCAGCACGTATTTCCCGCCTTTGCTCAGCACCGCCTTGCCGCTCAGCACGACGCTGCGCAGCCCCAGCGACGCCATGAACTCCACCCCCGACAAATCCACGATCACCGCCTTCTTCGAGCCGCCCACCAGGCTCAGCGGCATATCGATCGCCGAAGCCCCGGCGATATCGATCCGCCCGGACAGCAAAACCTTGGTGATATTCCCCGCAAGCTCCTCGAAGGCGATCGGCATGGCAAACTCCGTTATCCGGGACGGGATAGACCGCATCGTTTTCGCCAATGCCAGAGGCATTGACCTCTTTCAAGCCGCAAAAAACCGCCCGTTTTGCAACATTCCGCGTTTGGCGTGAAAATCCCATGATCATCGTACCGGCGGACCAGACAGGGGGCTTCATGGCGGCTTCGTTCAACAATGACAGCGACGAACAGACGATGGTGGGCCGCGGTATGATCGCCGAAGCCCCGCCCGACCAATTCGGCCATTTCCTGAATTTTTCGATCGACTCCACCCCTTTGCGCGCCGCCATCGCCCCCGCCGGCATCACCATCGGCCGCACCGCCCCGGCTGACCTCGCCATCGCCAGCCCGGAAATCTCCCGCCGCCATTGCCGCATCGAATGCTTCGGCGACGACGCCATCCTCACCGATCTCGGCTCCACCAACGGCACCTATCTCGACGGCCAACGTCTCGACCGTCCAACCCGCCTGCGCAGCGGCGCCACCTTCCGCCTCGGCACTTTCCCGATCCGCTACGAACGCCGCGACCTCGCCGAAATCGCCCAGGAGGAAGACCACCACGCCGACCTCAAACGCGCCGAGGACTATGTCCGCGCCATCCTCCCGCAACCCATCCTCGAAGGCCCGATCCGCACCGAATGGTGTTTCGTCCCCTCGGCGAAACTCGGCGGCGACGCCTTCGGCTACCAGTTCCTCTCCGAAACGATCTTTTCGGGTTTTTTGCTGGACGTTTCCGGCCACGGCATAGGCTCGGCCATGCACGCCGCCAACGTCGCCAACACGCTGCGCCGCCGCGCTTTGCCCGGCGTCGACTTCCGGGACCCCGCCGCCGTCGCCGCCGGCCTCAACCAGGTCTTTCCCATGGAGGAGCATAACGGCCTGATGCTGACCCTGTGGTACTTCACCTACCACCTCCCCAGCCGCCAACTGCGTTACTGCGCCGCCGGTCACCACCCGGCCTTCCTCGTCACCCCCGACCAGCCCGAGCCCGCCCCGCTCTGGCTCCGCAGCCCCGCTATCGGCATGCTGCCCATGGGCAAATGGCAAATGGGCGGCGCCACCCTGCCCCCCGGCGCCCAGCTCTTCATCTTCTCCGACGGCACCTTCGAAATTTTAGCCCCTGACGGCCGCCAATGGCAGCTCGAGGACCTGCGCCAGCTCATGCGCCAATGCGCCATGCCCGGCATCGCCCTCACCAGCGCCATCTACACCGCCGTGCGCGCCGCCGCCCGCCCCGGCCCGCTGGACGACGACTTCTCCGCCCTCTTGATCACATTCGAATAACCCGCCGTTTCCGGACGGCCAACCGAAGGGAACAACGCATGGCCGAGGAGGCGCTGCCGCCATCATTCGGGCGCCTGGCGGAGGGCGCCAAAGTGCCGTTTCAGGACGCGCCGAGGATGGCGCTGGCGGGCGAGGTTGGCCTGCCTGACCAGCAGCGATGCACGATTTTCCACTGAAACCAGATCAGCCCCGCGACCGCGGCTGCGGTGAGACTCTCCGGGATGATTGCCGAAGGGCTGAGACGCAATTTCAGCGCGGGGACTCTGATGAGGGGGGAACGGCGCGCCGCCCGATTCGGCGTGGCGCCCCGGATGGCGGCGGACTCGTTTGCGAAGGGCAGTTTGGTGACGGTGGTCACGTTCCGGTCCTTGCTTTGATGTTGAACAACAAGGCCAGGCGAGACGTTTTGGGGGCGCGGCTCTATGGACGGGTTCACACTGGTAGGCGGGACGAAAGCAAGCGGTCGCTTTTTTCAAAAAAGCGACCGCTTGCTTCCCTCCGCCACCTTCGCCAGCAGCACCTCATCGAGCAGCTCGATCCGCCCGGGCGTCAACCGCACGATCCCCGCCGCCGCCAGCGCGCGGAGACGCTTGTTGACGATCTCGCGCGAGGCGCCGATCATTTGCCCCACCTGCTCCTGCGTCATATCCAGCCGGCGCGGCGTGCCGCCGCCCGCCAAGCGCAGCAGGCAGGCGGCCAGCCGCGCCCCCACGTCTTGAAACGCCAGCGCCTCCAGCTGTCCCACCGTGTCGCGCAACCGGCGGCACAAAGCGGTGATGACGGCGAGGGCAAGCCGCGGATCCTGCTCCAGCAGCCGCAGAGCCGCCGCGCGCTCGATCACGCCGAGCTGGCCGTTGGTGGCGGCCACGACATCGGCCGTGCGGCTCTGGCCATCGAACAGCGCGATTTCGCCGATCACCGCGCCGGGGCCAAGTGTCGCCAAAATCTGCCTCTGTCCCGTGTCGCCCGTGAGCTGCACGCGCACCTCCCCCGCCGAGACGATCATCATGAACAAGCCAGGGTCGCCGGCGCGCATCAGCACCTCGCCGCTTCGCATCCGGCGCTCATGCGTCAGCGCCGCCAGGCGATCAAGCTGGGCGCTGGAGACGCCAGCAAAAAGTGGGATTTTTGCCAGAACGGCGCGCCACGAGGGTGCTGCCGCAGGTTCCGATGGGGCCGGTTCTGGCGTCTTGGCGTGCACCTGAAGAGTATCCCAGGCCTGCTTCGCCTCGCCAAGTCCATGATTGGTGGATGCAGGTGAGAAAAACATCCGCGTGACGGTGGCTTGGCGTCCCGATAGCGGCGATGATGAGGACGGCGACGTCTCCGCCCTCTTGGTCACATTCGAACAACCCGCTATTTCTGGACGGCCAACCGAAGGGAAAACCGCATGGCCGAGGAGGCGCTGCCGCCATCATTCGGGCGCTATCGCCCCGTCGAAAAACTCGGCTCCGGCGCCATCGGCACCGTCTACCGCGCGCACGACCCGCTCATCGACCGCTTCGTCGCCATAAAAATCATCCGGCTGGACGCGCTGGACGACGACCAGAAAACCGAATATCGCGCCCGCTTCAAAATCGAGGCGCAGGCCGGCGGCCGCTGCAGCCACCCCGCCATCATCGCCATCCACGACGCCGGGGAGGCTGACGGCCAACCCTACCTCGTGATGGAATACGTCGAAGGCCGCACCCTGCGCGCCATCCTCGCCGACCCCGCCGCCCGCCAAACGCTGGACCCCGTCGCCCTAATGAACGAACTCCTCGGCGCGCTCGGCTACGCCCATGCCCGCAAAATCATCCACCGGGACATCAAACCGGCCAACGTCATGATCACGCCGGATTTCCGGGTGAAAGTGGCGGATTTCGGCATCGCCAGGCTGGACGATTCCAGCCACACCCAAACCGGCGAAATCCTCGGGACCCCCAGCTACATGGCCCCCGAGCAGGTCATCGGCGCGCCCGTCGACCACCGCGCGGACCTGTTCAGCGCCGCCGCCATCCTGTTCGCCATCCTCACCGGCCGCGCGCCTTTCGCCGGCAACTCCCTACCCGAAACCCTCGCCCGCCTCGCCGACAACCGCGAAGCCGATTTGACCCCCCTCTCCGGCCAGGCCGCCGCCTTCGCCCCGGTTCTGCGCCAGGCCCTCGCCAAAAACCCCGCCCACCGCCCGCCGGACGCCGCCGCCCTCGCCGCCGCCATCCGCGCCGCCGCCACGCCAACCGCGTCCGCCGCCCGTTCCCCCGCAACCGAGGGCGATGCCACCATCCTCACCATGCCGACCGCCCAACCAGCCCCAAGCGGCGTCGGTCCCCAAGCCGCCGAACAGGCCAGCGCTCTCCTCGCCGGCTATATCGGTCCGATCGCCCGGCTCACCGTCACCCGCGCCATCGCCCAGGCCCCAACGCTTGACGCCCTGATCGACCGCCTCGTCGAGGCCGCCAACCGCCCCGATGAAGCGCCCGCTTTGCGTGCGCGGTTCCAGGATGTGCTAGGTTTGGCTTAAAGCAAGCAAGGCCAAGGGGCAAAGCGCCCCTGGCCTTACTTGCTTAAAACCAGCCCCCGCATATTTTGGCGCGGTACCGGCGCTACGTGGGGGCTGGATGGACGATCTGATCGGAATTAACGCGCGGGCGGAGGCGCATTATGCGTTTCTGTTCACCGATATTGAGGGCTCGACGGCGCGCTGGGCGCGGTTCGCGGACGCGATGGCGGCGGCACTGTCCCGGCATGATGCGTTATTGCGGGAGGTGGTGGGGCAAGGCGGCGGGGCCGTCTTCAAAACCACAGGAGATGGCGGCAATGCTGTGTTCGCGAGCGTCGCTGAAGCGCTGGCGGCGGCGGCCGCTGTGCAGGCTCGGTTCGGTACCGAGGATTTTACCGCGGTGGATGGCCTCAAACTGCGGGTCGGCGTGCATTGCGGGCCGGCGGCGTTCCGGGACGGCGATTATTTTGGTCTGACGCTGAGCCGGTGCGCGCGCATTATGCAGGCCGGGCATGGCGGGCAGGTTCTGGTTTCGGCGGCGGCCGCCGGCGTCGCACCCGCGGGGTTTACGCTGCGCAGCCTGGGCACGCACCGGCTGAAGGATCTGGGCCAGGCGGAGGAGATTTTTCAGCTCGCCGGGCCTGGCCTGGACGAAAAATTTCCGCCGCTGCGGGCGCTGGATGCGCGGCCGAACAATCTGCCGCTGCAATCGAGCGCGTTCATCGGCCGGGACGCCGAACTGGCGGAGCTGCGCTTGCTGCTGGCCAAACACAAGCTTGTCACGCTGCTGGGCCCGGGCGGCATCGGCAAAACCCGGCTGGCGCTGCAGGCGGCGGCGGATGCGCTGGACGATTATGCCGACGGCGTATTTTTGGTCGAACTCGCCGGTGTCAGCGAGGGCGAGCAGGTGGCGGCGGCGGCCGCTGCCGCGATGAACATTTCGTTGAGCGGCGGCGGGGCGCCGGCCGAGCAGTTGGCCTCGGCTTTGCGTGGCGCCGCCATGCTGATCATCCTGGATAATTGCGAGCATCTGATCGAGGCGGCGGCATCCGTCGCCGGGGCCATTCTGCGGCGCAATGCCGGTGTGACCATTCTGGCCACCAGCCGCAGCCCGCTCGGCCTTCCCGGCGAGCAAAGTTTTGCCCTGCCCACGCTGGCGGTGCCGGATGCCGCCGCCATTCCCGGCATCACCGCGGAAGCCGCCGCCAGCTATGCCGGCATCCAGCTTTTCATCGCCCGCGCCGCCCTCGTACAGCCCGGTTTCGCGCTGGATGCCGGCAACGCCGCGGACATCGCCGCCATCTGCCAGCGGCTGGACGGCATCGCGCTCGCCATCGAACTGGCGGCGGCGCGGACGCGGCTGCTGCGGCCGAAGGATTTGCTGGCCCGGCTGAACGACCGCTTCCGCCTGCTTACCGGCGGCGCCCGCACGCATCTGCCGCGCCAGCAGACCTTGCGCGCGCTGATCGACTGGAGTTTTGACCTGCTGACCGAGCCCGAGCGCGTCGCCTTCCGCCGCCTCGCCGTGTTCGCCGGCAGTTTCGATCTGCCGGGCGCGGAGGCGGTGCTGCCGGGCGGGCCGATCGACGCGCTGGACGTGCTGGATCTGGTGGGCAGCCTGCTCGACAAATCCCTCATCACGCGCCTGCCTGCGCAAGACCGCGAACCGCGCTACCGGCTGCTGGACAGCACCCGCCACTATGCCCTGGAGAAACTGGAGCAAGCCGGCGAGACGGCGGCGCTGCAACGCGCCCATGCGGCACACATGGTCGCTGTTTTCGGCGAAGCGCGGCGCCGCTACTTGGATACCGACATGCTCCTGTGGAGCGCGGATGTGGAACCCGAGATCGAGAATTTACAGGCCGCGCTCGCCTGGGGGTTTGGTGAAGAAGGGGATGACCGTATCGCCGTCGCCTTGGCGGCGCGCCTCTGGCCGCTGCGGAATCAGGCTTTGATCGCGCAGCCAGCCGCTCTTGCCTTTGTGCGCGAGGCGGTGGCGAAGCTAGCGCCGGACGCGCCCGGCGAGGATGCTGCCTGGCTCTGGCTGAGCCTTACCCTCGACAGATCCGCCGGCGTGCCGGCGAACGTGGCGGCGGCCGAGCGGGCGCTGGCTTTGTTCGAGACGCTGCAAGACAGGCAGGGCGCCGGGCGGGCCGCGGCCGCGGCCGCGTTTAACCTGGTATGCGCCGGAGATACCGCCGGGGCGGAGGGTTTTACCGATGCGGCGCGCGCGATTTTGCGGAGGAGCCCGCCGAACCTGAACACGGCGGCAACGCTGTCCAGTCTTGCAATGGCTCGGACCATCGCGGCGCGAGACGCAACGGATTTTGCCGCCGCCCGCCGCGATTTTGCGGCGGCCCTGGAGATTTTTGAAACATTCAACGACCGGGTCGGGATGCTTTTCGTCTCCGGCAACCTTGCCGACATCCAGGCTAGGCTTTGCGATTATGCCGGGGCGATCGAGAATGCCCGGCGCAACGTGGCCGAAGGCCGCGCCCGGCGCGACTGGCCCCACCTAACCTACCACCTCGTGAACCTGACCAGCTACTGCCTGTTGGTAGGGGATGACGCGGCGGCGGCCCAGGCGGCGCGGGAGGCCGTACCAATAGTCGCCGAGTTGGACGATCAGCAAGCGGGCGCATGCTTCACCGGCGGCCTGGCCCTGCTGGCGGCGCGCGCGGGCGCGCTGGAGACGGCGGCAAAACTAGCCGGACACACCAACCAGTATTACCTCTCGGTCCAGGAGACGATGCAACCCGTCGAGCAGCGCGTGTGGGATGCGCTGATGGCGCTGTTCACCGAAGCCGAAACCACCGGCAAACTCCCCCCCGAAACCACCGACCACCACCTGGCCGCCGGCGCCACCCTATCCCTCCAAGACGCCCTGAAACTGCCATTGCCGGTCTAACCACCCCAAAACGCTCGCGACCGCGGCAGCGGACCAATCCACGATCACCGCTGTCTTGGTGCTGCCGACGACGCTCAAAGGCATACCGATCATCGACGCGCGGCAATGTCCATCCGGCAGGACAGCACGACCGTGCCTGCAATATCCTCAATCGGCATTTGCAAGGTAACCTCCATTGATCCGGCGGTAACGAAATAATCTCTTCAACCACGGCGCCTGGTGCTGGGCGCCACGCGCTGGAAAATCCCCATCAGGGTGACGATGCCGAGACCGACACCCCCAAGGCTGGCCAGGGCATACAGAACGGACGAGGCGCTAACCCCAAACCCGCCCAGCTTCGCGCCGTACAGGGCCAGGCCAGCGGCGAAGAGTAGCGCGCCGACCAGGACGACGCAGGTCATCGCCGTTTCCATGTATTCGACAAAATTGACGTCGCGCGCCTCATGAGCCTGGCGTTGTGCGGCCGCGGCCCGGGCGGGTGGCATAACGGACGCCAGCGCCTCGGTGCTGGCGTTGCGGGCGGAGAAGGCGATGTTGCGGGAGATCGTATTCATGAGAGAAGCTCCTTCAGATCAGTCAGTTGCGATGACCGTCTTGAAGCACACCCGCCGCCGGCGGGATGTGAACCCATTCACACCGGCGTATCAGGCATGGATTTTCCATCACGATGGCCGAAAATTGATCCGTCGGGCGCAACCTCCTCCATCAGGTCAAACAAGGCAGCCGCAAATGCCTCGACCGCGTCGTTTTCAAGCGACAGGGTTACAACGCTGATTTCACCGGTCGGCGGTCGTTAATCTGGCACAGCAAACCACCGTATACGTTGTGATTCGGAACTCGTATCGTATGGAAAAAACCTTCTTCGGAACCCTGTTCGGGCGTGAGCTTTCAGGTCATCGCAAAACGACCCGTAATGTCCGACGTTAAGCGCATAGCCGCCGGGCTTCCTGCGGCCTGACCTAGCTGATAGCGGGTGGTCCGGTAGGGCGCGGGTTGTTGTCGGCCGAGTCCGACGCGTCTAATGCTGAATGCGCAGCTGACAACCGCAGGTCAAAATGAGGACGTCATGAAGGTCAAATGGCTC
>Ga0209208_10012915_pt1 | contig 10505 bp, 8 predicted proteins | sample S1TSphfallax_3_FD_187694 | JGI IMG/M metagenome (GOLD analysis project Ga0209208, IMG submission 187694) | Host-associated microbial communities from peat moss isolated from Minnesota, USA - S1T2_Fd - Sphagnum fallax MG (SPAdes) (version 2) | ecosystem: Host-associated > Plants > Peat moss >... | reverse complement strand
CATCGTTTTGAACTGGCATTTACTTAGATGATAACTTGAACTTAATTTATCACACGCCACTTCGCTACCACCATACTCTTATCAGATAAACCCTTTTGTCAAGCGGTTTTGAGACGCGCTAGCCCTGTTTTTGGTGATAGTTTATATTAATCAATAATCTCATTTTTTATTCCAGTAATTAATCATCTTTTCTCCATTTATGTTGGCAGTTTTATAACAAAAAATCTCTCCCCGTAGGACTTTTAGGTTTGTAGACTACCCGTGTTAAGGTGTACTAAAAAAAGAGTACATTTACGACTGTAACGTTTGTGTGGCAGGGGTTTTAACCGTGTCGCTTGGTGGTTGTTTGAGGGTGGAAGCCTTTTTCGAGCGTTGTTTTTCAGCGAGAAGGCGAGCCGTGGAGACATGGGGACGATGGGGTTCTCGCGGTCTTTGGGGCTTGGGGCTGTGGTTTTTTTGGACCTCTAGGACTAGACGCAAAACGTTTGAGGTTAACTTGTGCAACCAATTGTTTTAATAGCTCGATAAAAACAGGTAAACTCAGAGTTGAGATAAATTGCCATTCAGGTTCAGGAATGGCAATCATCATACCTGTATAGGTACGTTGCCGGGTCGTTTCCCTCTCTTTCTCTGAAGCCGCGCTCGTTTCCCACTTACCAAGTTTTCTTATGAAATTGCCCAAAACCATCTTCTCGTGAGCCAGGTTCCCTTTTATCGATATTCGCTTCACTCTTTTCAGAGTAATCGTTTCTTTTTATGGGCCAACTAAAGTGGCAAAGAACTGACGAGTCTACCCATCTTTACCATTTTCCAAATCATCAATAATTTTATCTCTTCTATTCATTTTAGTGCCGATCAAAGACATCTGCAAGAAATATTTCCAGAATCACGGATAATCGGAATAAAGTTTTGAAGTTTGGTGTCAAGTCTCAAATTAAATTGGTTATGACCAACTTTTGGTGAAGCTGAGTGACCGAATTTTAGATTTTAGATTTTAGATTTAGAAGATAACAGATCAATATTCTCCCTTTTGCCCTGCTTCCTTTCTACTACTTCTCTCTAATCCAAAATCCTTGCATTGAGTGACAGAATAATTGCTGTACAGAATGAACTGGTGAAGAAGCAGAAGAACCCGCTCAAAGCGATCGCCAGGAGTTGGAAAAATGGAGGATTGGTATCACTGCTGATAAGCTGTTCCATATTTAAATTGCATAACCTGAATGGGCAAGATGCCCGTCTCACAAGACTTTAATGCTATTGAAATATGCAAACTAGATGTGCAATAGCTTATCAAGAGGGGAATGAGCTAATGGAGGGGGTGAGGTAGGGTTGATATCAGGTTTGATATCAAGGGTGGGCGGAAAATATGTCTTTACCGACATTGACTCGAATGTGACTACCGCACCCCGGACAGCCGATGATTAGGGGCTTATGGGTGTGGGCTACTTTTCCACTGCTGGCTAATTTGCTACTAAGCACCAAGGAAGGCACTCTGAGTAAGACAAAATGGGCGGATGCGTCGGGAGAATCAACTAGTACAAATGAAATAGGTGAATTGATGGGTGAGTCCCCAGTTAGGGATTAAGTTTGAGACGGGATTTGGCGAGTTAGTGATTTACCGTCCAGATGGGGAGAGGTTTTCGACACCAGTACAATTAAGGGTAGAGTTGGAGCAATAACGACAACAGGTTCTAGTTGAACGGCAACGGGCAGGATCTGGAGGGCAAAGAGCCGAAAGCTTGGCAGGGTATATGCGCTCACTTGGATTAGATCTAGATAATTTACCTGGAGGTAACTAATATCCTCAAGATAAGTTGTCCCTGTTGTCAAAATTTGAGTTTGGAATTGCTATCATCCCTGTTAAAGTTGAACATAAGATATAGGTATTCTTCGGGTACATCTATTTGCTATCTAGCTAATCATGATTTGGAATTTACTTTGTAACTATGCTAACCAGCATCGACCGACTACTGTTTGTTCGACGAGTACCAATATTTAAAGAACTGCGCGACGATTTTATTGTTCGGCTGGCTTCAGTGATGCATGAATTGTCATACCCAGCTAATCACACCATCTTTCAACAGGGAGAAGAGGGGCGATCGCTCTACATTGTCGTTTCCGGTCGAGTCAAAGTTCACATTGGGAGGACAAAATTAGCAGAGGTAGATCGAGGAAAATACTTCGGAGAAATGGCAGTATTTGATATCCAACCCCGTTCTGCTACGGTGACAACCCTAGAACCTTGCGAATGTTTGGAACTGACACAGGAACAACTTTACGATGCGATTGAAGAAACACCAGAAATTGCTGTGAATATTATTCGGGAGTTATCTCGGCTAATTCGCCGACTCAACGATAATATTAACGCCACTAATTAGTTATGGGGTTGGTTGGTGGATGACTCACCTATCCCGAATTTCTCACAAGCCGAAGCGTTAGCGTAGCCACAGTTTCTGCATCGCTATGACAAAACCTTTGTCCTGCATAGATTTGGCGCGTTTTAGACGAGCGTACAAATCATGACAGGATTTTGACGGGTATTTTACCTCAAGTCCAGATAGCATAGGCATTTTGGGCTTTTTGTTAAAATCTTGGTGAGAAATCCGGGCTATCCCCGCAATTCCTCTCAACACTGATCCTGCGGATTCCCTGAGCTACCCCACGGATAAATCCACTTGGTTCCAACTTACTACGTAAGTTTCGTATACCCTTTGTGGTTCCGACTCGTGTAAACCTACTACCTATAACTAATTCGGCAACCCTTCAACTCGCAACAAATCTAAACCCCGCTCAAAAATCTCCCCTATGGGCAACATCTCCCCAGATGTAGTCATAAATTTATGGTCCTTGGTTGCCCGAATCACTGAACCGTCTTCCAAGCAGTACTCAAATACTTCCTGTTCTCCCCGATGATGCCACTGGGCTATGGGTTGAGTGTAAATATTCCCCTGCTGATCTACACTATACACACTGCACTCAACCTGTTTAGTGACAAGTTCCCCAATAGGCATAAACCCATATTCAACAGTCAAAATTTCTGTATCGTAGCTGAGGCAATACTCGGCAAACTTCAACATATCCTCAAATAACCTCTCAGCTACTTGCTTTTTCACCCCATTTTTAGTTGCCCCATCGATAAACTTTTCCTGCTGCTTTTGCATCTCCGAAACTTTCTTTTTCCCCATTGCCCGTCTGAGCAAGTCAGCTTGTCCTAGGGAGTAGCCTGCCATATCTTGAGCAATTTTCATGATTTGCTCTTGATACACCATGATGCCGTATGTTTCACTTAATATGGGTTGTAGAATCTGCGTTTCATAATCAATACTCTCTCGTCCATGTTTCCGGTTAATAAACTTAGGAATTAGCCCGGCATCCAATGGACCTGGACGATACAATGCTAAAATTGAGGAAATATCTTCAATATTCGATGGCTTCAAATCTCTAACTATCTGCTTCATCCCCGAAGATTCTAACTGAAATATCCCCTCTAAGTCTCCTGCTTCTAACAGTTCAAAGGCCTTTTTAATATCATTGGGTAGACTACTATGTTCTCCCTTCGCTAAGATTTTCTGAGCCTTCCTCTCCTGACGGGTAATTTCATCGGGGTCAATGCGGTAGCCTTTAGTTTCTGCAATTAAATCAATGGTCTTTTCAATCAGGGTCAAATTCCGCAACCCCAAAAAGTCCATTTTTAACAACCCCATCGATTCCAAATCTTCCATGAAATACTGGGTAATTACCGAACCATCATTATTGCGCTGGAGGGGGACAATTTCATCTAAGGGGTCGGCAGAAATCACTACCCCAGCCGCATGGACACCAAAGGTTTTATTTGTGCCCTCAATTCGCATCGCCATATCTAGCCAATGGCGAACTTTTGGGTCACTATCATATTTAGCTTTAAATTCTGGTTCCGGGGTTTCATCAGAAATCATCACCTTGAGTTTGGTGGGTTTACCCCGCACCACAGGGATTAATTTAGCCATTTTGTCGGCTTCCCCGTAGGAAATATCTAACACCCTGGCAACATCTTTCAAAACGGCTTTGGAAGTTAAGCGGTTGAAAGTAATAATTTGCGCGACTTTATCTGCCCCATACTTATTAGTCACATACTCAATCACCTCATCCCGTTTATCAATACAAAAATCCGTATCAATATCAGGCATAGACTTCCGTTCTGGATTCAGAAACCGCTCAAATAGCAACCCATGATGTACCGGATCAATATTCGTAATTCGCATGGCGTATGCCACCAAGGAACCCGCAGCAGAACCCCGACCGGGACCAACAGGAATATTGTGATCTCTAGCAAACTTAATGTAGTCCCAAACTACGAGAAAGTATTTGGAAAAACCCATCTGCTGAATCATTTTCAGTTCATATTCCAATCTTTCCTTGTAAACTGAATCTACTTCTTGACGATATTTGCGATTTAGCCTTTCCAAAAGACCTTGCCAAGCCACTTCCTCGGCGTAAGTATCAGCTGTATGACCAGAGGGTATGGGGGGAGTGGGAATTTGCGGGTCCCCCATGATATTGTAACGCTCAATTTTGTCCCCCACTTCTACAGTAGTAGCCACAGCCTCGGCAATCACATCCTCCGGTAAATGGTCCCGAAACAGCTGTTTCATCTCTGTTGCAGATTTGAGGTATTCGGTACCGCTATAACGCAACCGATTATCATCAGCAATCAGCTTCCCCGTTTGAATACACAATAAAGCGTCGTGGGCTTCCACATCAAAGCAGGATATGTAATGGGAGTCATTGGTAGCCACAAATTTAATCCCCAACTCCCGGGCAATTTTAACTACCTCCACATTCACAATCCGGTCTTCCTGGGAACCATGATCCTGAATTTCGAGATAAAAATCCTCAGCAAACACATCTTTATACCACTGGGCCACTTTCCGGGCCGCATCCGGTCTACCACTGAGGATCGCTTGGGGGATTTCTCCACCTAAACAGGCACTGGTGACGATCAAGCCATCATGATACTCTTTTAATAAATCTTTGTTGATACAAGGGCGAGAAAATATCCCCTTACCTTGCACTCCTTTGAGGTGAGAAATTGTAGTTAATTTAACTAAATTTTTGTAGCCTTGGGTATTCTTAGCCAAGACTACCTGGTGATATTTAGGGCGCCGCTCTTGTTTTTGGATATCACCGTTAATTACATACATTTCGTTGCCGAGAATCGGCTTAACATTGTGATTACGACAGATTTTAATCAGTTCAATCGCCCCATACATGACGCCATGATCGGTCAGGGCGATGGCATTCATCCCTAGAGCAATAGCCTGTTCTACTAAATCCGGTAGTTGACTTGCTCCATCCAGTAGACTGTAATCACTGTGAATATGTAAGGGGACAAAGGACATACGCGCCTCCAAAACAAGCCTTTTCAGATTAACAGCTTTTAGCTAAATTCCGGAATGTTCCCGGCTACAGATGATATTTATCTAGTCATATATTGGGATCTAGGATGAGCCTACGAGAACAAACTAACTCCTCAGCAGAAGCTATTCCTTGGTGGCAAAATATCCCGCTCACCTTCAAAATTGTCATCGCCCTGATATTGGCAGTTGGCTCAGGTATTGCCCTAGGTGCAGGACATCCCAACCCCACCAATGCTGCCTTAATATCTAACTTAGCAGTTCCGTCAACGTTGGTACTGAAGGCTCTGAGTACCCTTGCCACACCACTAATTTTGATGGCAGTACTGCATACCTTCCTCACCACAAATATCCCTGGAACTGCTGGACGACGTTTGGCAGTGCTACTGTTAACAAATACCACCGTAGCCATCCTCATTGGACTGCTGGTAGCCAACGTTTTGCACCCTGGTACCTGGAATCACATTCCCGCATCTGGGTACACAACTAGACCCACGGAAAGTTTTGACCCTTGGGGACTACTCAAAGGAGCTGTTCCAGACTCCATCCTCATGCCCTTAGTCAACAATAACGTCCTCCAACTAATCGTGATTGCGCTGAGCTTTGGCATCGTTCTCCGAGGATTAAAAACAGAACAAATTGCCCAAGGCAAGAGAGGATATCAGCCAATGGAGGACTTAGTTGAAATCCTCTTTGCTGCTATAGTTCGACTCCTCAACTGGGTAATTGCCTTAGTCCCCTTAGCAGTCTTTGGGATTGTGACGAAAATTATCGCCCAGAAAGGCTTTGCACCATTTCAGGCTCTAGGTGCTTTTATCCTAGCTGTACTCTTAGCACTGTTACTACAAGCTTGTTATTACATCACCAGAATCAAGCTCGGCTCCTGGGTAAACCCCCTGAAGTTCCTAACTGGGGCATCAGATGCCCTACTGATGGCATTTTCCACTGCTTCCTCCACCCTAACGATGCCCGTCTCCTTTCGGGTTTTACAGACCAAAATTGGCCTGAGAGAATCTTCCGCATCCCTAGGCATTTTAATTGGCACAAATTTTAACCATGATGGCACAGCCCTCTACGAAGCTATGTCTGCATTATTTATCTCTCAAGTATTGGGGCTACATTTGAATTTAGGACAGCAGTTAGTTGTTGTTCTCACCTCTATCTTTGCATCAGTTGGGGCAGCAGGCATTCCTGAGGCAGGTCTAGTGACAATGAACCTGGTATTTAGCGCCGTCGGCCTACCTAAGGAATACATTGCCTTACTACTAACAGTAGACTGGTTCCTAGATCGCTGCCGGACAGCCATCAACGTAATGGGGGACATGACTATCAGTGCCTTACTGGACGGCAGAAACCCACGCCCAGAAAATAGGACTTAACATTTATCTGACTTTTCCGGTTAAGTCTGAAAACCCCTGCACTCCACTAGAGGCAGGAGGCAGAAGGCTCCAGGGCAGGAGGGACAAGAAGAAAAAGTACTGAAACTCCTATGGCACAAGGATGATCAAATTAACCATTTGCAAATATGTGATGCTCCCCAAACTGCTGCCTCCTGCCCTGGAGCCTCCACACGAAATTATCCGCGCCGCGGTAGCCCCTAGATTCATCTATGGGGGTAAGGCGCGGGAAGGGGAAAAGTCAGAATAATGAACTACCCACCCCAGCAGAGTTGGATTTTTGACGCTTCATTTGACCTAGTTGCTTCCTACTTATTTACATGAAGTAGAGCCAGAATCATCCGCGTCTACGAGGCTAGTTCCTAACCCTGGCAGAGTTTTGAAAAATGATTTTTTCATTGCTGCCATGCTATTACAGCTAAACATTGTGCAGCCACGAAAATATCATATACTCAACACGATCTTTTGGCAACTCCTCATACACACCATTCGCCCATCAACCACAGGTTGATGTTGCTCAGGTGTGCTGCTTTGTCGTTGCCTACTCCCTATCCCCACCCTCAGCGTAGCAGGGTGGGGACTTCCACAAAACGTTAATGTTGTTGATGTCCCTCCTTATCACATTTTTGCTGCCAACATCGTTCTAAAAGTTGAGTTCGCCAGACAAAGGCGAAGCGCCGGGGATTTAAGATTAAATGAGTATTCCGGTTAAAGAGCGACTGGTTCAGATACTCCCAAAGAGGAAATTTAATTTTTGTGTTTTCTAAAGTCATAAAAGCAACAAAGTTTTTTCAAAACAGTTTGAATATAAAGCTGGCACGATTGTAGGGATTCCTATTGTTCAAGGTTCTTCCAGCCTTTTAAGCTGTACCTCCTCTGGCATGGAACATCTCAACCGTAGCTTTAGTTACATATTAAACGGAACAATTTCTTGATGTCCCGTGATAATTGCGTAACTTAGGGAAATTTAATTTTTCGATACAGTAGTGATAAGTACCTATGCAAAATTAATTACACAAAATTTAGGCATCAAACTCCTATCCAGACTGAAAAGTCCTGTGTAAATAATTCTGCACGATTACTTACTGTTACTAGAAAAATAGTTATTTGGTATAACCTGCCCTTAACCCTTTTGTCGTTACTGAACCGTATCGTTTTAGGTTACCTGGTATAAATTACTATTAATTTGTGACTAAAGTAATAACTGAATTTGTGACTTTAGTCATGACTAAAAGGTTCGTGAAACTAGTATAAATAATAAGTGAGGTGAGCAATCAGCTTACGATAAACAAACCTGAGATTTTTACCCCATACTTTTGTGCTAAGGAGCTAATTTGTGTTAGCTCCTTTTTTTTAGCTAATGGGAGTTGATTATTTTTGTAATTCCAACTCCCGCAGTACTATCTCCAGTAAATATGCGAATTCTCAAAGTTGTCCTAGCAGTTTAACTATTCAATGTTTCGCACAATTTGCTGTATATTTGGCACTTGTCTATCCAGTTGACTTTGGTTAACTGTGATCATTTTTCCTGATACTTCCTTTTATCGGCTCTTCCGGTAATTTTATGGTGGAGCCACTTAGATTATTATCAAATAATGCATTGGAAACGATAAAAGCCTTGTTCTGTAAGGGTTTAAAGCTATCAGGGAATAAGCCTTTGGTATTGGGTTCCATAAAAGAGACGGAAGAGCCCTTTTGGCTCTTCCGGTAATTTTATGGTAGAGCCACTTACATTATTATCAAATAATGCATTGAAAACGATGAAAGCCTTATTATGTAAGGGTTTAAAGCTATCAGGCAACAAGCCTTTGGTATTGGGTTCCATAAAAGAGACCGAAGAGCCTTAATTTCCAAGCATTGCGTATCTCTTCTCTAATTTCATCAACAATATTTTTAAAGGCAGAAGCAGATAAACTATTCATTTGCGTCAGTCTGTTACCTATATACATATATATCTGAGGCAGATACATTCGATATTTTTGAGATTCAAGGTAAAATGGCGATCGTAGATCGCTGCCATGTCTTTAAAGTGCTATCAGCAGGAAATGGAATTAATAACTTCTCAGCAGTTGTTAGGGCTAACTCTGTGTAGATATAGAAATCCTATTTGATTTTTGAAAAAACTCCGTACACCTTTACTCCTCATTCCTGTGAAGAACCTACACAGATCATTTCTCTCCCATCAAACCGGATTCCTATATTACAGGCAATACCGCCTCCATCTTGGATGCAATAGCCTGTAATTCTGGGATATCCTTAAATATGTGAGAGATTTGCCAAATAAAAAGAATGAAACTGGCAGCAAGAGTAAGTCAGGTAACACCCTCCATAACCTTAGCCATCGCCGCTAAAGCAAAGGCGATGAAGGCAGAAGGGATAGACGTTTGTAGTTTTAGTGCCGGAGAACCAGATTTTGATACCCCTACCCATATCAAAGCTGCAGCCGCGAAAGCTTTGGATGAAGGGAAAACTAAATATGGTGCAGCCGCTGGAGAACCAAAGTTGCGGGAAGCAATTGCCCGCAAGCTGAAAACCGATAATGGTCTTGACTACAAGTCAGAAAATGTCATCGTCACCAATGGCGGTAAGCATTCTCTGTACAATCTCATGGTGGCGCTAATTGAGTCTGGTGATGAGGTAATTATCCCTGCACCCTATTGGCTGAGTTACCCAGAAATGGTAACTTTGGCAGGTGGAGTATCAGTGATTGTCCCCACAGATGCTGCAACGGGTTATAAAATCACCCCCAAACAACTCCAACAAGCAATTACACCAAAGACCAAGCTATTTGTCCTCAACTCCCCATCTAATCCCACAGGGATGGTCTACACTCCAGCGGAAATTCAAGCACTGGCACAAGTAGTAGTTGATGCAGATATCTTGGTTGTTTCAGACGAGATTTACGAAAAGATTCTCTACGACGGCGCTCAACATGTGAGTATCGGTTCTGTGGGGAAGGAAATTTTTGACCGGACCGTAATTAGCAATGGGTTTGCTAAAGTTTACTCCATGACAGGGTGGCGGATTGGCTATTTAGCCGGACCAGTAGAAATTATTCAAGCGGCAAGTACCATCCAAGGTCATAGTACCTCAAACGTGTGTACCTTTGCCCAATATGGGGCGATCGCGGCTTTGGAAAGTTCCCAAGACTGTGTAGAAGAAATGCGCCAAGCCTTTGCCAAACGGCGACAGGTGATGCTCCATAGACTCAATGCTATTCCCGGGCTGAGCACCGCTCAACCTGAGGGTGCTTTTTACCTGTTCCCAGATATCAGCAAAACAGGTCTTAAGTCCCTAGAATTCTGTAAGGCGCTGTTAGAAGCATATCAAGTTGCAGTAATTCCAGGAGTTGCTTTTGGTGCTGATCACAACATTCGCCTTTCCTACGCCACTGATATGGCAACTATTGAAAAAGGCATGGATAGGTTGGAAAAATTTGTCCGTTCTCGGATTTAGCTAAAACAGTCATGTTACTTATCACCTCCTCTTTGCCTATGGAAAGGGGAGGTGAACTAATTTTTCACTAACATTAATATAGGAAACCAGTTTGATGGGCGAGAAAGGATCTGTGTAGGGAGTTTTTTTCCAAAATCAAATAGGATTCCCATAGTATCAGAATACACCTTTATATTTAAATTATTATTCAAATCTGAAACTAAAAAATACGTTTCTACCTCGAATACTCACAGTATCTTTATCAGTTAAAAAAGCAGCA
>Ga0209208_10012913_pt1 | contig 10506 bp, 7 predicted proteins | sample S1TSphfallax_3_FD_187694 | JGI IMG/M metagenome (GOLD analysis project Ga0209208, IMG submission 187694) | Host-associated microbial communities from peat moss isolated from Minnesota, USA - S1T2_Fd - Sphagnum fallax MG (SPAdes) (version 2) | ecosystem: Host-associated > Plants > Peat moss >... | reverse complement strand
ACACATTAATGGATCGTTCAGACGTGAAAGATTTCTTAGATAGACATTACAGAGATAGACAAGTCTTCGTCGATGCAGCGAACGCACTTCTGGTCGGAGGTGCACTCATAGCCGGTCTTTCCTTCGCAAGTTGGTTACAGCCACCGTTATCATTCACGCCTTACTACCAATTCCCACAATCGACACCTGCAACACCACCGGCGACATACGAGAGTTTCGCTGCAGTGGAGCTTCATTACAGCCTCCGTTTGTTTTGGACATTCAACGATCTTTCCTTCTTTTTCGCTGTTGCCACAGTTGTGTCGGGAGCAGAAGCCGCCTTCCCGCATTTGGATGCGGTATTTGTAGTGAAAGCGGTACAAATTGTACGCAGGGCGTTGATCCGGACATCGATTCTACTGGTGTTTTCCGTGATCACTGTGCTGGGAGCTTTTGTATGCGCGGGTTTTACGGTGTTGCCTCCGATCGCAAGAGATGTGAACAGCATGACGATTTCAACCGTGTTCGGAATGCTGGTTTGTTGCGTGGTGCTCTGCAAATTCTCCGCCAAGCTCTTCAGAGCCATATTCAAAATCATCAAGCGGACACCCCAGAAATGGTAGAAAGCACCACCATAAACAACAACAACAACAAGAGCGATAACAGGAGCAACACAACACAACACAAGAGCAGCAACAATTGCAAACCCAAACATTTTCTTGAACAAGAAACAACACTCTCTTCCTTGAAAACTCACTTTTATGAATTCTTTTTCCGTTAAATGCAAAATATTTACCCTAGTACCTGAATGATTTCGGCATAAATTTAATTATTGGTCATTTTTCTGAATTTTTTGAAAATTTATTTGTCACTTGTGCCCTAATTTTCATAAAATTAAAGAAAAGTTGTTACTTGTGCTGAAATTTTTATAAAATTTAAATATATATATTTGTTACTCGCACCAAAATTTTCATAAATGTTATTTTTTAAATCTGCAAGTTTTTTACTGTCAGGTTTGTGCCACAGGCCTTAAAGTTCAAGAAATTAAGACAAGGTAGTTTACCATAGAAAAACCAATAGGAAAATGTTGCAACATGATTTTCAAAGTTTTTTTGAAATCTAATGACTTTTCTCTCACCAAAGAAATAAGTGATTGGATATTCTTTTTTCATATTTATTTTTCACATTTGTGAAAAGTTTCCTCCCCAAAAAAGAAACAAAAAAAGATTTGTCATGAGATGTGCATTTGAATGTTTTCAATCACATTCTCACATTTTTAAAGAATTATATGAATGTTTGTGTATGATGGGTGCGTTAACCATTTTTGGAGAAGATAGTTTCATAATTAGTTTTGTGACTTATATCATAAAATTGTTGAAAGTTGGCATTTCATTAAACCTTGAATGACTATAAAATGGAGTTGGAAAAAATGCACCAACTTGAAGATGAAGTGTCAAATTCATTTGTATGTTTCCATTGGTAGTTTGCGTGAGTGGAGATTGTGATGAGGAACAAAGTGTGATCCAGCCGTCAAGAACCCTGAAAATATATATTCAACTTTGGTGGCAAATCAAGAGAACAAAATCTTCCAAGACACCCTCATGAGGTACACTACCAGTCATAAGAAATTTGGTACATTATATCTATTACTAAGAAAACAAATACACAAGCAAGCACAGGAAGAACAAAACAAATTGTACTTGAAAGGTTAATTGTAGGTGGGTGGATCCATTATCATTATGTCAATTTTTCCCTCCATATTTTTTCCCCTTAATCTTTAAATTGATTCCAACACCAAATGATATTTCACCAACAGAACAATCAACATGAGTTCAGTTCCTTAAGCAACTGCTGCTTGGAAATGGGTTTTTCAGTTCCAAAACTCCCCAAAGCACCAAAAAGAAGTTTAAAAAAAAAAAAGAAATCTAAGGCAAGGAAATTGGCAAAAAACAATTCCGAACCTTTGAAGCCAGCAAATTTTCTCAAGGAAAAAAAATGTAATAATCTTTTGAATTCCATTTGAATCCCACAAAATTACAAAGAGTGTGGAAGAACATTCTTTTTCTTCCTGGGAACTCCAGTAGTAAAAGGAAGGACCATTCTTTGCAACAACGATCTGACTCTCAAAGTCACAAACTTTGTATTTGATACATTGATTCGCTTCTCCCAAGCCGCTTTAAGAATGTCATCACCCCAAGAAATTCACAATGCATAAATTCATAAACCTTTTCAATAAATAAGATATTTGAATCTGCAAATGACTGCCGGTTTCATACCTTGTTTGTTTTCATACCCACCATCAATGCACCAGCTTTTGCTAATAGTGGGGGAATTCTTTCAAATTCTTAAATTGGAATTTCCAATTAAGAGTTCTGAAAAAAAAATTTGTAGCTTGCCACCTTTTCTTAGTAGAAAGATGAAACCCTCAAGATGCTCTAGAGGAGGCTTCTCAAGTTTAAGGAGGATGCTCAGAGCATCATAGACCTAATAATTGCCCATCAATATCTTTGTTCATTGGAAGGTACTTTGAGACTTGATGCGCAAGTTTTGCAACGAGTTTTTTGCAGAATTTGCAAACTCGTACATTTTACTAAATGTGTACAACATTTTTGAAAAGTTGGAACTAGCTCATGCACATTATGAGGTCAATATTATGAAGCTTCCATCACGTTCAAGGCCTCAGCCTCCACTAGTTGCACCAACCAAATAATCACATTCTTCTTCAAGGGCTAAAGTGGTGCACTCAATTGCACCCATCCTACCCTTTTGTAACTACAGTGACAATCCTACCCACAAAGTTAGTGAGTGCAACATTCCTTACAAGCATCTCTTTTGTGATTATTGTGAGAAGCATGGACATTAGGAAGTTGTTTGTTTTGCCAAGTTCCCAGAACGAAAGCAACTTCGATTACCACGACAAATCTACTAGCAGCTTTCGTTGCCCCGTAACCAAAAGCCAAGGCACCTCAACCTTGCACTCAGGCTTTCCCCACCAAGGGTAATTCCAAAAAAAATGATAAACAGAAAAAACACAATGCTAACAAGAGGGAGGTGCTACAAGCCCATGCTGCTCAAATTCAAATTCTACAAAACGAACTCGAATCATTGAAGGCCCAATTTGTTAATTTAAAAGGCAAGTCTTCCCAACTTGCTAATCATGCCCAACCTATACAAGGTTCAAGATCATAGGAAGGACCTCCTATATTATTATATGGCCACTCATACAATGCCATGGTTGGGGTGTATGTTCTTCCCAGTGCACATAATTTTCAACACAAAAAAAAAACTCACCTTGTTGGCGAAGGGGGAGGAGACTACTACACCACAAGCTACTAGGGCATCAAATTCTTCTGTCATAGGAACACATGTACATTAAAAAAAACACACACACACACACATAATTTTCCATTGATCAACTTATGGAATCCTAACTTCAAATGCATGAAATGGCACAAAAACTTGTGAATACACCATTGTTTAGTTTTCAAGATTTGAAGCTATGCACTAAGGACATAATAGTAGTACTAAAAATACTTTGAACACTACATCAAGTCCTTTACCAACCTTGATCCACATGCTACAAAGGTCCCATCCAACACCTTGGAGAGACACTTGATTGGTTCACATGTTATAGATGGCGTTCACAATTTGGTCACAAGTTCTAGCAATGTTAAATTGATGGGTTCTCTTACTTCTCATTATACATTCACATATCAAAAGGGAATTAAAAACACCTCATTTGTGGATTTGTTACTTTGTAAAGGTGTTGTGTATAGCCATTCTCTCCACAAAGTCTCTCACTCATTTTCGAAGGTGGTGTCTAGTGAAAAAACTTCCATCCCCATTAGAGTTACCATTGTCGACAATATTGAATCAACAATCTAAGTGGGAAGCCATAGACCCAAAGTGGTACTTTTTGATACAGGTGCCCAACTAGTGATTCTTAGAGTTCAATTTGCCAAGAAGATGGGCATGCTTCATTCCAAACTACAAAAATCTATGTGGCAAATTTGCATCGTTAGTGGGAATGTAGAGGAAGTACTTGGGGAAAGTTTGGATTTGATTGCACTCAACTTCAATGAAGGTATACATCATGAACTTTGCCTACAAGTCAAATGTTTAGTCACCAATGCCACCAATTATGATGTGCTCATTAGGCAAAAAGCCTTATTTCCACTAGGTTCCACAATCGATAATTAATTCGAGCATGGGTACTACTAAGTGGATTGGGAGACTAATGGTCACCACCTGGGATACATACCCCTTGATTTACATGGGAACCATAATCCTTTGGCTCACCATTGTATGCTTAAGGAAGCGCACACTATTTCCTACATCCAACAAGCTAGCCATGGGTGGATAAAGGGCGATGAAAAGGAAACAGCTTATGCCCAAGCTACTAAAGCTTGAGGGTGGTTCCTATTAACATTCAACATGGATTAGAGCTTTTACAAAGGTTCAAAGCAACCCATGAGCCCGTGGTCAAAGCTTTGTCTAGTTTTGAGAACATGGAGAGCCATGGTGAATCGATTAAGCCAATATTTCATTCATTAATCACCTGGACACTACCTAAGGAGGGGATTACATTGCTAGAGCTTTTTGGTGATATTGGTAAAAGTTTCGAACCCCTACTATAGTCAGGGATGGTGGTTTGGAAATATTTCTATCTAGACATTGATCCTATTACAAGGCAATTGGTGGCATCAAGATTGATGGAGCTCATAACCAAATTTCCACAATAGTTTGCAACCATTGCATGGAAGGCAAGTTTCATTTTCTTGCCCTCTAACATACAACTAATTCAAAAGAAATATATGGAATTACTTGGCTTTATGCACCTCATCATTTCAGGGTTAGAATCTCAAGGACTTTTAATGGCTAGATTTGGAGAAAGCTTGAATGACACAAGATCCGCTCTCTTCACAAGCATGGTATGATTAATGACCTTGGTTCAATCCATTTCTCCTACGCTTGGTTATGTAATTGAGAACACCCCTTCTCAGCTTGACCAAAAGGAGAAAGTCTAAGAACACTACACGTTATTCAAGCATTACCTTGGATAGCCACTCTTAGTTGATGCAAGACAATGTGATTCCTATGTGCATTGCCTACATAACTAATGGACCAACCTTGCACCACTCTCAATTTTGCAATTCGCACTAAGATATGCCATCAAAAACCCCAACCTCTAGGTTTTTCACATATTGGATGATCAGAACTCCTACCAACCAGTTACAAGGCAAGAAAAACCTCCTTGGTTTCTTACAAACATAATAGGAAAACTAAAAGGTGTTTAGCCCACCTTTGTTTCCTTCCTACGAACATATGGCTTTCATGGAGATGGACCAGGCCTGGTGTATTGTCATGCTTCAACCACTTAGGATGAACCAAACCCGAAAGAAAAAGAAAAGGGCTATGGGGTTGTAAACTAACACTACTACTACTCACACCAAAGTGACTAGATTGGAATGTAATGTTCTATTTGGGAGAAGCATGAACTTAAACTCCCTTACATGGTTATTGGTAATCTATGTGTTCTTTCAAATGTACATAGCACCAACATTGATTCAATCAGCTTATAATTCTCGTAATGCGACTTCATGGCAACCCCACCAAATACATTTGCCTATCGTCAACATTCTACACTTCACTTTTAATGTTGGGGGGAAAAGGTACCATGTAGTTTGACTTAAGTTGTTTCTAATACACCCGGAGGTACATCAACTTCTGGAGAAACAATTACAACGTTCTACAAATTTGCGCATGAGTAGTGGAAAACCCAATACACTAGGTTCTTCAAACACACTTTCCAACTCCATTCCATGTGTTTCCAACTGCCCTTTTGTTATGGGGAACCAATTCACCAAGAAGGAGACATACCAGGTCATATACTTGTTAATTAAGTATGGGAATGTGTATAGGTAGGCGTAAGACCATGTAGTTTTTTAAAGACCTTACATATCAAACACCCATTAATCAAAAGAGGCATAGGTGCACAAACATGAATGGGAACTAATAGATGAAAGATGCTAAAAGCTCCATGAAGCTTATCTCATTCGGCCATCAAGTTCAGAGTTCGTAATCATTATAATAATGTTAGCAAAAAAGGATTCAACTAGATTATGGATTAAAAAAAGGATGTGCGGGGATCATAGGCCTTTGAACTTGGTTACACCTCAAGAGAGGTACTTCCATCCGTGAAGAACTATTTGATAGCATTGGAAACTCAAACATCTTCATAATTGTGGATTTTAGGCAATGTTTCAATTAGATTGTGCTCATTGCAAAGGATCACAAGAAAATGACATTCCATGGAAGCAATAAATTGTGGGAATGGCTTGTGATGCCTTTTGGATTGGAAAATGCACTTGTCTTATTTCAACAAATCATGGACGAGGTTCTTGAAGGGGTAGATTTCCCGAAATGCTACATAGATGACGTCCTAATGCATAACAAGGGACTTCGCTAACACTTGGCTCATCGTGAGGAGTTATTTAAGAGGCTCCATGAAGTCAATTCGAAGATCCATCCTAAAAAGTGTGAGTTTGTTGTCACCTCAATAGTCTACCTTAGACACATAATGGTATTATGGCTCATTGGGCCAAAGTAATAGCCATTTTGGAGATGCCCAATCCTACTGATGTTCACACTTTTAGGAGCTTCATTGGACTATGTAATTATTACAAGATTTATGTCTAAGATTTCAGTACTATTGTACATCCTTTCGATGCATTGTTAAAGAAGGATGTTAGTTGGACATGGAGTGAAGATATTTAGGAAGCTTTCAACACACTTAAAGAGAAACTTTAAAAGTTACCCATTCTAAGAAGACCTGATTTCAACAAGGTCTTCATTCTACACACTAACTAGACTACTATTGGCATTGGTGTTATTCTTAGCCAACTTGATGAAGAAGGCAAGGAATATTATATCGCCTATGCATTCGGAAGCAACAACAAGGCATCAAGCAACTACTTTTCATACAAGGGGGAATGTCTTCCTATTATATGGGTCATCATACATTTCAAGCCCTATCTTTATGGTATTAAGTTCATTTTATATACCGACCACTAGCCTATCAAATGGTTGATGACCAACAACAAGCTTATTAGTAAGTTAGTTCATTGGGCGTTTATATTTCAAGAGTATGAATTCAAGGTTATTCATCGACCTAGTATTATACATCAAAACATGGATACCATGTCATGGAGACCCTTCACTACTTTTAAAGATTTTTCAGAAGCAAAATAATATTTCAACCAGATTCCAATAGAACATGTATTTTATGCATCTAGTTATTTTGCACTACTACAATGTAACTGGTTGAACATCCCATTGTGGATACATGGGAGGACTTGGACACTCCAAGGTTTCTTCAACATGGGGAATATCGTCCCCAAGTTACATCAAATCATCAGGATCGCATACAACAACAGTCTAAACGTTATTCATGGAAGGACAATCACCTCATTACCACAAGGCCACAAAGTGGTTCCTCCACCACATGAATCATCACAAACTTGCCCCCTCTTTGTACAAGTGCTTTTACAACACTTTAACAATATGTTCAACGTTCAATGTTGATACAATCATTGATATGATGTTAAGGTGACATTGTAACAACATGTCTTGAAATGGCATTGATATAATACTAAAATATTTGACATCTTCTCAATATTAGTCCAATGAAAAATATATGACCAACATTGGCACAACATACATTAATAAGTCATCAAATTGATGACTATACGTTGAATATTCAATACTGATATGGTAATTGATACAATATGTTGATGGCATCATAACAATATGTATTGAGTTAGCATTGGGGTTGTTTTGACATAATTTGCATTTTTTCAACACGCATTCCATGAATAAGATCTTGTCAATGCCGAAACAACACAAATTGATTAGCTATTGAATTGATATTGTTACAACCTTCATAAAGGCAGATTTTCAATGTTGTTGCATGTCACATAAAATCAACACAATAAAAATGTTAAAACAATGGTACTCATTGTCACAACATTAATACAATCCTATGAAGTGCTACAACATCAAATGGGCAAATAACAAGCATTGATTCAATATAAATCAAATCTTGCAAAATATATAAAACATTTTGCAATGTATAATCTTGCAAAATGAGTACACATGGTTATATAAATGAACCATGTATATAAATCTGTCAAATTTTCTTAAATCTTGGTCCAATTCTGGCTATTGAAAATCTTAAAAAAATATGCTTTAGCAGTTTTACTTTTTTATGTGGCATTTTGGCTATATATGGCACAATGTTGGGCTGTGTTGTTGTGTGGGCAGAGAGAGAGAGGGAGGGGGTGCTTTGCTCCTCAGTACAGATCTCCTTGTCGTTCCACCAACCCCTCTTGATAATGGAACAATTTGTTTGTTGCCATCTCCCACTGCCAGCAGCTCAAATTTGCATCTCCATCTATTTGTTCTTCTCTCCCTAATCATCTCTTGTTTGTTTTGTTTCTCTTCGTCTTCTGTGGCTTGTCATCGTTGTAGTCTTCCACATAATTGATCTGGTGATTTTGCTTTGCCCGAGGAGGAGGAGTAGGAGGAGGACTAAGTCATAAGTTTCACTGAGAGTGGAGGCGAGCGGAACAGCGTTGCATGAAGCTATGACATAATAATAACATCTCTTTCCTTGCATCGTTGATCTTGTTTGTATTTTTCCTTTCCCTCATCTATCGCTTGTTTGCTTGCTGCTTAGGGCTTGCTTACTCTTCTTCTTACTCTTGCCCTCTATTTTTCCTTCTAGGCCATCCATGTCTTCGTTTGTTTGGTTGTCTGTCAAAACCTCAGTTGTTGTGTGTTTTTTCTTGTCTCTCCTTGATTTTCCTTAACGGCCAAGAGAAATGAAAAGGGGTCCGGAGCCGACGTTGCGCGGACGGGTTTGTATCATGGTCGGGAGGGAGGGGGAGGGAAGAAGGAGAAGATGGAGCTTACACTACACCACAAAAGGGAGCAATGTCCACCAAATGAAGCATCCACAAGTCCATCTTGGAGCCTGGTCTTGTTCTCCAGCCGTGTGAATTCCAGCCGCTGCCTCTTGCTACTGCTGCTGCTGATCTTGTTGTTGTTTGCACCACCTAGCAGCTACTGCCATAACACTTACATCGTGGGAATGGAAGAGGAAGAGGAGGAGTAGGAGGAGCAGTTGCCGAAAGTAATTACAGAGAGGTCGCCAATGCAACAGGCATGGGTAAGAGTTGCTTACCACCACCACCAGACTACTGCCGCTTCTTTCCAATGTTGATGGGTATGGCTAACCAGGTTTTTGGAATTTAAAGATTGTGATATGACTACTAATGAAAATCTAATATTCAATAGAAAATTTAAACCTAATAATTGATAATTTATATTAATCTTCTAGTTAAACCTAATAAGGTTGAGATTATGTCTCCTGACATACCTATTTGTGATCCTTTCATGAGAATTTGTAAATTTTTGGTCTGTGAATGATTAGTCCTTGCATCTCATTGGGAGCTGCGATTATAACCTTTTTCTCCTTTTCACGCACCTTCTAATTTGCCTTCTGTGGCTTGCAGCAATTGAGAGCAAGTCTTTCAGCCAAAGCAAATATTGAAAGGACCACTGGCAAATGATGGTCGGCAAGGATTTTGCTTTGCAATGAAGAACTGTAGCTTCAAGCAATACTCAAGCCACATCTAGTAACACCCCATGGGATGACATTCAGGGAGTTGATGGCACATGCACACATTTTCAAGCATTCGTAGATCTGCTACGGACAATTGATGTTACAAGGCAGATGGTGCTGAGTGCTGCTACTTGTTAGTCATACCAGTTGGAAAATGGTATGCAGAGTAGAGATAGCTAGTTCATTTCCATTGATTTCACCTCCTTGATCCTGGGCCCTGACAAATATATAACAGGATTTTTGCACTTTGTCAGGTTTTTTTAGGAAGAACAGAACCCTAGACACACTTGTGCCCCTTGCAGAGGAATGGTAGAAATTGAAATGGTGTTAAAGGTCAGGGAGGTGGGTGAGAGTCTTGATACTCTATTCAAGCACGAGGATTGCCAAGACAGGGAAGCAATGCTTATTCGGGCAAGCTTTTCCAACGTAGGAGAGAGTTTGGTTGGTGGCTTGACCTTGGGATCCAAGCGACCAGCTGTTTGTGCAGAACCTTCAAACACCTCCTGTCCTTCAGCAACATTGATGTTGTCTACTTCTCCTTCAAAGGCCACAGTTGCAAGCTCACATGCAAGCTCTGTGTTTTCACAGCCCATTCCCATTGTCCTACAAGAGAAACACAATCCATATGTTACAGACAAGGGACATTTGGTCACATGGCTAGATGCCATGAAAGCTCAGTCTCCTCCCCAGTTCCACTCTCTTCATGGAGATACTACTGAATCATATGACATGGAGGCAGCAGAATATGCAGCTTGGCTTGTAAGCAACAAGAACTTCAAAACCCTCAAGTGAAGATTTGGATGGTAGATAGGGAGTTGCAATGGTTGGGCTTCTACTGTACA
>Ga0209208_10012912_pt1 | contig 10506 bp, 8 predicted proteins | sample S1TSphfallax_3_FD_187694 | JGI IMG/M metagenome (GOLD analysis project Ga0209208, IMG submission 187694) | Host-associated microbial communities from peat moss isolated from Minnesota, USA - S1T2_Fd - Sphagnum fallax MG (SPAdes) (version 2) | ecosystem: Host-associated > Plants > Peat moss >... | reverse complement strand
TCGAATGCTCTTTTTGCAACTAAACCAAAAAAAGAACTATGAAGAACCTAATTCTTCACAATGCTCGGGGTCAACTTTTGGCACTAAAATTTGGTATTGATGGCTGATGGCCATGAAGAACCTTGGTTATTCATGACCAAGAAGGCCGAGCTCAAGGTCAACTGCACAATTTTGCATAGCCGAGCTCGAGCTCAACCTTTTTCCTTATGAGAATCGAAGGTGTAACTCGGATTTTGGCAAGAATAGTTCAAGGAAAAGAAAAAAAGTTGGTTGAGCTTGAGCTCAACTGCACACTCAATTTTATTTTTTTAAAATGCAACTATGAAAAACAAGTTGAAGAAAAAAAGACATACCTTGAGGTCGAACACTTCTTCAATTGACTCCAACACTCTTGAACTTCCCTTAATCTCTTCCTCCTCCACAAAACAAGGCAAAAGGAAGTCATTCTCTATGTGTCTCTCCTTATATCAAATATTTCGTTGCAAGTATGTTTCAAACCCTAAAACCCTCCCTTTTTATTGAATCGTCGACACTTGAAAGCTTTATGCTTTCTCCTTGGCTTTTTTTGGAACATTCTACTTTGATTCCTTACGGAATGAAACATTAAGACTTGTTTAGATTTGAAGTCCATTTATAAAATTAAAATATTTTCTATCAAATATTTTGTTTTGTAATCACAAACCAACTTAATATGTGTGCCTCTTCTTTTATTTCTTAGGAGAAATCTATTTGCCTTCTTCCCCCATATTCCTAAATTTCCTTTTTTTTAAAAATAGCATGAAAGAATCAGAACATAAAATGTTACACATTTGTTTTTTGCTACAATCAAATCTGAAGCTGCAAAGGTCCCTCACCTATTGCCTTTGAATCCTAAGAGGAACTCCTCGCACCTTCTTTGGTGCCATTTTTGTTCCTCGCATGATTAGCATCTAATTGTGTCCATGGCAACATCTTCTCTTCCCCGAACCTCCTTCGTTGGAGTCAATATTCTTCTACATCTCTCAAAGGATTTCTTCCTCTCATTGTGTAGTATATATATTTATAAAATTATTGGGAATTTTAAACTTATCTTTTAAAAGCTTTTGTATATTATTATGTGTTTTCTTAGAAACAACCCATTGTCAGAACTTCATTAAGATTTTCATCATTTAACAACCTCGGTCAACATACATAATTGTGTGATGCTTCAATGATAGTTACATATGCACCTAATTTTGGAATTATTTTTTTCTTTTCGAAATAATCTTTGTTTAATTGACTCTCCCTTCAATTGTGTAATTAAATTTTGTTTTTCATGATAAAATTTTCCTTCTCCCATTCTAATCCTTTTTACTATTATTTGTCAAACTTTTATTCATGACCCAACGAGTGGGCACTAAATAGGTCATAGTCCATGGGGTTTTATGTTTTATGGTTTGGATTTTTTAGTTGGGAATTTTTAGATTTTAATCTTGACACCTCATCAACATTACAATATACCCTTTAATTATAGTGTTATGGCCATGTATTGTATCTAAAATTTTACCTCCAGATTCTTTGCATTGGATTTAATTAACATATGTTATTTTGCATGGAGCTATTTCATTTTTGCACAATTTACGCATAAAAATTGAAGAGATTTGCTCTACCACATTCATTTTAAGTTACTTGGAATTTTGTTGATGGTCCCTTGTTTGTTATTGTCGTAAAAGGATATCCTTTATAATGTGTATATTGCATTTTAGATTGCCACCCACCCTCTGATTTTGACACGTTGCAAATTGATGTATTGTGCTAAGGATTGGGAACAATTGTCAAACAACCAATTTCTATTCCTATAAAATTCAACAGCCCACAATTATTTGATTTGTAATTATATGACCTATCGCTAGTAGGTTTTTTCAAGTTTCATCTACATTGCACCAATCATCGTTGACAAGGCTTCATGTGGTTTAACTCATCTATTTCTTACCTTTTGTTTAAATTCTCTCATCCACCTATTTTTAAAAACATTTTACACCATTTTCCATTGCAATTAAGGATAATCGATCTTTCTTCTATATAATGGTGTTACAACTTTAACATTAGGTTCACAACAAAGTGTGAAATGTAAGGGCCCATGAGGCCAAGAGTGTGTTTAGGTGTGAAACACACTTTCACAAATGGGGGAAAGTGCAAGGGATGAAGCCCAATGATTCACGAGTGCACTCCCACTTTGGGAGTTGCACTCGTGTGGGAGTTATGAATGTTTGGAGCCTTGGTTGGAAAGGCAAGCAAGCACCAAATTGGGCCCCTAAGACACCGCTAGAAAGGTCTTGAAACGTAGATTTTAAAGGTGCCTTCACATTGTTCATTTAAACTTGATTTGCATGAGTTATGATAAGAATAAAAGGCAGGAATCAAATTGGGAATTTGACTCCCTACCATAAATCCCTCGAAAGTAGGGGTGAAATGAAATTTGATTGGGGCGTGTTATACATTGTTGAAAAGGTCATCTTGAAGGATATAAAGTATTTCCTTTGCATTTAAAAAAGGTTTGATTTGAGAAAGATATGAACGTCCAAAGTTTTGGGACAATAAAAAGTCTTAGTTTTAGGACTCCCACTTGGAGTCTCAAGGAAAAGTGACATTTGGATGTAGTCCCCATAAAGAGGCACAAAATATACTATAGGGGAGGGGAGTGGTGCCTCCTCCCAAAGGTTGCACGCCGTGTAAAGCTTATGCTTGAGGTTGTTCTTATTAAATCCATCACACCACTTCCATTCGACTTACACTAATTGCCTTCTTTTTTAGTTGTGTTGGTTGATCTCAATTTGAACTTTTGCTTATAAGTTCGTCCTAGTCCCATCCTAGAACTTTAACGTGCCTTCTTACCCTTGAAGAGCTCTGAGTTAAAGAGTGTGCCCTAATTCTCTTTTTCTTTCATTGTTTGGCTCTAAAACCCACCTTTAGGTCTTTTGAAGAGTTTGAAGGTGCGTCACAATGGGTTATTAGCCTATTCTATAGGAGCATAAGTTTCCTAAATAGGTAAAGGTTTTTAATTGAGTACTTGTTCAAAATTGGGTTCATTTTGTTCTGCCATGAACTGGTCATTATCTATCATGATTGATTCATCATCTTATTGCATGGTGATATTAGCTTCCATGTCCTCATCACCTCCCTCCATCACCATAATTCGTTTACAAGTATGAGGTTTCTTCTTTGGTGGTGAACTAGTTGGTTGTAGACTCAACCGATCCTGTAGTGTTGATGGTTTAGTTCATATTTTCACCCGTTGTGATTGTTGAACCGGTTGTGGTAATATGTTGGTTGAAGATATTGATTGTTGCTCACTTATAAACTCTTCCTTAATCACAACCTCACGATAAACCTTTCTAAATTGTTCCACAATAGTCTTTTTTTCTTTTCTTCCATGTACTAATGGTGGTTTAAAGAATCAAAAGGTGTATCCTTCTTTGATAAAAGAAACCAATGATGTAAACAAACCTTTATCACAAGTCTAGAATAATAAGTTGCTAGCTTTCTATTAGGTGTTGCTAATCCTGTTACTATTTATTTTTTATGTTCAGTCCATTATGTAAACTCTATGGACATTTGTGTCAGCATAATGGAACACTAATTGATTTTTCCCCCTTGTTAACCAAGTTCAAAGTAATGCCAATGTGGTTATTGGAATATGTTAACCTTTCACGTTGATACATGATTTGCAAGATTGTTACAAATCTCGCATGAAATTCCTCTTTCATCCGGATAATGCTCCACTGCTCCTTGTTGACGAATGTATCCAGTGATGCGCTCCCAAGTTCCTTGATAGACTCAAATGTGAGTCTAAAGTGAAAACATCAAAAGAATAAGGAGTTGCAGACACGTTCCCTGGTTCACAACACTTTGGGGGTAGAGGGGCGTGCTAGAGCTCTGGGATGGGAATTAGGAAGAATGACAAACACTTAATCACTCACACAGACCTACACAAACCAAACAACAAATTGATTAGTACATAGTTGGAACACTTTTGGTGCTAGGACGAGCCACGAGCAAAGTCAGACTCACAAGACTCACCACGGCCCGGATTTCAAGGAAGCCACCACCTTCCCCCTTATGGTATACTTTGTGTCTCTCCAGGAGGCCCATGTCCAAATGACATTTTGTCCCGAGACTCCCAAGTCGGAGGCCCAAAATTCTCACAACTAGGACTCTCAGAATTTTGGGGGCCCATAACTTTGCGTGCAGACATTCAATTGAAATGAAGTTTGAAGAAAAATTAGCCCTTGTTGAGAGCTTTCCAACGGTGTGTTGCACATGACCTGAACACGAGGAAATCGGGGTGATTCCCGACTTTTAGTGGTCGGGAGTCAAATTGCCAAGTTGACTCCCATCCTTTCTTTTGGCCATAACTTGTGTTTTAGATATCCAAATGGGTCATACAAGCCCATTTTAGACATTTACGTTTCAATATCTTTCCAATGGTATAAATAACACTTCAATACATTGGGTTTTGACCCCTAAAATCACTCTTTGAACATTTGGGAGTCCATCGGGACTCCAATTCCCAAGGTGGAAGCTCCCTTGGGAGTGTGAAGGTTCATTCCCTCACACTTTTTTTCACTCTCAGGCTTCCTTTCTTGGCCCACAACCTTGAAAGCCCTTGCCTTGGTCATGAACCCAAGGCTAGGGTTGTGACAATAACCACTAGGTGAAAAGTAATAGTGCTTGGAAAACATTACAACTTTTTGGGTAATTTTTTTTCAGAAACTAACATTTATAATTAGGTTAATTGAAATATCATTCATTTGCACAAGAATAAGACTAATGGATATTTTCTTGGCCAATTGTTTGTTCAATAGGTCATTGGTACTTTCTTCAACCAATTTTTAGTTGGCCAAATTACAATTGGTTTTTTTGCTTAGTCAAGTTATCTAATGTCAAATCTTTAGTATGAAATTTAACGAGTTCCTTAGTGAACATATTACTATAATGGTTTGTTTCAATTGGTTCCTTAGTGAACATGTTACCAAAATGGTTTGCTTCAACCAGTTCTTATAGTAGGAAATCACTAGGTTTAGCTAAAACAAGTTAAAGTGTTTGATCTTCAACAAACCTATAAGGTTTTAGCTTATTAATGTTAACTAATATTGGGTTAGGATCAAATTTGTCAATGGTCATTAATAATAAGGTGTGAAGCATTCTTGCACACCTTTAACATGAAAATATGCACTCATAATACCTGCTTGGAAGTGGAACTACTATGTAGTTATAGTTTAACAAGTAAGGTGGTTCAATATAATGTAATGAAGTTCACTAAAGAATTAATGCCTTGTGTCCACTTAGAAGATACAAAGACATTGTGTGAAAATTGTAACTCACCATGATGGAATGTGAAGGGGCATTATGTTGATGTTCATTCAATGTCACGTTTGATGGTTGAACCCATCTTGTTCCATTCATCATAACATCTACATACAACCTCCTAATCTAACATGCATTGGATTTTTAAAAAGATAATTTAAAAGGAACCATGTTACAAAATCTTATAAGTTTTTTATTTTTTTGATCAAGAGTTAAGCCTTGGGACTAAGAATCACTTTGCTTAGATCGAGGAAAAAAAAACAGACAATTCAACCCCCTCTACTTTCGGTAAATGTAGCTCCCTTACAACCAAACCGATGATGCTGAAATTTGGAGAAAACCTTCTACACTTTCTAAACAAGAACTATTTTAAGTTTGACACAAATCCAACGGTGGATCTGGGAGGAACAACTATTTGAAATAAAACTTTGGAGGTTTTGTCATGGAAATCCTTCCATGAACTCCACTACAACACCCTCCACTTCCGGCAAGTGTAGCTCCCTTACAACCAAACCGATGATGCTGAAATTTGGAGAGAACCTTTTACACTTCCTAAAAAAGAACTATTTTAAGTTTGACACAAATCCAACGGTGGATCTGGGAGGAACAACTATTTGAAATAAAACTCTAGAAACTTTGTCATGGAAATCCTTCCATGAACTCCACTACAACACCCTCCACTTTGGGCAAGTGTAGTTCCCTTACAACCAAACCGATGATGCTGAAATTTGGAGAAAACCTTCTACACCTCCTAAACAAGAATTGTTCTAAGTTTGATACAAATCCAACGGTGGATCTGAGAGGAAAAACCATTTGAAATAAAACTCTAGAAACTTTGTCATGGAAATCCTTCCATACTTATTTCTTGCACACATATGTCTCATGAACAACACCTTTCCACACATAAAGACTAATCCTTTTTTTCTTTTTTTTCACACATTTCTTCTCTTCCTTTTTCCTTTCCCCAACCCAAGAGACTTCCTTCTCCCTTGGTAAGCCTCCATGACCTTTCCTTGAGCCTGTTCCCCTTGCCCAATGGAAGCTTCGAAATCCTCCCCTCCAATCAATGGCCTCTTCATCCTTCAAAAGCCAATGAGAATTGAAAATGATTTGCCCTCCAATTGATTTTAAGATGAAAATTATTGGGCCCAATGAGACACAAAAAAAATTCCATCCTCCAATCAAATAAAATGATAATCCTTATGACTAATGGGATTAGAGGATTCATCCTTTCCCTTATCTTGGATATCTTGATGAGGTTCTTGAACTTGATCCTTATCCTTTCCATCCATTGACCTTCACATCCTACTTCTTCATCCTAATTATTTCAAGTAACTAACTACTAGGACAATTTATCGGTAGTAACAAGTAACCATCCTTGAATCCTTACTTGACTAAATCAATTCAATGGTTGAAATAACATCCCCGCGTACCATTTACTCTTTTGATATCCCCTACTTTCTTTTTCCTCCATGCACTAATTAACTATGTAGTACACAGTAAATTGGAATTAAAATTTGCATCACAAAAACCCCCACATACTTCTAGATCCACTGTCGGAATTAAGGTTCGATGAATCCATTAGATCTAGGATGTTCGAATTTTCATGAAGTTCTGCTGTCACTCCCACAATTTACGCCTACCCTAATTTGTTAAATAAAAAAGCTTTGACCCTTTTTGAACACAAGTACCACATTGTTTATGTTACCCTCTTGGTTTTTGTTGATGCAGGTTAAAATTTAGTCATGGTGGATGATGTCGCTACGCCCTCGAATCCTCCAATTTCACTAGTAGAACATGAAGAGCTTGAAGAAGCACCGTTTGACGTGAATGTCTCTCAACGATCGTGCAAAGAAAAACCGTCCAAAAGAGTGGTGCGCACTTGAGTCGATTGTCGGCATGGGATCATTGATTACCTCTTAACCCGCATGCTTTAGCAATCTATTTAGAATTTGTCCTTGCTTGTGGAACCACACTAGAATGGTTTGAAAAATGTCAATGTGAAGACGACGATGTTCGTTTTCATTATCAAACTTGGGTTCCCGGTGATGGCCATTATCGTTGACTGCGAGGCCCAATCAACCCCCTTTCCATGGAGCATCGAACCAAATACCTAGCTCACACCATTCGTCGCATTTTGGAGTTTTTGCAATTGTGATTTATCCCCTTAAAGTTGTTTACTAAGTTGTAATTCACCAGAGGCCACTCAGGTGGAAATGTTAATACTTAAGTTTGATTTTGATTCTATTTTAGAATCTGATAAAAGTGAAGACTAAATAAAGATGTATTAGGACTGCATCCTAAAAATCTTTCAAATACATCATTCATGCTTGAAGATTATTCTATAGACTAACTTAATATTGTCATGACGAAATGTTACTGTTAATTATGGGCTTGTATTCCCAATATATCAGTAAAATCCCATTTAATTCTACATCCCCTTTCACCTCTCTACAACATAAAAGGATAATGTACTTAAAAAGGTTCACTAGGTCCTAAAATTAACTAAGCCTTACATCAATTTAAATAAATGAATCTTCTACGCTGAAATATCCAAAGGCTAATTCAACCTTTAATAATTATTACTTTGAGGTTTATCAAGATTCAAATCATTAACACTAAGGAAAAATATGGAACTAAAGCTTAACAATTTGTGGTATTATAATCCATGACTCACATAAGGTATTGTTAAGTAAAAAATATTGGATCCTATATGGTCCAAACCATCATCTTTGAAATTTAAGGGTACGTGATTTGACAACTCCTGGAAACCATAATACATAATTTCCAAACTGGTATTTGGTTTCACTATATTGGTTTTGCAACCATAGTTAAAAACTACCAAATCTTGTGTTACAAACCGATTCTCCTATAGTTTCTTTAGTTCTAATAGTTGATTAGTTTGAATTCTAATAGATGTTGGATCATAACTCCATCATGGTTTGGATGGTAATAGGTACTTCATAGGTAACAACGAGTGCAAACCATAAACAAGTGGAAATTGAATGTGACTAATTCCAACCTTAAAAGTAGTTTTATATAATAAAAAAATTATGGACAAATGTTCATCTAAATCATTCTGGTTTTTGTTCACTAGTTTTGTGAGTAATGTACCAAAAACTTTGTTAGTAGATTTAATTTGTCCATTCCCTTGTGGATAGTAGATAGTAAAGCTGGTATCTCTCAATATGAAATGATTAGTTAGACAAAAATGGCATTGTTAATAAAATGAGTACCTTGATTTGTCACAACAGTTAATGGACATCCAAATTGGGTGAGAATATGGTCATATAAAAATTTCATAGTAACAACAACTATGTTAATGTGCAAAGCTCTTGCCTCCACCAATTTAGTTGCATAATCAATGGCAATTAAGATGTACCAATTACTAGAGTATTAACTCATTGGTTTAATGCGTCTAATGAAATCCAATCCCCATTTTTGGAAAGGTTCTTCAAGCATAATAATGATCAACTTCACCATATTTTGTGTTAATAGGTTATTTGTTTGTTGGCATAAGTCACAAATCCAACAAAATTCATGAACATCTTTGTTCATGGTTGGCCACCAATAACTAACATCAGGACTCTACCTCACAATAATATTGAATATTCGATGAAGAATGTCTTCCTCCAACTCCATTGTGTAGTTCTTATAATATAGTTGGCACCTATTTTGGTTGCAAAACATGATGAAACCTATTGTCTTTTCCAAATTTATAATGTATTTCATCTTATAACACAAATGGTTTAGCTTTTTGAGTCAAGTATTATTTCTATGAAGTAGTAAATTGTTTTAGCATCATCCCTTTTGACAAGTAATCATAGACATTATGTGACCACTCTTGTTGTAATGTGAATAGGTGAACATCAATGGTCTGATTAAGTACACTAATTGGTTTTTCTTGGTTGGGTGGTCTACTCAATGCATCTACCATTAAATGGGATTTTCCAAGCTTATAAACAATTTTGAAATCATAGTCCAAAAATAACAACAACCACGTAGCTATTCGGCCAGAAACTTGTGGCTTGTTAACTAAGTACATAAAGGCCATTTGGTCAACATAAAATATAAATCAATTACCCATGAAGTAATGTATGAATTTGTGTAAGGCATAAACCATAGTTAGGGCTTCCCTTTCAATATTATTATAGTTCTTCTTAACTGAGTTTAGTAATTTGGAGGCATACATAACCGATTGGTCAAACTTATGAATCGAGTTTTGGGCAAGTATGGCTCCTACTGTTAGCCAAAATGCATATGTGTGAAACATGAAACTCAAGTTCCCAATTTGGGCTTATCAAAATAGGGGTTTGTACATATTGGTTTTTAATCTCCTCCCAAGCATTTTGGCATTCTATAATCCACTAAAACTTTAGATTTTTTGAGCAACTTGGTGATTGGTGACATAGTAGAAGCAAAGTTTTTTATAAAACACTTGTAAAATTGTGCCATCCCATTGAAAACTTGGATTTCTTGGGGGTAATAGGTATTGGCATGTTTTCTAAGGCTTCAACCTTCTTAGGATCCATAACTTTCCCCTCTCTAGATATTGTGAAACCTTGGATGGTTCCTAATAATACCATGAATGTGCACTTGTTTCGATTCAAGCTAACACTAAACTTTTTACATTTAAAAAAATGTTTTTTGAGTTTTTCAAGGTGAGTTGATAGGTCATTAGAACTATAAAGTCATCAAGAAATATCTTCGTGAATACATCAATGTATTCATGAAATGATTTAATTATTGCCTTTTGATAAGTGGGCAGTCCATTTTTGGCATTAAATGGCATCACAACCCACACAAAAGCCCCCCAATCTGTCACAAAGGTAATTTTGTGTAGATCTTTTGGTGTGATTGAAATATGATGATATCTTGAAAATCTTTCCATTAAGGTATAAACTTCATGCCCAATAATTATGTTAATAACCTCATTTATAAAAGGCAACGAGTAAGGATCTTTTTGTTATCATGTTGAACTTCTTGAAATCAACACAAATTTTCAACTTCCCATTCTTCTTGGGAATAACCACTATTGGTAATAGCTAGGTTGCTTCCTCAACCAATTTGATAAAACTAGAAACAAGTAACATGTATGTCTTGCTTAATGATGGCAACATGATTAGTATTCAATTAATACCTTGATTGATGAGCAATCTTTAACGGTATACCCTTCAAGTC
>Ga0209208_10012911_pt1 | contig 10507 bp, 12 predicted proteins | sample S1TSphfallax_3_FD_187694 | JGI IMG/M metagenome (GOLD analysis project Ga0209208, IMG submission 187694) | Host-associated microbial communities from peat moss isolated from Minnesota, USA - S1T2_Fd - Sphagnum fallax MG (SPAdes) (version 2) | ecosystem: Host-associated > Plants > Peat moss >... | reverse complement strand
CAAAATTAATATAATTCCATAATATCATTATTTATATATAATGTGTTATAAATAACAATATATTTGGACCAAGTTTTAAACCAATATTATACATCATAAAAAAGAAAATTTTAAGCTTGAACTTTTAATTTTTTAATCTTGACAAACTTTGTATTGCATTGAAGGTTGGGTTTTCACATAAGGTTTACTTCTTACCTTTGTGTGATTTTTCTAACTTAATTTTCCCATCTCTTTCAAAAAAATATAGAATGAAATTGTATTATTTCACATATGTCTAAACCCTAGAAATTTCTGCCCAATTTCATGTAAAATACTTCAGATAATTAATGAATTATTTTTTAAAATCATATAATTAAATAATTAATAGACCAATATTTTGGAAATTTTAAATGATTAATTATCAAAAATTAGATAATCATTTATTTATTAAAAATAATTAACTAATCATTTGGTTTAACTTTATTTATTTGGATAATAAAAAGTTGGATCTAAAAATTAAATTGATTAATTTGACATTTGATTGATTAATTTAAATATATTTTTGTTTTAATAAGTTATTGAAATCACTATTTAAGATAATTATTCCACGTTATAGATTATTAGTTCAACTTTTCCATGAAAAATTCCTACACCGAGATAAGCTTTATCACAATTGTCATTGTTCTATTTGTTCCACAAATAATACAACCTCTTTTCAAATTCAATGAAACAAAGTAAGAATCATGGAACTCCTAATCAACAACCTCAACCTCTATACACACCTTTGTTAGCATACTATTTTGAAATGAACTAATTATTTTATAGTGACCCAAAATGCGAGTATTGCATTTAGGTTAGGATCTTCATTTAAAGAAGCTTAAACCCCACATGCGTAATTTTGGAGTGACCCAAAATGTGGGTATTGCATTTAGGGTAGGATCTTCATTTAAAGAAGCTTAAACCCCACATGCGTAATTTCGAAATGACCTTGAATGCAAGTATTACATATAAGGTTGGGTTATTTCAAAGTGACTTTGCATGTGGGTATTGTGTTTAAGGCTAGGTCTTCACTTACGAGTATCCAAACCATCTAGATGGGTTTTTTTGAAACGTGGGTATTGCATTTAAGGTTGATTCTTCATTTAAACTTATAATACCTGGACTTATACTTACCTTTACCAATTAGAATTTTGGGGTTTTGTTGCAATACATACACTCGTATTTACCTTTACCAACTTGAATTTTGAGGTTTCGTTGCAATACCTACACTTATACTTACCTTTACCAACTGGAATTTTGGGGCTTCATTGCAATACCTACACCCATACTTGCCTCTACTAATTGGAATTTTGGGGCTTCATTGCAATACTTGCACCCGTACTTACCTTTACTAATTGGAATTTTGGGGCTTCATTGTAATACCTACACCCGTACTTACCTTTACCAACTGGAATTTTGGGGCTTCATTGCAATACCTACACCCATACTAGCCTCTACGAACTGGAATTTTGGGGTTGCATTGCAATACTTGCACCCGTACTTACCTTTACCAACTGGAATTTTGGGGCTTCATTGCAATACTTGCACTTGTACTTACTTCTACCAATTGGGTTTTTGGGGCCTAGTTACAATACTTGCATTTAACACTAAAATTATCATTATCCTTGTGTTTTTGCATTTCACATTGTTTATGCTTATTACTTGGAAACAATAATAACCTTTGTGCCATATTAGATTTCATGTGTGTGTTGAATACATGATGTTCAAAGAATTTGGTGTATGGTTTCCTCCATACAAAATTGATTTTAAAACAAAAATTTTAGTGCCAATGGCAACAATATTGATTGGTTATTGACACATTTATTCATGACATTGTTTAGTACGTACGTTTGTGTGATTGAGCATTGTTTCATGCCAATCTTTGAGTCGTTTGACACTATTTCCCAGTCCATCTTCTACGTGGTGTAACATTAATCCTGGGTGTAAAACTACATTTGCCTTTGTGAGGCGTATGTCACAAATGTTACATGCCGGTACTTTCATGTGTGAGATGTTCACAAAGTGTCACATCGCCTTCTTTACATTCATTTGTGAACTTTTGCATTGTAGTGACCAATTGTGCAAAAGCCCTTTCCATTGGGGTTGATGAATTTATTGTGTCATTAGACCTTACAATGGCATCCATAGGGAGATCATTTTGCTCCATGTTCATGAGCCCATCAAATTCCATGATCCCATCATCACCTTCAAGATGCTCATCTTTGTCATCATCATTGGACTCCATATCATCTGGAATATGTTGTGAGTTCGCAAACATGTGACCCAACCCTCCACGATGTGATCCATACCATGTTCCACATTAATGAATGATATTCTCTTGAGAAATGTTTGTGCATGTGAGAATGACCACAATTTGGTGTTTACACATGTTCCCTCGCAATGCCCATTCACATATGCAACAAGATATTTCGGTGAATGGGAATTTCACCACATAAATGACATTGGGAAGGTGTTGGCTCCGTATGCCCTAAGCTCCATCACTCTCAAGCATTGGTTGGTACACATGGGTGAGTGGAATAAGGGTTGTTTTTTTTATTGGAAATAACTTGAAAACAAGCAAGAAATGAAACATTCAAGGTTCATGAAATGAAACAATTGTATTAACTAACAAAAAGATTACAAAGGTTGTATGTTTCAAATACTACAATCACAAAACTATGATTTGCAATATCTAACAACACTTGAAGATTCTATGTGCACTCAAAACCATGAAAGGAGAGAATGAAAGACCACTCAAGAACAATCCACTATATACTATCTCCAAACCCTAAAGTAGTTGCCATTTAACCCTAACCTAGCCACCGCGTAACCCTAACCCTAGCCGCCGTCAAGCCCTAACCCTACCGGCCACCAAACCCTAGCCGCCGCCAAACCCTAACCCTAGCCGTCGCCAAGCCCTAAGTAATTTTCACTTCTAAACCGTAGCCACCACTATTCAACCTAACCCAACTACTACAAGGATGAGAATACTATTCATCTTTTTGATGAATGTTTAACACGTTCATCTTCGTTGGGAATTAGAAATGAATAGTATTTCTAACATTCCCACTCTATGAAGTTTTTAATCCGAACATGCTTATTAATTTGTTATGTTGTTCTTTTGGTAATGCCTTTGTTAACACATCCGCCACCATGTCCTCTGTTAAACAATATTCGAATGTAACTTCACCATTTTCAACCCATTTTTGAACAAAATGATGTTGCACATCAATGTGCTTTGTTCGAGCATGTTGCGTGGGATTCTTTGTCAATGATATTGCACCTTGGTTGTCACATCGAATCACCATTGCCTTATTCTCTTTCATGTACCCTAATTCCTTCATGAACTTTGTCATCCATATGGCTTCCTTGGTAGCTTGTGTACTTGCCATGTATTCGGCTTCCGTCGTTGAGAGAGCGATTGTGGGTTGTCATTTGCTACTCCAAGAAATGGTTCCACCTCCCATTATGAATATGAACCCTATGGTGGATCTCCTATCCTCAAGGTCACCGGCCCAATCTGCATCACAATATCCGACCAAACCTTGGGGCGCTAATCCTCTTAAGCGTAATTTGAATTACAAGGTGCCTTGCAAGTATCGAAAAATGTGCTTGACTGTAATCCAATGTTCTATGCTTGGATTGGACATGTGTTGACTCACCACGCTTATTGGGTATGCCAAATCCGGCCGAATACACAACATGGCATACATCAAGGATCCCACAACTTGTTGATAAGGAACCTTCACCATCTCAACATCCTTTTTCTCATTTTTCTTCAACTTTGTCTTGGGATCAAGTGGCACTCCGATGGCTTTACAATCCTCCATATGAAAGCGTTTGAGAATTTCCTTGAGATATCCAATTTGGTTGATGTAAAGCAAATGTTGTGCACAATCCCTTTCCACTTCCATGCCAAGGAAGAAATGCAAATCGCCAAGAGCTTTCATTTCGAACTTTCAAAAAAGTTCTTCCTTGACTTGCAAAAGTTTGTCCGTATTATCGCACACCAAGATGAGATCATCGACGTAGACGACAATGAAAAATTTGACATCTCCCACTTGCGCAACGTACACGCTAAAATCCGCATCACTCCTCACAAACTTGATGCTTTTCAAGAAAGCATCTAATTTTTGGTTCCAAACCATTGGAGATTGTTTCAACCCGTACAATGACTTGTGAAACTTGCACACAAGATTCTCACCTTCTTGTGTGAATCCTTCGGGTTGTTCCATGTAGATCTCCTCTTCAAGGTCACCATTGAGAAATGCAATTTTGACGTCCATTTGATGAATCTCCATGTCTTTGATGGCCGCTAATGCAAGGATACAACAAATTGACACAAACTTTGCAACGGGTGCAAAAGTTTCATTGTAATCAACTCCAAATGTTTGAGTGAAACCTCTTGCCATAAGTCTAGCCTTGTAACATTCTACTTCACAATGGACCCCATGTTTGATTTTGAACACCCATTTGCAAGAAATGGGCTTCCTACCCTTGGGGAGTGGCACCAAGGACCAACTGTTGTTCACAACAAGAGAGTCGTATTTTTCTTGCATGGCCATCTCCCACTTTTTGGCATCTTCACCATTCAACGCCTCTTCCACGATTTGAGGTTCTTCTGAAAAGGCTATGGTGGCCCGTTCCACCTCTTTGGTGGCCACCCACCAATCACGAGGCCATTCTTTACATTGTCTTTGGGGCCTTTCTCTTCGTCCATCTTGTTGTGGTACATTCAAACCCTCATCTTGTGATGTAGCAAATTATTTTTCCAAAAAAGAGTTTGATCCTTGACAAGTTCATCATCATTCACGACTTCATCTACAGCAACATGTTTTACTTGTTTTGGAAGGGGTCTATTATGATGAACACCTTCTACCTTTTTTGTCCCTTCTACGAACACAACATCTCGACTCTTGATGATCCTTTTGGTTTCTATACACATCAAGTAATATGCTTTGGTCCTTCACAATACCCTAAAAACACACAAGGCATAGATTTTGACTCTAATTTGCTTCTCTTTTCATTAGGAATGTGAGCAAATGCTTTGCAACCAAAAACTTTCAAATGAGATACATCAGGCTTTGTACCGATCCATGCTTCTTGCGGGGTCTTTGATTCAAGAGCCTTAGTTGGGCATCGATTCTTGATGTAAACCGTTGTGTTCACCGCTTTGGCCCAAAACTCCAAATCAAGACCTTGTGCACGAATCATGCTTCTAACGCACTCCATGATGGTCCTATTGGCTCGTTTCGCAACTCCATTTTGTTGGAGTGTGTAAGGTGCATTTTTTTGTCATTGGATTCCACATGCATGCAAAAAGTTGTAAAAGTTTTTGGACACAAATTCTCCTCCATTGTCGGATCGAAAAGTTTTGATTTTCATGCCGGTTTGATTCTCCACCAAGGCCTTGTATTCCTTGAATTTGTCAAACGCCTTTCCTTTTGCTCTCAAAAGGTAAACATGAGTTTTTCTCAAAAAATCGTCGATGAAGGTGACAAAATATCGTGCTCCACCATGAGATGTGGTCTACATCAATCCACACACATCGCTATGCACAAGTTCCAAAATTTTGGAAGCCCTTGTCGTTTCATCTTTAGGAAAAGATGTCCTTTGATGTTTGCCTTCAATACAAACATCACACACATGGTGCAATGGCACTTCTTTCAAATTCATGCCATTCACCATGGCATCCAAATCTTTAAGCCTTGCCATGTTGAGATGGCCAAGTCTTTCATGCCAAAGCATTGCACCTTCATCCAAAGAATTTGCAATGTGCGTCGTGTCCTTGCGCACATTCACATTAAGAAGGTACAAGTTCTTGTCCCTTCGTGCTTTCGCCACAACAACTCCTTGAACATCGTTAACCTTATAACCATCTTTGTCAAACTCCACTTTGAAACCTTCATAAATGAGTTTATTCACGGAAATGAGACTATTCTTCATATTTGGAACATGAAGAACTTGGGTGATGGTTGTGTGTGACATTTTGCCTCCCGATCGCATTGTGGCTTTGATGTTCCCCTTGCCAATGGCCTCCAAAATGGTGTCATCGCCCATGAACACCCTTCTTGGGGAATTGTGTTCGTACGTGTTAAACCATTCTTGTTGGAATGTCATGTGTTGCGTTGTATCGGAATCGACAATCCAATCATACGTGGTATGATCATTGGCACTCAATGCGGCAACAAACACTTGCTCATGGTCTTCACAAGCTTGATTGATTTTTTTCTTTTTCATCACTTTTTTTCTTCAAACAATTTCTCACAAAATGTCCAAGTTTTTTACAATAGAAACAAAGCTTCTCATTTGACTTGTGAGTTTTGTTTACTAATGCGGTAGTTTCACAACTTTCACATTCTTTTCTTTTGGACACTTCGTGAAACAACCTTGCTACAATGAGTTGAAGGTCTACATCTTTTGTGGACATGGACTCCAAGCTTGTGACTAAGTTATCAAAGGATGGAGGTAGGTTCATGAGGAGTACCATGTAAACATCTTCATCCGTAATGTTCACCTCGATGGAACGTAGTTGGTCAACAAGGGCTTTCACCGTGTTGATGTGCACAAACATGTCATCTCCTTCTTGCATTTTGATGGTGAAGAATCTCTTTCGAAGGAATAACTTGTTACCAATTTTCTTAGCTTCATGGACAGTGCAAAGAGCCTCCCACGCACTTTTCACATTGTCACAATATTGAATGTGTACAAGTTAGGCATCTGTGAGATGTTCACAAAGCAATGCAAAAGCTTTCATCTCCTTCTCATTGTAATCAACACTTGCAACTTCTTCACTTGGCAAGGTGGCATTCCCATCAACAAATTTTCAAAGCCCATGTTTAGAAAGCATCATGCGCATTTTGAACTTCCAAAGGTGAAAGTTGCCACCATCAAACTTTTCCATGACTTTCAAGGACTTCATTTGAAAAGAAGACATTTTGAACACAAAAGCTACAACAAACACTCTCAAACTTGAAAGTTGAAGTTTTCAACAACTCAAAGAACTCGCTTCCAAACACTTTCACCTTAAAACTTGATACTTTCAAAAAACTTAAAAACAAGTTTTCCACATTTGAAAAACTTACAACACTTTGAAGAAATCTCTTCCACACCTCCCATTCACTTGGGAAGACTATTACTCTCTTTGCAACCTTGCAAACTAAAAGCCTTCCCTCAAAAGGATTCTCCCTTTTTATGTTGTACAAGTAAATAGTTTCAAAAACTTAAAAACAAGTTTTCCACACTTGAAAAACTTACAACACTTTGAAGAAATCTCTTCCACATCTCCCACTCACTTGGAAAGACTATTACTCTCTTTGCAACCTTGCAAACTCAGAGCCTTTGCTCAAAAGGATTCTCCCTTTCTATGTTACACAAGCTAAACCCTTGATTACTTTTTGTTCTAATACAATATCCTTTCTCTTGCTTGGTGTGGGCCCATAACCTATTGGAAAGAACTTGAAAACAAGCTAGAAATGAAACACTCAAGGTTCATGAAATGAAACAATTATAATAATTAACAAAAATATTACAAAGGTTGTATGCTTCAAATATTACAATCACAAAACTATGACGTGCAATATCTAACAACACTTGAAGGTTCTATGTGCACTCAAAACCATGAAAGGAGAGAATGAAAGACCACTCAAGAATACTCCACTATATACTATCTCCAAACCTTAAAGTAGTTGCCATTTAACCCTAACCTAGCCACCACCTAACCTTAACCTTAGCTGCCGTCAAGCCCTAACCCTAGCCGCCACCAAACCCTAACCGCTGCCAAACCCTAACCCTAGTCGTCGCCAAGCCCTAAGTAATTTTCACTTCTAAACCCTAGCCACCACTATTCAACCTAACCTAACTACTATAAGGATGAGAATACTATTCATCCTTTTGATGAATGTTTAACATATTCATCTCCGTTGGGAATTAGAAACGAATAGTATTTCTAACATTTTCCACACTTCGTGTAATAATGGCCTCCATAACCTTGTTTTTTATGAAACTGCTTTTTTTCATTTCCAATGTGTGCATGTAGTGGCGTGCAATGGATGTTGTTAATCACCACACCAACCAATCAATCCTACGGCCTCTAAAGCCTTTTGTGTCAAGAGCAAGCCAATGTTTCAACGCACCATGATATGATTCAATGCTCACTTGGGTGTCTCGGTTGGAATGGGGCACTTTTCGAACACCCACCATCCATAATTTTGCAAACATAAACAGAATGCACAAGGATGAATAACATTATTACAAAACAATTTTGAATACTAAACCATGATAAATATTATCACTTACCAAACTAATGGTAATATGTCGAGAAATAATTTGTCCATGCATCACCATGTTTATGTTTATGAAGGCTTTCTCTCACAACAACCCGTCCGCGTTCTTTGAAGTCATCAATTATTTCTCCATGATTGATGGACATGTACATCACATCATGAAGGTCTTGGAGGATTCTACCCCGCATTTCCACATCTTTGTGAGTGCCATGCTTTGAGAACATGCCAATAACAAAGGTAGATGGGAACCTTGTCCACACTCCATACGACCCTAATAAGGACACATATGCAATAAAATCTCCATGAATGGATGGGGTTAATAAAACATAAAATGCATTTGAAGTAATAAAAAAATTTATGAAAGATATCAAACAACATCTAGGGAAATAAATACAATACGGGTACTAGGTATAAAACTAACTGGAATGCCTTCAATTCTTGAGGTGCATCATCAATGAGAAAACATGATGGTTTCCAATGTGGCATGTGTGATAACATCTTATCTTTTAATGGTTTCAACCATTTAATCAAATCTTGAACTATTTGCCTATTTGTAATGATCTGGGCTAAAGGGACGCCCATGCGATGATCATCAAACCCCATCAAGGTGAATAAATTGAATTTCATGTCATTTGTGCCAAATGTGGCATCCATAGAAATGGCACCATTGTGACCATATGATAGCATGGACTCACATTGAGTTGGTGTTTGAATACTTATGGTGAATGGGACTTGAATCCCATTGATTTCACCAACATCTTGCAAAAAGAACACATCTTTCAGATGTTGGAGAGCCCAAGACCGAATTGAAATTGCAGGGTTAGTGTGTAAACGCCAACTCCCTATCTTATGTTTCCGATCCAAATATGCAATGTTTTGAAGCCGAATGAAATCATCTCGCGTCATGCTTTGACCCGCATTCACACGTTCCCACCAAATTGCTTTATGTTTGTCATATATTTGTTTAGTCGTATAACCTAAGCTTAGTTGGGCCCAGATGTGGTCCTTCAATGCTTGTGACATGCGTGGAGCATAACGAGACATACAAGAAATGGATTCTGGGTCATGCTCACCATGTGCGAATGACCCATCAGTTCATGTATGTGCCTTATGATAAATTGTGATTTCAGCCACATTAGGTCGTGTGTATAGACATTTGACTGAGAATGATGCTAGGCATCCTCATTTAATAGATCGAGTGTGGGTTGAGTTTTCCTGATAGCCCTTTGGTCCATATATCCACACTAATACCTAGACCAAAAAACTTTCAAAATGTAAATGATTACATCTTTGGTATATGAATTAAAGAAATAAAACATGTTATTGCCATAAATGTTTACCATGTATGCCTGAGGTGGTTTTTGATAGTTGGTTGTTTGACATCTGTTTGGCTTGGAAAGTTTTTATAAACATTCCCTTCGTTCACCTTCCAAGAATTCCGAAATGCGAGCATATGGAACATAAGCAAATTGAATGGTCACTTTATTTTGCCCTCCATGGCGTATCCTGGACCTTCACACCAAATCCTTGTTTGAGAAAGGGGACTTGGTGGGGTTTTGGACATGAATGGAATGAGACTTTGGAACCCTTCCTATGATTGAAGGAAGTAGGACAAATTTGTCATTTGGAATGGAATAATTTGTCGCGACCAAGGCAAAGGGGTTGTAAAGGTGCGGGCCAAGAGGAAGCCCAGGAGTCACATCACATACTCCTGGGAGTGTAGGAAAGTGTGAGGGAGTGAACCTTCACACTCCCAAGGCAACTCCCACTTTGGGAGATGGAATCCCGGTGGACTCCCGGTGGAATCCCAATGGACTCCTGAAACTTCAGAAAGCGATTTGAAGGGTCAAAACTAAATGATTTGTGGCATTCTTTATATCATTGAAAAGCTCTTGGAACTTAGATGTCTAAAATGGGCTCGCATTGCTCATTTGGACATCTAAACACAAGTTATGGCTAAAAGAAAGGTCGGGAGTTAAACTACCAATTTGACTCTTGACCAGAAAAAGTTGGGAATCGACCCAATTTACTTAGCTGCAGACAACGTGCAACATACCATTGGAAAGCTCTCGAGGAGAGCTACAACTTTGCTTTAGACCTCACCTCGATCCTAGGTTTGCTCACAAAGTTATGCGGCTCCAAAGTTGCAGGAGTCCCAGCTGGCACGATTTCGGGACTCCCACGCGGGAATCTCGAGAGAGAAA
>Ga0209208_10012910_pt1 | contig 10507 bp, 4 predicted proteins | sample S1TSphfallax_3_FD_187694 | JGI IMG/M metagenome (GOLD analysis project Ga0209208, IMG submission 187694) | Host-associated microbial communities from peat moss isolated from Minnesota, USA - S1T2_Fd - Sphagnum fallax MG (SPAdes) (version 2) | ecosystem: Host-associated > Plants > Peat moss >... | reverse complement strand
TATTGAAAAACAAGGATTCGAAAAGATATAGGCCATAAGGGATTTGAAGAATTTAGAATGTTTCAAAATAAAAAAGCAATTGTGAAATATCCATAATTTAAAATAAATTTTATTATATACGTAACATCTAAAATGAAGCTAAAAGCTTGACCAACCCCAAGGGAACTCTGAATATTGGTCATGATTTTGTACAAATAAACTTTGGATGTTAAGATTGAAAATCAAGAAGGAAACAACCCAGATTGTATGCTATGGTCCTTAATTATTTCCCAATTTAGTCATGATGTCCGTTTGTGTCATCTATTAATTACTTCCTTTTCCACTAAATATGGAACTCATATGGGCACGTGTGTGCAATTTGACAATTTACGATAGCTAGTGGCACCCATATATAATATTTGAAAAAGTAACATTAGTTGAAAAATAGTAATTATATAGGCTATATTTATTGAACAAAATTGCTTTGGAAAGAAAAGAAAGACGATAATTTAAGCTAATTGTGAAAGAAAGAATAACCTTTGTAGATCAAAAGGATCCAAACTATGTACACCCTCACGAAAAGTAAGCTTGCTTTGTGCTATTGAGTTATTTGCTTTCAAGATGGTAACCTTTCCTTCCTCCCATGAAGGAAACTTCGTGCACATGCTTTAGTTTGCATGTTTGTTACCATATTAAATGAGTGCAATGCCTTTTGTACAAATTTGGATAGTACAATAAAAGCAAGCTTGCTCTATATTATTGAGTTATTTGCTTTCAAGATGGTAACCTTTCCCTCCTCCCATGAAGGAAGCTTCGTGCACATGCTTCGATTTGCATGTTTGTTACCATATTAAATGAGTGCAATGCCTTTTGTACAAATTTGGATAATACAATTTTTTGTGCAAAAACTAAATTGGGCACCCTTCTCCAATTATTGGGCTAGGGCACATTGTTTTTGTCTATTAAAAGGTTTGAATATGCGCAGAGCATGCTATTGGTGCATAATTGCACATGCTTTCTTTAATTAAATGTAACAAAATATATTTTTTCTCAAATATTTAGAAAAACGCCACAAGTCTAGCCAAGCTAGGGTAAGCCTTGCATTGCAAGCCACAAGTCTCAAAGATTTGAAATAGTTTATAATTTACTAAGGGCGATCACAAAATCACCGAATAAAGTGCTCATTTGTGCCAAACAAATGAGACGTTGTAAAAGTTTACAACAAGATGGGCACAACTTATCTAATAGATATACTCCTAGAGACACCAGACAAGATGAACTTCCAATGGAGAACATAGCTTGTTGTGAAAGGGAATCATAAAGAATAGCCAACCCATGGGCGATACCTAACCGTGATTTCTAGATGCAGCTGTATGACAACGTGCTAATCATAATAGATGACATTTACTTTACTATAACCCCACATAAAGGATGGCGACAGATGTATTTTCTCTCCAATTGATGTATAGGGGAGACCTTAAAAGCAAAACTGAGGGGAGTGAAAAAACCCCTCCCTTTGAGAGCTTATGAAAGTTGGAACTTTAAAGCGGCAATGAGAGGAACCAAAAGCAACAAGGTAAACTGCAGTAACAAGAGGAGAGCCCGGTGGACCCCCCCTCCCCCCCAAGGTCAACTCATCAACTCTCCAAATCCTCACGGCCAAAAAGCCACAAGACGCAAGCAATTGTGAGGCCCAAGTATGCTTTACTTGCTACAAAGGACCTAAGGTTCCCAATTCCAACATCTAACTGGATGATGCCATTCTTGTCAAGCACGGTACGGCAGGTGACCTATTGATTTCTCCTGCTGAGGAGGGCCTCAACAAACAGGGTTGAAAAAAAGATTTTTGCTATACCCCAGGAGTAGAGTGCAAAATTCCAACCCTACTTGCGTATCAATTCTTTGTGAAGGTGGACATCCAATGCCTGCAATTCCTGCAATTCCTACAAAGGGAAAACCTTGGTCTTGATCATCAGCACTTTGCGAAGGTGGGCATATAATTTGCTTGATGGTTCAGGAAGTCAAGTAGACCTTTGGGAGATATTAGGGTTGGGCACAATAACCAAACAAGTATCCAAGTGATACTTGTTCTGTAAATGCCAAGTATAAGGCAAGGGTCCAATCAATTTCCACTTGAGTTCAGTTGCTCACTGGTTTATAAGCAGTTGGAAATCGCTTGATAAGTTTCTGTCCAGATCAAGCAAAAGCAGTTTGCAAATCTTTTCACATGTGCAGTTAGTGTCATTGAAATGCCCTCATTGGTACATATGCCAGGTGAAGACTGTTCCACGAAATACCTTTGCACAATGTGGCGTCTCTTGGTAAGCATGTTCCAGAATAGTAGTGCCCTTTGAAGAGAGGAGCAGGTGCATTCTTGATCATAGCCCTGATCACCGATTGTGGCTTACACATTTGTGATTTCGAGATAGTGTAACAAATTTCAATATCGGCTCTTTTATATGAACAATGGAAATACCATGGTCTACAGGTTGCTATGAACATCTACAATAAAATGGGTCTCAGAGCAGTTGTTTGACAGCAGAGAAAGAAATGGGGTGTTGAATAAGTTGAAGATGGCACCTGTATTGAGCTGAAAATGATGTTGCATGTGCATGGCAAGGAGACTGTTCCCAGATACCTGAACTTTTTTGTGGAGGATGGAAATAGACCATCTGGCAGATGTATGCCAGAGCCAGATCTTTGACCTCCATGCCATAGAAAAGTTGTTTGATGTGTTCCACCATTGTGATGAATTGGCAATTGCACTTGGTGCTCATCAGCATGCCTCTGGGTACAGCAGTTCACAAAACAGACAAAAAATTGTATGTGTAGGCCTGTTAAATTCTCCCCAGATAACAATTTAACTAACCCTGAATAGAATAGAAACAAGGGATCAACAAATAATATGGCTGTAGGATTTCAGATCTTAAAACAGCAAACAGGAAAAAGAGGAAACACACCTCTAAACAACTGCGGGGTAAGGAAACAAGAAACAGTTCAAACAACAGCAACAGAAACACATGTTCACAGACTTTAATAGAATGATTGGTAGTGTGCAATATATGTATAGTAGCAACCAGCTACCGTCAAAACCTCGCTAATCTCATCAGCTCCTAGCCGTGGTTGCAGATCAATGTCACATATTAACTGACATGCTGAGCTCTGTCACATGACAGCAGTAACTGGGAAGAGACAGTCAGACTGTTGGCTTGCTCAACAAAGCCTAAAAGAGAAGTTGAAGACAAGGAAACATGAACAGAACAAAAAAGAAAAAGAGAAAATAGGAAGAAAAACAGAGAACTTTAATTGCATGACCAATTGAGGACAAAACTGCAGAGGTGGGAACACCACCTTTCTTTGTTAAAAGAAAACCTCTGGGTTTGTTTCAGTATAAACCTTTCACATCAGAAGACTACTTAAGTCACATTTCAGCTACCAAGCCTTAAGAAACCAGGAAACTAGCTTTTGGCTACAACAAAACCTGGTAGAATTTAAAATATTGGGATCCACTTGAGGCATACATATCATATTAGTACCTGCATAGACTGGCTGCAAACACTTGTAAAATGATGCCAATTTTTAAGCCTTTAGAATCTTGGGATCTTGCGAAATCCAAGAAATTGCAAGTCAATTAGAAGTATAATTTAGCTCATGAAGTATATTATGATAATAGAGTGTGCCTTTTATATATCAAGTCAGAGAAATCAATGGTAGTTGGCCCTCAAAGATTACATAGAAACCTCTTTACTGAGGAAAATTAGTAAGAAAAACTGGAAAAGATCCAAAAAATAAGTTGATCCAAAAAATCAAACTCATTCGTAAAGAGGTACAAGATAAAGACACAGCTACTAGTAATCATTGAATGCTTGCAAGACAACTTAAGACAACCTGTATAAAATTCATAAAAGGGAAACTGTATTTAACAAGTGTAGGTGACAAATTCTAGTCGACAGATTCCAATTTCAGCGAAAGCAAAAAATTCTGCTCTACAGAAATTCACTGAGCCTAGCAACACACAGAAGCATAACATTGCTGAACGCATTTTAAGCAGAGAAACATTTGGACAGAGAACACTAAGATCCTTTTTTAGCTACAACAAAATTAGTCAGCCACCCGACTTACCTGCACAAATTGTCAATGATCCTCCATCAGTAAACAGCTTTCTTACACTATAGCAAAAGATCACGTACTAACAAACAACTCAATGTGCATCACTCAACAGCAGTTAACACTGGTACACAATACTGAGCTCATAGTTTTATTTACTTCATCAAGCATAGTGGTAAGGGCCCATGGCCACCTGAGAGATGGTTATGGGCCCTTACCACGAACTAATAGGATCATGATGGATATACCCATAGTGGTCAATCCAGCCATGACAGGTTCATCACCCAAGAGTCATGCTTATCTTCTGTGAGTATAGCTCATAAGAAGGAACACAACAAACAGTAGTAGAAGACAAGCATGTACCCAGCAGGGGAGTATCATCAAAGCCCTAGGGAAACAAGTAGACGCTCACCTTTGACGATGGACACCTGTCAGCTTGAAGGTCAGAGACCAAGCTATGAAAAACTTGGTGAAATTGGAGAAGATAGAGATGTCAGAGATTTGATCTTCAGCAGCTCTTGTTGCTTGGCCTGTAAGCCCAAGCACCCCTCTCCTCCATTGAATACCCCAGACACAAGACTGAATGCTATATGCACATAAAACAATATAACAATTCAACCAAATCTCACACCACAAATGAATGAAGTAAAACCTTTTGGCACTTGTTAAGCTGTCGAATAGCATTGACCAGGAGTGCATCTCCAGCCACATCTCGACAAACTTTGATGAGCCGTTCCCGTGGCAGCCTACCAGCCTGAGAAATCAAAGGGTACAACTCATTAAACACATTCCACCTACAGGAGACTTATGAATTAGTGGGACACCTCCAGGGAGATGAACAGTGTTAACAATTTTGAACCATGAAAAGTTTTTGTAACCACCTTGAATGCAACATAGTGCTGCTCCAGGAAATAGAGGTCTTCTGGTTCAAGTTGCTGTCGCAAAATGACAAAAAGGCAAGGGAATGAGACGCAGGGGGATGTTGGACCAAGAACCTGCTGTTGAATTCCACCCACATGGTCATACCATTCTTCTGATGGTTCTTGAGTCTGCACAACAGAAACACTATTTCATCTCACGAAAAAGCTATCATCCCAACCAAGGAGCCACTTGTAATCCAGAGGCTACAACTGCAGCCCAGCAAGTGTATGCTTCATGTTAGAAAACCATCTAACACATGTTGAAGATCACCTCATATACTCAGATGTACTGCAGTAGCTTGCAAAAGACCCTACAGCCACCACCTTGACCAACAACAAGGGTATGAATGTCTGTCCAGAAGGGATGCTGAGAAAATCAAGTACACCATCCAACACAATAACTTGATCAAATACCTGTCCATACATGCTACAGGAAGTGACAAACTGACCATTGATAAGCTAAAGACAAACCTTGATGTAAACACATGGAGACTTCATTGGAACATCATTCCATGTTCTGAAGATTCCTCCCTGCTGCTTTCCCTTGAATTCTGCCATCAACTCTGCAACCAGATCACTCGGCTTAGCCAGCTGTTGTGTATAAGACTTAAAGAGCAAAGATACAGGACTAACAGATACCTTTGCATGAATCCCTTCATTTCAACAGCAGGTGCTGGGACTGAAATCTGCAAAAAAAAACAGATTATGCCTTGTCCAGATAGTCACCCAAAAAAATACCAACCCAAAGAAAAATTAACTTTAAAATCAGAAAACTAACTTCTTTGACAAGCAGCTATCAAAAGGCAATCCAGAACTTACCATGCCATTTAGGAGACAGCTTGAAACTGACAGCATAGAGTGGGAGAATGTGAGTGTTCATGTGGGTACTCCACACAATCAGTCGCTTTGGAGCGGAAAGGTCATCTGCACCTGTGTCAAAATGCTCACTGCTTGGGTGGAACTGATCAGAGCCTTGTAGAACAGGCTCTGGCTTCCCTAATATGACCCGACACAGCAACATGTGCTGCTCTCCATTTTCATCATTATCTGCATACACAGCACTATACACAGGCAATTCGTAGATCAGTCTCATCATGCCAAGAGGCTCAAACTAAAGCCATCCATCCAATGAACCTCCCTTTCATTATACAAAGAGCTGGCCCACAAAGTGAAGGCAAGGGCCTCAGCTCAAAAAAATACAGAAAATATGCATGAATACATCTCAAATGCATAAGCAAGACGTTTCCACCTGACATCAGCATGATTTTCTGGGGCGAGATAAACTCCAACACCATAAGCTGAGCCATTCTTTGGTGTCCTAGGCTGTCCAAAGCCATGTAGCATTATTCCTGACACCCCTGTCTTTGAAGTTCCATGCCATGCATACTGCACATTTGCATCACCTCGAGCTTCTCTCGTCAGCTCTTCCTGTCGTTCAAAGGCTTGCTGCCGTGCTTGTCCTTTTGAACTTGAATCTCGATAGATCCCTGTTATCAGGACATCTGAACTGAAAATACCAAGTCCTTTGAGAAGCTTGGCCTTCACATCTGCAAATTCTTCCTCATTTTTTAGGGAAGGCCATGCAAATTGCAAATTAGCATCACCTTTAGACTGTCTAAGCAGCTGCTCTTGTCTTTCAAGACACTGTGCTTGTTCATTCGGAACAGAGTCTCGATAGATCTGTGGCATTATGGAGTCTGACTCAAGCAGAGCAAGTCCTTGGACAAGCTTAGCCTTGATATCTGCAAATCCCTCCTCATTTTTGAGGCAAGTCCATTGTTCAGAGATTGCATTACTCCAAGATAGTGGACACACCTTTGTACAACTATACTGCTTTTCTCTGACAGAGACTCCCGTACCAAACCTGCCGTGCAGACAAGTTGGCTCCAAAGAGTCCTGATTGGCGAGGTTGTCAACTCTGGTTCGTTTACTAACTTTCTGTAGGCATTTAGCTCCATTTGCTGGTGCAAAGGCAGGTGGAGTGGCAGCAACCTTGCATACTTGCTTCCGTTTCCTGTTGTGTTCAGAACTAGGTAAAGTATGAGGAGGAGGAGTGGCGTTGTAAGCTGAATTTCCATTGGAACTAACTTCCATTATCATATACAAATTGACTAATTTCAAAAGCAGAAGTACCAATACAATTATATTTACAACCATCTACCAGTAGCTGGTGAAAAACCTGCAGAACAGGAAAACAATCCTGTTAGAAAACCCATAAAGTCTCTGTATGGGGACCCAAAAAAAACGCGCACACACATTCACAAAGAGTCAGACAGCCTGCCACCCATGTATGTGAAAAGTTCTTTTCCTCAGAGGTAAAATGCAAAACAATCATGTTGCAGTAGCATGCCATAAAACTAGTCTTTGCTATACATTCACAGGCTCGTGAGTGGAAAAACAAACTTACACTTGCTCAGAAATTGAGAGCATGAAAACCCCGCCTTCATAAAGAGGCACCTATCAATACAAAGGAGAACATACTGTGAGACTTGAATTTACCTCATTGGCAAAAAAGAAAGGGGAGGGCAGAAAAACAACAACATGTCAGAAAGACACCAGCAATTGTATTGTCACGTGCATATGAACAAAACATAATCACATCCTTGTTGGGTACTACGTATCTGCGCTATACAAAGTTTCCCACAACAAAAGTCAGCCAGCCGGATACTCTTTAGTCAAACAAGTGCAAGTGGAGGCGAAGGGAGGAAAACAAACGAAAGAAGCCTGGTGAGCCCTCTTCCCTCTCCAGGGTCATCACTGAATAACCGAATAAAAGAAGGCCTTCACAACCCTCACTGGTCATCAACAACAACAAACAACAAAAACAGCATACCTCTAATGAAAAGAGGCAAAGACTGGTGCGAAGGCATGCGCCCTTTGCTCTTCTTCCCCTAACAAAAGGCTTTGCGCAAATAACCCTACTACGGTATCTCTCCCTTTGTGTTCTCCACAACAACAGTAGTACAAAAGTGTTCCCTACGACAAATCAGCAAAAAAACACTCCCATATTCCCCTTCTCTTCTTCTTTTTCTTCAAGCTCCACTACTGGCGTTGCAACCTATTAGGGTTTGAAAGAACAAGAACCAATACAACTCATATGCAGGGTATGTATCCCGCTTTCCTTCACCAAGGCTTTTGCTTCTTCCTCATCATCATCATCATAGTAGTAGTTTCTGAACCAAAAAACACATACTGATCCCGGCGGCCCTAGCAGTTAAGAGATTCTCTGCTTTATTCCCTGAAGCATGGCAACCACACCAAGCTTCTTCTTCTTCTTCTTTCCTGTTCTTCACCCATGCATGCTCAAACCCTCGCTTTCACTTTCTGCGATTGCCCAGCTACAGACCAAACCCTTAACCGAACATTACCCTAGCGCGAACTCAAATAGCTAAAAAAACCAAAAGAATAGAAAGCATCTGATCATGGTGCCATACAGTTCCTACAGAAAACAACGAAGAAGAAAAAGCGCGATCGAGGATGAGGAGTTGACCGAGGGAAGGCGCCATCGCCATGGCTGATGCTGCAAGCTTCTTCCGGGGATGCATGGACGCTGCGGGCGGCCGGGGGGGGGGGTGGCGTGCAGAAGCAGTAACGTAGGAAGCAAGGCACCGGCGAGAGACGGCGACGGCGGTGGCGTGGGTAAGAGGGTGGGTAGATGGCAACAGCCTTCTTTTTCGCCAAAAATCTAAATAAAATTTCAAAATTTAAAAACTGAAGTGATTTTGAAGGTTTTCAATCGCCAGAATAGAGGGGAAAAACATATCGTCAAATTTATGGATTTGGTGCCAATTGTGTAGCCAAAGATACAGAGATTCAATTTTTTTTTTTTTTTTTTTTTTTTGTGGCGAAATATTTTTCAGAAAATGAGAAAAACAGGAAAATTTTGTGATTTTTAAGCATTATTTTCGCCATTTTTTCGAAATTAAATTAATTAAATTAGTCACATCTAGAGCTAGGAATTTCCCAGGTCGCTATTTAATGCTAATTAATGCTGGGATCCTCGCCAGTGGACCTACGTTAGAAATTGGGAAAAATAAAAATAAAAATAAAAATTTGTGACGTAGCTAAAAAGTGGGCGAGGATCCAAAGGAAGATTTAGCCAGATTTGGCTACAAATTAAATATGACAGAATGTTTTTTTTAAAAGCATCCCTTCTACATTTTTGGCTACCTACTTTGAGCCCTGTATAGAAATCTCACAACTTTTCTTAGCTTTTGATCGAATTATGGCTAATTGAAAATCTCAAAACGCTCTTGATTTTAGCACTTTTTTAATTTTAATATAACATTCTGGCTATACCAAAAAAAAAAGGCTGGTGGCTGGGTGGGCAGTGGCCACCGACTGTTGTTGTTGTTGTTGTGAGCGCCGTTTGTTTGCCGTGTCGACAACGACAGGTGTCGTCACATGGCCCACGTCCCGTTATAACCAACTCGCACGGGCAAATCAGGACCCCGATTTCGGGACCTCACTATTGGAGGCAGCAGTACCATAAGGAAGGAACTTACAAAGAGGCTGGGTTGTATAAAAACACACAAAAATGTACAGAATTTTTTTTTAAAAGCCAACTAGTGGCTCATTTTGTACCACTTATGTGTAAGGGTTAAAGCACAAGGGGGTGGGGGGGGGGGTCACTCAGGTGTGCCCCCATTCTTGTAAAGCCCGACCTCAAGGGCTTTCTTTACACAAGTGCAAAAGCTTTTCACATGACTTTTATTTATTTATCCTTGTAATACCCAGAAATGTACGTGTCGAATATCAAAAAGCTGTAACGCCCATGGACGTGTGCATTACGCATTTTGTAAAGCCCTCATTACTTTGTAAAGCTCTCATTTCTGAGTTCAATTTTCAACACCCTTTGGCCCCTGACCCGATTGGATATCCAACTCGATTTTCAATATCCGGCCAAACCAGCTGTGGTTAAAATAAGAAATGTTCCACGAAGCTCTCCCCCCCACCCCTCCACCCCCAAAAAAATCAACTCCGAGTGAACACCTGCCCCCAACATACCTTCTTCAAATGTGTGTGGGGACCAAATGAAAAACTAGATCTCTCTTCCTTTACAGGGATAAGCCAATAAGTAAACACGTAACCCTAAAAAGAGCCTCTCTTTTTGCACAAAGTGTTTGGGATGTACACAGTCGATATACTAGTAAACTGAAGGGAACCAATAATTTCTTTGAAAAGCATATGTGACAATTCAACTACGGATGGGTGGCGAAGGCCCCACCCGAATTGCGTGCGCACCAAGCACCAAGTTGAGCCCCACCTGTCGTTGCATAATAGATTCCCTTAACTTAGGGTCAGCTTCCACATTCACAAAACCAAATAATTTTTCTTTTTTCAAAAATAAAATAATATCTTAACTATATAAAAGAACTGTGTCCGTCCGTCAGGCGATCCTTTAGGGGTCGAAGTGCAGTGACGCCTTTAGGTGACAAAACCAGTTTTGGCCCCCCTTTTGTTTTCTGTGTACTGGAGTTATCCAGAAAGTCACCCTGTCT
>Ga0209208_10012909_pt1 | contig 10508 bp, 14 predicted proteins | sample S1TSphfallax_3_FD_187694 | JGI IMG/M metagenome (GOLD analysis project Ga0209208, IMG submission 187694) | Host-associated microbial communities from peat moss isolated from Minnesota, USA - S1T2_Fd - Sphagnum fallax MG (SPAdes) (version 2) | ecosystem: Host-associated > Plants > Peat moss >... | reverse complement strand
TTTCTGGTGATTTGGTGAAGTTTTGCCAAAATGAGAATTTTAGAATTTAAAAATGTGAACATGAATTGACTTTCAAGATTAGAAATTAGAAATAAATAAAAATAAAAATATCCATATCTTTAAAATGGTTGTCTCCAATCCATAGCCAATTTTTTTTTTAAATATGGTTTTATTTTTTTAATTTTTTTTCATATTTGGTTTATAGCCAAAAGTTTCCAGAATTTTTCATATTCATCTCAAAAGGGAAGCTTGAGTTTGAATTAGTAGTGTTGGTAGATTTTTTAGGTTCTATGGTTGGTTTTAGGCCTTGTTCTAGGGTTTTTGGACTAGAGGTTCATGATTTTGCCAAAATTGAAATGGGATCTGAACCCTGTATTGCTTGTTTAATTTCATATTTGATTTAGTTACAAATTTGGTTAAATCTTTCCTATGAGTGTCAATCATCCATAAAAATATTTAGCCAAATTTATAAATATTAAAAATATGAAAGTAGAAAAACATTAAGCACCCTTTTATGTTGTAGGCAGTTATGGCAAAGTTTTAAAACAAAAATTGGCAATTTTATTTTTTTCAAAAAAGGGAATTTGTGACAGAATATTTATTTTCCAAAATGGCGAAACTTCATCACCAAAACAAATTAAAAAATACTGTTGAGCAATGTTATGTTTTTGGTGAATTATCACATCCCAGCAAAATAATAATAATAATAATAATAATAAAATTAAAAAAGTCAGTGGGACTCATACAAAGGCTTTATGTTTTGGAAAAAATGACCCAAAACTCGTCACATTATGAAAATACATTTGAAATCGCCATATTTAGACAGCCAGTCCTACTTTAGCCAGTGGGTTCCCCCCCCCATTTTGTGATGTTGCTCAAGTGGCAATCATCTGTAAAAGTATTTAGCCAAATTTGGCAATATTCAAAATATGAAAGTAGAATAATCTTAAGCAAGCTTTCATGTTGTAGGCAGTTTTGGGAAAATTTGGCATATATATATATATATTGGCGATTTAAAAAAGGGAATGTGTGACAAAATATTATTTTTTCAAAATATTTTACTGAAAATGGCGAAAACTCACCACAAAATAATTCACTGAAACTCCTAGCATGTCACCAAAATATGGCACAATTCCCAAACTTTTCTACTTTCCTCCGGACCCAAAATTGGCTAAGTCCTCTTGTGGATGATTGTGCCGAGGACCTACCTTTCACAAAATTTGAAAAAGAAAAATACACTTTGCCGGCAAACAAAGTAGAGAGTTGTTTTTTTTTGGGGGGGTCTACTTTGGGATGTAGCCAAAGTGACATTGATCCACAAGAAGATTTAGCCAAATTTGGCTACAAGCTAAAATTTATGAAAGTAAGAAAAATATAAACATTTTTCTATATTTACTGTTTGGCTAGGCACTTGAGCCAAGTAAAGAAATCTAGCAATTTTTCTTAAATTTTGATCGAATTATGGCTATTGAAAACCTCAAATACCACTTGATTTTAGCACTTTTAATTTTTCATATAGCTTTTTGGCACTATATAGCCATCTTTGAACAATGTATAGAATTTTAGCGGTTTTTGTTAAATTTTGATCGAATTATGGCTACTAAAAATCTCAAATACCACTTGATTTTAGCACTTTTAATTTTTCATGTAGCTTTTTGGAAGTATATAGCCATCTTTGAACCATGCATAGAATTTTGGCGATATTTCTTAAGTTTTGATCGAACTATGGCTATTGAAAATCTCAAATAACACTTGATTTTAGCACTTTTATTTTTTCATATAGCTTTTTGGCAGTATATATAGAATTCTGGCGGTTTTTCTTAAATTTTGATCGAATTATGGCTATTGAAAATCTCAAACATCACTTGATTTTAGCACTTTAGAAAAATTTCATATAGTTTTCTGGGCGATATATAACCAGCATTGAACCATGCATAGAGAGATCTGGTGAGTTTTCTTAAAATTTGGATCGAATTATGGCTATAAAAAATCTCAAATACCACATGATTTTAGCACTTTTAATTTTTTCATGTAGCTTTTTGGCGATATATAGCCAGCATTGAACCCTGCATAGAAATCTGGCGTGTTTTCTTAAATTTTGATCTAATTATGGCTATTGAAAATCTCAAATGCCACGTGATTTTAGCACTTTTAATTTTTTCATATAGCTTTTTGGCTATATATAGCCAGCAAAAAGAACGCTGGCGCAGAGAGAGAGAGAGAGAGAAAGAGAAAGCGCAGCGCACTACTATTCTCGCGTTGTGTTGGTTTTGCAACGTTCTTGTCGCGACGAAGACGGTGAAGAAACCATGTCTGTCTGTTTCTTTGTTTGTATGTCGCGTCGAAGAAGGTGAAGAAACGCTTTTCCTGAAGGTGGAGAGCATTTTTTTTTTGTTGCTTTGTATCAGGATTATTCTTATTATCAGCAGCAGGTGGAGGAGCAGAAGGAGGAGGAAGAGGAGGTTGTGCAAACTCGTTTGAAGAGTGTTTATTGTTTTTTGCTTTGCAATATTATATATGAGCAGCAGCAGGAGGAGGATGAGGGGGAGGAGGAGGCTTCGAATTAAAGCTCCTCATCAGACTATGTCGCGTGATCTCGTAGTCGTCAAGACGGATCATCCGACTTCCTCTCATTCCGAGTCTTGGCGCTTGAGTAATTCGATCCGGATCCGTAACCAGGTGCAGAGGCCGCGATTAGTGTATCATCTCCAGTTCATGAGAGAGCTTAGAGGTCTCCAGAAAGCTAAGTCCCTTCAGGACCCCGTCGTCATCACCACTAATCCCTTGGTCTCCTCCTCCTCCTCCTTTTTGTCTCGGGGACTCAGGCTCGATGACGGTGACGATTCAAGAGACGTCGGTGGAGCTCGGGATGAGAAATGTTCGAGCAAGGCGGTGAAGAAGGAATCGTGGAGCAATGGATCAAGAAATAGAAGAGATTCATCGGCGCAGAAGGAACCGTGGAGTAATGGATCAAGGAATAGAAGAGATTCATCGGCGCAGAAGGAATCGTGGGGCGATGGATTAGGAAGAAGAAGAAGAGATTCAATGGCGCCGGTTCAGGGGAAGAACAGAGACGCAAGAAGAAGAAGCAGCAGCAACAATCGAGCAAGTGGGAGGAAATGGATGGATACAGAGAAAGCTAAGTCTACCTCTGTACGTGAAGAAGACGAAGAAGAAGAAGAAGAATGTCAAGCGGATGCTGCTGCTGCAACAAGAGACTCGAAGCTCACGAAAGAGTTTGTTTGTGAGAATTCCAGAAATCGTGCTTGTCTGTTGTCGAATTACCGGAGGAATCAAGGCTTGCAGGGCAATGATCACGGTGAGAGCAGAATTCAAACCGAAGAGGAGCAGGAGGAGGAGCAGCAGCAGCAGCAGGACGACGACGACGACGAGCTGAGTCCAGCAGAGAGGAGAGACACAATGTCGACCAGAAGCCTGCGTCATGCGCCATCGTCTTCACGACACCGTGAAGGTGACACCTCCTCCGGTCACGTTCCAATCCTCCTCCGCACACAGCGATCAAGTTCGAAAACAACGACGAGAAGGTTCAAGGCGGTTCGTCACACCAGTAATCTTAGGAAACCAGAAGCAGCTATGCAGATCAAGGAGACTCGCGTTGATTCGCGAGAAGAAGAAGCAGAAGAACAAGAAGTGAGAGCTTGTCAGAAAAGTTCACAACAAAACAGGGGCGACGAAGACCAACAACAACAACGACCTGAGCTTCCACGCAAGCTTGTTGTGTACAAGGAACTGGACCCTTTGCTACAGGGTTGCCATGGAAGAAGACTGCCATGGAATCACCATCATCATCATCGGCAGCAGCAGCAGCTTGTGTCAAAGAAGTCTAACTCCCATGAAGGAGAGCGAGCGTCGAAGAAGAAGCCAGGAGGTCCTGATCCAGTGACGGATCCACCTGCAGGACTGCTGAAGGAAGCTGGAAGAAGAACAAAGAGAAAGGGGATGATGACACTAGTGTCAATGCAGCAGCAAAGCTCAAGGAACGGACAAGAATTGTTTTCTGCAGCCACATCGCCACAAGATCAATACAACAATCAACGAAATGTAGCAGCAGCAGCAACAGACTCAACAATGATCGCTTCTTGTGATTCACCAGAAGTGAGTCCTCCCTTCCCCTTCTTGATGAGAAAAGAAGATGATGATGATGATGATCACTCTGGCCATGGCAGCAGCAGCAGCAGCAACAGTTCCATGAGGTTTGCTTTGAAACCTTTGGAACCCAATCATGACATTGCGTTGTCTCATGCTGCTGCTCAAGAGCAGTTACATGCAAACCAAAGCTTGTTACATTCAGACAAACATGGCATCAAAAACAGACAACAGAAAGCTCAATGTGGTGAATCATCGTTGCAGCAATTGAAGGAGCAAAAGATGACGATGATGATGCACACAAGAATGGCTCAAGCTTCTGAAGATGAGCAGAAACTTCTTGTGCAGTGCAGAACTTTAAGCCAGAAATACAGACCCAAAAGCTTCAATGAGCTCATGGGTCACACCATGGTGGTGAATTCCTTGACTATGGCAATTCGCAAACATAAGATTGCACCTGCTTATCTTTTCACAGGACCAAGAGGAACTGGAAAGACCACAGCAGCAAGAATCTTTGCTGCTGCCATCAGTTGTAGTGGTGTTGCCACATCAGAGGAGGAATCACAAGAATGTGGAAACTGTAGAAGAAATTCTTTTCAAGAATGTGCAGCCAGAGCTTGTCAGAAAGATGATGATGATGAAGAAGAAGAAGACTCTTGTTCTTCTGATGATGATGCTGATGATGTGAAGGAAATAGATGCTGCTGTTGCAAGTAACATGGATCTGCAGCATATGCTGCAGCAATCCATGCTGATGAGGCAAAGAAACTTGTCATCACCTTCTAGTTTTTCTTCTTCTCCAAATTCCTGTTGCTGCTGCCACCGTCGCCACCGCCATAAAGTGTTGATTGTTGAAGGCTGCCATCTCTTGAGTAGTCAGATTTGGAATGCATTTCTCACACTCTTGGAAGAACCTCCTGCCTATCTTGTTTTCATTCTCATTACTACTGAATCCGATCAACTTCCTTTGACTGTCACTTCCAGGTATCACACACCAACCCATCCCTTTTCATGCTTTTTCTTTCCCCTCCCTCTGACATCCTCTGAAAGGTTTTTCTTCCTTGCATCTGATTGTTGATTTTCTTCTGCACATCCTCTGTTTTTCTTCCTTCCTCACATGTCGTTTTTTCCTTCACATCCAGTGTTTTATTCCTCACATCTGGTTTGTTTATGTTCCTCACATCTGGTTGTTTATTTTCTTCCTCAGATCCAGTGCTTTTCTTCTTCACATCTGGCTATTTGTCTTCTTCCTCACATCTTCTTGTTTTTCTTCCTTGCATCTAATTGTTTTTCTTCTTCACATCTGTGGCTACATTGTAGAAATCTGCAACCATCAAGTTCACACTGGGTCCCAAAACCCTAAACCAGGTTGCTCCATTTACAACTAACTATAGACCCAAATTTTTTTCTTACTCTTTTTTGACCTGCTAAAGTGTTGTCTGGAGAAAATAGAAATTTTGTTTTTCTTAATGGGTGGCTAATCACTGTGGGGATTGTGCAAGTGGCAGGGACACCCTTCAGCTACCTATTGACTGTGATACAAGTTCCTTTGTTTGTCATGAGTTTAGGGTTGATTCCCTTATTTGAGGCAATTACAAAAGAAATTTACATATAATCAAATAAATAAAAATTTCTGGGTAGCAAAACCCTAATCCCCTTGCCTTTCTTTGTGGAATGACAATTTAAACCAGCCCTGCAGGTGTCAGAGATTCTCATTCAACAAATTGAAGGAGTCTGATATAATCAAACGTCTTCAATCACTTGCACTCAAGGAAAGCTTGAATGTTGACAAGGATGCGTTTACAGCGATTGCATCAAGAGCAGATGGGTCTCTTCGTGATGCAGAGATGCTGCTGGATCAACTCAGTCTCTTGGACAAAACAATCTCCTCAGATATGGTTCAAGAGCTTGTAAGTCTGGCAGAGCAGAGGCAAATTAATCCAAATTTTATGCATACAAAATTGTTTAGTGATATATATACCAGTAGTAGAGAATGTGGTATCTGTTCAAATATTTCCTCAATTAGTAGCTAAAAGAGGTGATTAGTGCTTTTAAAGTATTTTCATTTATCATGGGTTTTCTAAAGTAGTGATGAAAATGGTGTACTTATTTTTCACCATTCAATTTGCAGGTAGGATTGATTCCAGAGAACAAGCTATTAGATTTACTGGATGTGGCACTCTCTGCTGATACAGTGCACACTGTAAGACAGATGCGGCAGGTTTTGGATTTAGGTGTGGATCCTTTGTCCTTGGTGTCACAATTGGCATCACTCATAACCAACCTTCTTGCTGGAAGCTTCAACATGCACCAGTGTGAAATCCGTGAAGATGGTTTTTTCAAAAGAGATTTTCGTAAGTGCAATACTTTTATGAAGTCCTTGTGGTCTATTTTGGCATTTTGAGGATTACGCTTGACAAAGAGGTGCTTGTGAAGACTAAAAAAACAACACGTAGAAATTATGAGAGAATTGAGTGTCCCCAGAAATATGGAGAAGTTGATTTGCTACAATTTTACAAGATGTCAGCAGAGAAATCCAGCATCCAGAATTTCAAGGTTAGCAGCTGCCAATGGGTTTCAACATCCACAAACCACATCTGATTAGGTTGTGTGAAATTGCAGCAAGAAAGGAAGAAGTACGACGGCTTCGTCAAGCGCTGAAGGTGTTGTCAGAGGCAGAAAAGCAGCTACGAGTCTCAGGTGATCGACCCACATGGTTAACAGCTGCACTATTGCAATTTGCACCCGATCACTCCTTCCTACCCTCCTCTGCAAACACTAGTACCCAGCAGATAACCCCTCGTACTTCATTCAAGGCTGGATTTGGCAAAGAGGAGACAGCTCAAGAATCATTGCAATCAAGGGGACTCCAAACCAAAGATGAACAACTCTCAGCTAGTCAGAAGTTTAACATCTCTCAACAATCAACTATATCCACATCAGTGCCAACTCTTGCCATGTGCATGGAGACAAAGAGGAGGAAGAGGACGAGCAGAAGTCATCCATTGGGCATTCAAGCAGATGCCAAGGTTCACCCTGCTGAGTTGCCATTGGATAATGTCTACTGGAGCAAGCCTAGATCATCAGATTGGTGGCTGCAACAGCAGAAGCATTGGGTGGGAGCAGATGATATGCCAGCCACCAATGATGTATTATTGTGCATGTCTGATTCATCCAAGCCTGTATATTCCAGTGGATTCCGAAGGCTTCACCGTCGGAAATTGAAGGGCATTTGGAATCAAGTCCTTCAATTGATCCATTCAGATTCAATGCAACAGTTTCTGCTGAATCATGGCAACTTACTTGCTATCAGCATTGCCAATGGTATGATTCTTTTCTTCCAATATACTTACTCCTCTTCACTGATTGGTCTCAGTCTCATTGTCTTCAGGAATTCCTAGTCCTCTTCAGTGATCTCCACCATTGAAGACAATGCCATGCTTTTTACTCAAAGGAAAAATAAGTATTTAAAAAAAGGTGGTTCTTTTTATACAAGAGGAGATTTTGGTGTGGGTTTGTGGTTTTGTTTGTGCAGATGACACTCATGCAATCACACAATTGGAGTTTCAGCAGCTACATCACAAACTGAAGGCTGAGAGATCCAGAAGTCAAATTTGCCATGCTCTTCAAATGGTGCTCAACTGTCCTGTTGAGCTTCAAATCAGCCTCCTGGGAAGACCACCGACCCTCAACACCAATGATTCAACAATTGCAAGGTTAGTAGTTGGCAATTACTCTGCACACCTCTCCACAACAAGTGTGTTGAAAGACATGAAGCTCAAGGGTATGGCAGTAGAGAACTCAAGCACTGGACAAATGATGTTTTCTTCACATAATGACCACAATCTTCACCCTAGACAGGCTTGATCATTACTCAACAAGAAACTGCATATCCCTTTGCCAGGATGCAAGAGGCTGAGTATACCAAGAGCCAAGGGACCTGGACAGCAAGCTGTAGCAGACTTAGGAGTGAGGAGGACATGGTAGAGCAGTCCAACGACTTCCACGCACGAGTCATCCTACTAAAGGAGAAAGGATTGAATAGAAGCAGAGCTAGGAGCAAGAGTGAAATTGCAGGGCAATTGAGCAACTCCTTCCCTAGGATAAAGGAGTCAGGTTCCAGAAGCTTTGGCTGTGAGTATACAGAATGGCAAACCTTGAAGGACCCACAAGGTCAGGGGGAAAAGAAAGTGTTGAAACAGCAGTGTCAAAGGCAGCAAATGCAGAAGTTGCATGAGAAGCAAACTCTACATAAGCCAGCAACAACAAGGGGTGGAGTTGGTCTTACATCCATCTCTGAGCCATTATGGAATTTGTAAGTGCTGAACTTTGCATAGATTGGACACCTGAAATGCTGCAAACAATCAACACTCAAAACAGAAATTGCAACACTTGTACATCCTCACAAATAATGTGACCAACTTCATGTCAGATTTCACATATGAATTAGAAGTTTGTTCCGAAGCACAAATTTTGCATCAACTGCACTAACGATGATACTAACAATTTTCGTCATCTGATCTGCTCTCTCTCTCAATTGTCTTCCTTCTTTCAATTGGGGTGTTGACACAAACCAACAATCAGGAGGTTCGAACAAATCAATCCTCTGCTGGAAAATCACAGATCAATCCTCTGTTGGAAAATCGCCTACTCTGATAAGCGTAAGGTGAAACACATCAACCTTCATAAAACCCACTTTTCTCCTTTCCCATTTTTGACTTTGTAAGAGCTAAAACATTGAATTTCAAATTCAGGTAGTTTTCTTAGGTACATGTAGTGTGCTTGTACAACTCTACAAAATCTCTGAAAATTGTAATAGGAAAAACAAGGGGTGGTTGTGACAAAGTACCTCTTGCACATTTCAATCTCATTTGTATTTGTAAACTTAAGTGGGAGATGCTGATCACAATTGTTGTATTTCCTTGCAGCGGAAGTCACGCGGTCAACGAGCTAAAGGAAAGTCACTTCTCCTCAGACTTGTCCCTTGCACCAGATCCAAATTGCGTAAGCCCATAACAAGCCCCAATTTGAGGTAAGCATATTCCTCCACAAAACCAGTGATTTTGCAACTCCCCGTTGTAATCCCCAAAGGATGATTTACATCTTTCTCCCAGTCAGGCTCAGGATCGTTTCAGTCAGGGACAAACCTCATCAAGAGCAGCTGGGCATGGACTTCTGCAAACGTGATTATGCCATTTAGGCAGAGCAGTTCAAAACCAAAATAGAACTATTGAAACAGGCTGTGTCATCTTGAGATCATTGCTCTATCAACCATTTTATCCATGAATGCTAGGAATTAACACAACAACGATGTGATATTCTTACAACAGGACTTGCATCGGGCGCTCTGTAGAATCCCACCGTTGTGAGGAACCCATAGATTTGGAGCCGTGGACCTGGCCACCAACAAGCAGCTGAAAGGGAAGGGGTCTCTCAGCCCCCAATAGAGTGGCAGCCGGGTGGTGACAACTCTGATGAGAAGGATTTACACCGTTGAGAACACAAGGCGACAAAAAGCAATCAAATAGCATCCCTTAATGTTAGCATTGAAAGTTGAAAGTCGAAACCCTTGTTGAGTCTAAGAACACATTTTCCAATTTAAACAAAATTACTTCAGTACCACAAGTACGAAAAAAAAAAAGTGGTTGAATTTGGAGTGTATGAGCATTGAGTAGAATACCAATAGAAAAAAATGCGCATCCACATACCCATTTTTTAGATTAAACTAGTAAATTAATTAATTATTATCAATGCTAAAACCTTTAAAGTAAGCATTGAATTATGACAACCTTGTTGATTTTAAAGAACCCCTTTTTAGACTTAAAAACAAACTACTTTAGAAATGAAGTGACCAAAAGAGGCCTGAGTACAGGCCCTTCCATGATTCTCAACTTGTTCCCTTGGCCTACCAGCCTCAGGCAGAGATCTCAAATCACGGAAGGGCCTTGTACAGGCCCTTCTCATGTGCTTTATTGAGTAATCCGTTGCAAGTGGGAGGGACTATTAAAAGCCAGAGGGATCTTTGCAGTTAAGGAACAAACTAAAAATACCTCCCATTCTTTAAAAAAAAGGTGTAATATTGTAATATCTCTCCCCTACTATGATTGGTGATCTACATATGTTTTAGGTTCATGATAACCTTTGCCTCATCTTTTATTGGGTAAATCTCCAAGGTGAAAATTTTCTCAAAATGCACTATTGGATTCAACTATCATCTCGTCCTATGCTCTTATTTCGAAAATGCTTCCACCTTGAGGGCTTATTACCCAATACCCGTCAATGCACGTGCTTCCACTTTGAGGGTTTATTCAACCCAATACCCACCAATGCACTGTCCATTGGAAACCATTTATGACTTAGTTGTAACGAACCACAACTAAGTTGTCAAGGTTCCACATTGCT
>Ga0209208_10012908_pt1 | contig 10508 bp, 9 predicted proteins | sample S1TSphfallax_3_FD_187694 | JGI IMG/M metagenome (GOLD analysis project Ga0209208, IMG submission 187694) | Host-associated microbial communities from peat moss isolated from Minnesota, USA - S1T2_Fd - Sphagnum fallax MG (SPAdes) (version 2) | ecosystem: Host-associated > Plants > Peat moss >... | reverse complement strand
TGTTCGATATACAACTTTTCTGAATTCAGTTCTTCTAACTTTTCTCGATTCAGTTCTTCCCAAGCAATCCCAACTTTCATTTCATCTCTTCATCTTTTCAAACCCAACTCTGTTGGATTCATCATTTTCTTGGACCCGTATCATCTAGGGTAGAAACACCCATCACTAAACATCCATACAGTTCAAAAGATGGTCAGTTAGCCAAACACTGCCCAGCTGATAACCATTTTGTGATACCTCATAATGAAAGGATTGGTTCTTAAAAACTTGTGATTAGGGTTTCTAAAACCTTCCATTCAGATATTTGTTTCGTGTTTGCTAGTGGGTAATTAGTTTTTGCAATAAAAATTTATTGACAGTTGAGCATTTCCATCATCTATTTGGCCATAAATGTTAAAACTCAAAACTATTTGAACCCAAAAAAATTTTAAACTATTTTCTGAAAGGAATCGTTTGAAATAAAGTTCACATCATTTGGTAAGGGGAGAGATATTGTTTGTGTATGAAGTTGACATGTTCAACTATAGGATGCATTTCAATTGCAAATGAAAGGATATGTGTTCACAAAAGGTTGAATTTTTTAATTTTTTTTGGCCCCTCCTACTTTGGGATGTTTTATCTTGTTCATTTCAAACTGAAATGGAGGTTTGTAAACAACTATAGAGGCACCAGGTGGAGGGCTGCCTAGACTCTTGGAACCTTTAAGGCAAAAAGTGACCCCAAAAATTATAAAAATGAACACACTGACATTCTCTGAGAGCTAAAGTGTTCACTCACCAGCCCATCTACCCTAATGTCTAACTTGCATGCCAAAACATGTAGAAATTGAGCTTCACAAATTGCACACCACTTTCATCATAAGTTGGGCTGTGGCACTTGGGTTTACCCATTGTCAATTTCTCCTCCTTGTGGACACACACAACCCACAATTATGTTGGAACTAGTGGTTTCCAATGTGGTCCTAAAAACCACATTGAACTAGATTTGGAACCAAAATTGGGATCTCCAAATTTATCCCTGGTTGTCTATTAGCATGAATCTGCAACTGGAACCATGTCTATGATCTTGTATTATTAGCTTGGACCTGTTGAGGCAATACATTTAAAACCCAACTTGACTTTAGTTGGTTTTGAAGACTTATCAAGGTGCATCATTCAGTTAGACTTCCTTACTGTTCCTTTCTTCTTGCTTATTCTCAAACATGTGGGCATTCTCTAAACTCACATCCATGTTCTGAAAGAATCTGAAAGTCTTGGCTCTTGAAGTCCTCTCTGAAAGCTTTGTTCTGTGATGCTGACAGATTTTGGTGTTAGCGCCTGACCCATTGTTTTGGCAGATCAGGGTTTAGGGTACAGGAACACAATGGCCTGCTCCAGATGGCAATGGGATGGTGATCATGGGCTTTCTAGCTGCAACTTTGAAGAATGCCATTGAAACTGTGCAGGCAACTTGGATCTCATTCAGGCAGTTGTGCAACAAGCAACAGGCCACTGAGTTTGGGGTGAGAAGCTGCGCAAAATTTCCCAATGCCCATGAGCATCAATATCACCAATGATGGTTACTATAACTGCAGCATCCCAAAGCTGTGAGTTATATGGGAAGTACGTAAGCTATATCAAACCTTGCAATGTCTCACGGTATCTCCTTCTCTGCATTTTCTTATATGGATTGCTTTGAATCCTACCACAAAGAACAATGTCATCAAGCATTGGATTCAAACGAACTGTAAATACCATCATTGTAATCTGGAAATTCAAGTAGTCAGAATTTCCGGTGTTGAGTTTTGACAAGTTCAACCTCAAAAGCATCTACAAGTTTGTGTGGCCTCTGAGAAAACTGATACTCACCACTTTGAGTGATGCAGTCTGCTGGAACAAGGAAAGGGTTTAGGGGTTTAGTCCTCTGGAACAAGGAAAAGTTGCACAACAGTAATTGCTACATGGTGACATGCATCACTGATTCATCACCTTCTTGTGTCTTGTTGTAGGTAGCTGAATAAGCTGGAAACACATAGGGATGTATGATAACACATACATTGATGTGTTTCTTGTGCTGAGTTAAATGGAGGCTTTGGTTTATCTTTTGCAGATAGTATAACACACACCTGCTGCTTAGAAATGTCATGCAAGGGGCTCAAACAACTGAAGCAGATGTTGAGGTATGCTTAAGGGGACCAGCTGCAGTGATGATGTATTCCAGTAGTATAAACCTCAACAGTGTTCAAAGCTGCAGTGCAAGCAAGCCCAGTGATTCTTGACTTACCATTGAACCAGTTGAATAGCAGTCTCAGGCATGTTGAGTACTGTTGTCACAATGGCACCATCTTGCCTGCCATAACTGATCCCTCACAATCAAAGTCAGCTTTCACAATGAAATATGTCTAAACTTCTGCCACTATCCATTTGCTCTCCCCTGCCAATTGGAGGATTGGAGATGGGCTATATAAGTGTGCATCCCTTCCATATTTCCCAACCGTTCAGACATTGTGCATCAGCTTTGAAGACCTGGCAGGTGGGGTTTCTTTATCCTGTTGTTTACAAAGTTATTGCAGAGTTCTGATCACGGATTCCTTCTGCAACCACAGAATCTTGGGTTCTGTCACATTTCACCAACCTAATAGTGAAATCCTAACCAGATCATTATCTCATGTTAGGGTTGTACTTGTTTTGGAATGTATAATACTTGTCTGCATCTAAAGAGATGACCATATGATATGTTTTGACTGTGATTTTATAGTCTTTCTGACAAAACTTTGTGCACTGTTGGGTGTTTTTGGACATGCAAATTTCAGTACTATCACACGGGCACCAAAGCATCATGTCTCTTTCTCTGGATTTTACAATGACTCTATTGTCCCATGCACTACATGTGCATATGGGTGTCCAAAGAATCCCCAACCCATATGCACTGCCACTAGCACTGCTCTCCTTCACCTGTACTCAGCTCTAACACTGGCTCCTGTGAACCGATTGAACCAAATCGTAGCCTGGGCAGGTGTTCAACATGAGGCGTTGCCAGATCCACTACCATGCCAAGACTATTGTGGGGTGAGCATAAACTGGCATATTATTTCAGATTGCACTGATGGATGGAGTGCCCATATGACTATATTTGATTGGTCTAACCAAACATTCCCAGACTGGTTTCCTGCAATTGAACTTGAAAAGGCATTTCCAGGCTTCAAACAAGCATACTCGTTCAATGCAACAGCAATCCCAGACATGAATAACACCATTTTGGTGGAGGATTTGCCAGGTCTAAATTATTTGATCTCTGCTCAGAATTTTAGTGCAGGAAAGCTACAATCAGTGTTGGATTGGTTCTGACTCCTGGGATTGAGATTCCGCTTGGAGATGGGTTTCCAACTAAGGTTTGGTTTAATTGAGAAGATTGTGGCCTCCCCAACATCTATGCTCTAGACAAGTAGTGCTTGGTATTCAGTGTGGCACTCACCAATGTTTCATCTCTTGCACTGCTTTGGTCGTTGTAATTTATATTAGCAATGCTGTTCGTTGATTCATTGACAGAGTACTGGCTACTGAGAATGTGTTGTTGCAGATTAGCCTTGGACTGATGATTCAATATTCTTTAGGGCAGAATCCTGATGAGAACATCTGTGCCCTTGAGCTGTACAGTAGCTGACAAGAGAGTGATTACACATAGTTTTGGTCAATTCTTTTGATCAAAGGAGCAGATACACCCTGAAAGTTTTGACTTGGAAGGAACCTAAAACTAGATGTTTTCACTTGAACCCATCTCAACCTTTGAGCTCAAAACCAGGTATCAAAACAAACATTGTATGGTGTCAACCCTGAATTGAGCTCCTTGCCTTTGTTGTCTCCACAAACATCACTACAAGAGAATGTGGCTTGTCTCACACAAAAGGCCATGGCTCATGACACATGTGAGGTAAACTTTGTGGTTTCATCCGTTACAATGTAGAATATTTGGTGTTTATTGTGGCATAAGTTACATAAAAATTACTATTTGACATATGCAATAACTTAATATCAAATTGTGGTTTTAATATATTGAGTGTCACAATAAACACTGCATATTGTACACTCGATGAAACCACAAAGCTTACCTCACATGTGTTAGGAGCTGTGGTCTTTTGTGTTAGAAAAACTACATTTTCTTGTAGTGCATATAGACATATAAATGGATGCTTGAATGCTGTGTTAGTTCACAGGAGCATATGTGGCAGAGTTCATGGTTTGATTGTCATTGATTTTGTTTTCCCCATGCTGAAGTTGTGAAAGCAAAATGCCTTTTTTGCAATGTAAAGAGGAGGTTTTGCAGGTTGGTTTGTATTTCTTTGTATTCCAGCCCATTTGATTGTTTGAAAACCATGGTTATAAACCTTAAGAACAGCCGATAACTGCGGTGGGTCTCTGTTGCTGCTTTTGATCACCACCCAACACTGGTTTCTACACTATGTATATGTAAAAACATCTCACAAAGTTCTTCACAGTTGCTAATGCCAAACTCCATTACAAGAAACACCATCATGGGATTAAGAAAATGTTAAAGAGTTTCAGTGAGTGTCACCAAACCTACATGATCAAAAGTCCAAAGAGGTTAAAGTAATGAGTTTTCCTACCCTTGACATGAATTCATAACATTGAGCATTTAACCCAAAAAACATATTTCAACTCTAGGTGATTCTAGAGTTTTCTTTTTGGAAGTTTTTTTGGTTATCAAAGCCACAAACATTTGGTGCATCACTCTTAGGCTTGAAATGATGAAAGCTTTGTCATGCAGCTTGTAAAATTGTGGACATGATTTGAAGATTTTTTTGAAGGACCCATTTGTTTTCACCACTTGACGACGGGAAGAAAAAAGGAAAAAAGTCCAGTGCAACTTATACAATGCTTTTTTTGTGAAAAAAATGCACCAAAGTCACCAGATTCGGACCAAAAAAGATTCTGAAATCACCATATTTAGACAATAGGTTCTGCTGGTTGCCAAAATATAGCAAGATTCTTAAAATTGCCAAAACTTTCCATAGACTTCTTTTTTTGGACAGGAATTATTATGCCTACAATCAGACTGTCCTGTAAAGTCGCCCTGTCTTTGGGCCTTAGTTTGACCTTATAAAAAGTGACCTAAATTTAGGTACCCTTTCATGATGAAACTGGGTATCAGTTCCAAATATTTGCCTGAATGAAGCCTGGATTGAAATGAAGAATATAAGCAGCCATCAAGCCACAGGTAATGCAAATCCAAAACTAGGGTTGAAACTCCCCTGAGAACTAATTTCAGTGAGACAATTGGGTTTGAAAATTGGGTCCACTTCCATGTACATTACAAACTTCCTAATGGATGTTCTTGAGTGGCCTACTAAAATGAATTTCTTCAGTAGTTGCACTAAATCATCTTGCACCTTGTAACTCTCTCAATTTTCATGTTTTATTGGCAAGGATTGGAAAATAATTAGTACACAATGTTGGATTTGATAACCATTGCTAGAAATCCAAGCACGAGGGGAGACTAGGTTGGATTTGACAAACATTGCTAGAAGTCTACTCACAGGGTACATACTGTTGGATTTGATAAAAAAATTGCTAGAAATCCACGCACAAGATACACTATGTTGGATTTGGCAAACATTGCTAGAAGTCCACACATGAGGTATGGATGCAAGCAACTATTCAACACTGCAATGTAAAAACCTCCACAACTTTTCTTTTAGTGTATTTTAAGGTATGCTCCCAGAGTCTAATAGGTTGTGTGCAAGAGGAGAGCACTTAAAAAAAGGGAATGCTTGTAGGAGTGAGCATTTTGTTTTCGGAAACTACCATTGTCATTTTTTTCAATTTTGTCTCATGATACCCATCATTTTTTAGTATCATTGATGCTCTTTGGGTGGGGGAGTTCTGAAAGTAAACACCCCTTGGGTCTACCTTGGGTAGTTGCTGACCCCGCTTACTTCTAGAACTCACCACTAGTGGCGAGTTGCCCTACATCTACCAACAATACACAACCCACCTTCACAAGGAGGCAATTTCTTACATGAAGTAAAATCTCTCACACCTCAATTTTCAATATGACAAGATTAATTTTTGCCACTAATAGCTCTTGGTCCTTTGTTGCACTCATGAAAACAAATGGACTAAACACATCAATAATGATTCACTTCCAAACTTGTTGATGGATTCAAAGTCACAACAAATCTACCATGTCAATTGTAGCTCTTACTTTTTTTTGTGACATTTTTGTCATGCAGGCTGCAAATCTCGTTGACCCTGGACTTCAGAATTTTCTTGGGTACTCATGTGTTTGAATTTGAATGTCATTACAATCAATTACCTAATATCCACAATTCAACCTCTTGAGTTTTGTTCTTTTCTTTTCTTTTTTTACGGCACAAATGAAGGAATTCATTGCAAAGAAGAAAAAAAAGCATAATAGTCCATCACCAAGGTGATAAGGGAGTGTGACCCCACACTTGACCTTGTCCATCAACTAATAAAGCCTCTCTCCTAGGGCTGTTATACACACCATCTAACAAATCTACCAGTCCTCATGCACATCACTATATGCCTACCCCAAATCTGATCAAAGCATGGGAGGTGTTTCAACTGCATAGGGGCTGCTTGTTAGCTTGAGTTGAGTCCAAATCTCATCCAATTCAGAATTTCATGTGCATGCGAATGCCCATCATGCCCACTACACAAAGTTCCATTCCCAGAACCTTTGTAGAACTGATTCTTCCCCTCACCACATAACAGCCATGCCGAGTCAAACTCCACATTCATTCTTGCGCACCACTTATCCACCATTGCAATTCTTAAAATTGTAATCTTGAATTTTTGAAACATCAAGGAGCACAATAATTGGGATTATCATTTTATATTTTTGGAGTAATCTCCATTAAAAATAAAATTTCAATGATTAAAAATGTGATCAAAATTAATGACGTTTTAAAAAGCCCTTTTGCATTGTTTAAAGCACTTGAAATCTGCTTGTGAACAACTATTTTTTGAAATGTTCTTTTTCCATATAAAATGTGCACTATTCCTTCTCAAAATTGGAGAAGATTTTTAATATTTATTATTTATAAAAGAACATGAGTTAAAATTCGTCAAATTCATGTTTACAATACATTTTGATATTTCTAGTTCAAATGAACTTTGAAAATTATGAATTTTGAAAATGTGTTTTGAACAAAATTATTCATATTTAGGTGGTAAAGATTATGGATGCATAATATATATGATATAAGATCAAGTTGTAGTAAAAACAAATTCATATCTAGCACATAATTTTAATTTAGATATGACAAATGAAAAAATTAGGATTATATATCAACACATGAATGACACATGTCAAATGCAGTCCTTGGAAAGGACTTCAACTTGGGTGCACTTGGTTCTTTTTATTCTATTTGGACTTGTATGTTGATCTTAGATTTATTAGATTTCAACATCTTTCTTCCCAAGACAGATGTGTACAAAAATAAAACATCTCTTCGTTTCCAAGAGTATGATCGTGGGTCCAATTCCATCTACCCAACCTTTCCACAATACATGACAAATATTACTTTCTTTGGATCTTTTTGGTTACTTCAAACACCCTAACTTGAACAACCTTCCTTTCAAGTTATAAATTATTACTTAGATATTAATTATTAATTACTTAATATTTTTATTTATGAAAAATTATATATTTTATAACTAACTAAATTACTTAATTGGTTATTATATACGTTTAATTAGTAATTAATTAGTTATGTAGTTAATTAGTTACTTATCTATTAAGTTATATAATTAAATTTTTTTAAAAGGAGGATAAAGGATATGAAATAAATTTTCTAGTTACAACTTAATTTACAACTTAGAAAACTTAGGTTAGGTTGTTTAGGTTGTTATTTCAAATTGATGGTTCATCTTTCACTTAAATTCAAGTTCACTTAGACCTGAGTTTTAAATCTTGAAAATTATACTATGAAATTTTTTTGTTTTACACCTCCATATAAAAAAATGTGCATGCCATTTTGGATGAACTAATCAAAAAAACTTAACCTTAGAAGTTAAACCTAAAAATAATTTAAATATTTACCCATCAACTCCCTGGCTTACTTACTTCCTTAACCTATGTACCTACCAACCTAAAGAGTTTAAAGAGGTATCTACACCTACTTAGCTACCTACCTATCAACCTAACTCTAGTTATTTAAGTAAGTAGGTAGGTAGCTTGAGGAGATACCTATGTTTGCTTGCCTATCTAGTTCAACTTAACTACCTACCTACCTATAATCTAACCTACTTATGTAAATATTGATTTAAATTTATTTTGACCAGATTTCAAAAAATGCCATGTGACACATTTGTAGTATGCCATGTGTCACAATCTAAAACATTTAAAATAGAAGAATGAGGTTCCACTATCTATTTTTTAAACAAAATTTCCCAAACCTATTTCATTTGCCACACCATTATGTAAATTGTTGATTTTTATGGTAATATATGTATGGCATATAATAATATATGGATGGTGAAGTATTAGTTGATTGTTGATTTCATCCACATGTGCAATTAGTGTTTTATGCAACTTGGTTCAATCCAACTATGTAGTTTTAGTAACAAAATGTCTTTTGCAATTAGAATATATTTACAAATGATAGTTTTTTTTTCTTTTTTAGTTGTCCTTTTGTGAGTTGGTAGAAGATTTTAGAACACATGTTCAACAAAAGTTTTTTAAAAAATGGTTAGTGGAAGCTCTTAAAATACATAATTACTGAAAGCTTCAAAAAGATGTGATTGATGGAAGTTTTTAGAATACATGGTTGGTAGAAATTTTTAAAAGGTTATTTTCTATAAACTTGTAGAAAATTTAGTTGATGAAACTTTCTAGAAGGTTGATCATCTTTAAGAAGATTTCATTGGATAATATAATAAGAGGTTTTAGAAAGCACCACCTTTCAATTTCGTCAATGCAAGTTGTGGCTTTTGTATTATTAGTTCATTTCATCCCTAGTTTTCATCATGCCTTGTTCAAACAATAAAATCGTCTTGTTCTTGTGTAGTACTAAGTTCCTTATTTATTAACTCATTTATTTTTTCCAAGCTGTGTTTTTGTTTTGTCCTTGAAATTAATTGTGTTCCCCCTACACTCACATGGCATATATCACAAATTATAATAAACATTATGTCTCTTAAAATCATTGTTAGCATCTTGAACTAGTGTACGGATCACTAGTTATTGAATGATGCTTTGAATGCAATTATATCCATGACTTTGAAGTTAAAAGAAAAAATGAACCATCTTCCTTTATTGGATGTTTTAATTATTGATGATGATTATAACTTGAATATTGAGTTGCAAACCTTTGCAAAGAATGTTAAGAAGGAAGTCATTGAGATCATTGATTTTTTCATTTCATTCTTGACAAGATACAATGAAAAAAAAATCTATAATATGTTAGGCTTGATGTTAGATCCTAGATTCAAGAGTTTGGAATTTATCTTTTTTTTTATTAATCATGAATAGTTGAAAAGTATGATGGGAAATCCTTGTTTTCTATGCTCTTAAATTCTTATCATCATTTGCATCCATTGTTGAAGGCTAAAAGTTCCTTTGTCCACAAAATTGATGAAGATAACAACTTGGACATTTTTTAGATGGTGGCTAACACCAATGAACTTGTTAATCAAGAATTTTTGATATTTTGAAAAATATCAAAATGGTCCTTTGGAGGGGTGGAGGAAACATGAAACCGTGTTCCCAACTATTGGTTTTTCAACTAAACAAATATTAAGGATTGGAGGTTCTCATATGGAAATTAAGAGAATTTTTTTTCTTGCTGAAATTTTCACCAATTTGATGAGATGTTGTTTATGATCATATAACTTTGAAAAGTTGATCTTTATGAGTAAGAATTGACCAAATTATGAAAGGGTGGGTTGAAAAGCTCCTTATAATTTGGTAGAATTGATAGATTTTGAATTAGATTTAAAGCACAAATTAGATGAGTTTGAAGGCTCTTTTGAATGAGATGAATTACAAGAGACCTAATTTAGTTTCTTTTGTCTTATATGTCTTGGAAATGTGATCATATTTTCTGTTTAGATATTAAAGCTTATAACATTGATTTGTTTTGAGCATGTGAAGATTTGAAAAAATATTTAAAAATATTAATGGTAAATCTTAAAGTGAAGTTTTTAAATCAGTTTAATATAATTGGTTAATCTAAATGAGTTGAAAACTAGTTGTGAAATAACCAATCAGCCATGAGGAAAAATAAGAATTAAAAATTGAACAAGGGATGATTTTTTCATTAAAAATTGAAAATTATCTTAGTTCTTAAATTTTTAAAATTGAGAACCAGAATAGGTGATTATGAAAAACAATTAATAACTACCCAACATGGGAAAACACCAACTTTGTTGTAAACCAAGAAGCACCCCCTTGTTCAAACTCCTACCAATTGCAAATTTGAAAACAAACCAAAATGCACACTTCACAAAACACAACTTCATTACATTTATCACTAACACATTCTT
>Ga0209208_10012907_pt1 | contig 10508 bp, 10 predicted proteins | sample S1TSphfallax_3_FD_187694 | JGI IMG/M metagenome (GOLD analysis project Ga0209208, IMG submission 187694) | Host-associated microbial communities from peat moss isolated from Minnesota, USA - S1T2_Fd - Sphagnum fallax MG (SPAdes) (version 2) | ecosystem: Host-associated > Plants > Peat moss >... | reverse complement strand
TTTTTTAAGTTGTTGAATCCATCTACATTTTCCCTTTCCTACCTATTTGCCTACCTACACAAGTAGGTGCTAATTTTATACCCACTTAAGTAGATAGGTTTGAATCTTGAAACTTCCAATTTATTAAAAAAAATGAAAGAATAAAATAATCTAGATTAATTAATTAATATTAATAATTTAAATTTAATAATTAATATTAAATAATCCAGGTTTGATGAAACTTCTAACAATTTCAATTTTTGCTTTCATTGTACTGGATTACATCTGTCTGAATTAGATATTATTATTATTAGGAAAAATTTTAATTCACACCTTTTTTGGTTAAATTCACACCCTTTCTTCGCGTGTTCGATTATATGCAGATTAAATTTGAGTGTGTCTGCCCCACCCCCCTTATGTCTAGATGAAAAGTTATTAATTAATATTATTATATATTTGGAAAAAAATTGTATAATATAAATTTTCATCTAGACATCAGGGGGGGGTGGGGCAGACACACTCGGACGCGCGAAGAAACGCGTGAAGAATGGGTGTGAATTTAACCAAAAAAGGTGTGAATTTAAAATTCTCCTATTATTTTTCTCCTTGCTAAATTTCTTAGAACTGGTGATTTTTTTTCTTCACAACTCTTGATATTTTCTCAAAAAAAAAAATTGGAAAAATTTGGGAGAAATGTGTTTTTCTAGTGAAAATTTGACTAATTTTGCTAATGTTTTTGAAAATGGGTCCATTATGGTAAGCAACACACGTGGGTAGTAGGCATGTAGCCTTTCACCCATGGTTTCTTATTGAATAGTATGCACAAGTTTTCAAAAGCTCATCACACAAACACATGTTTTGCCCTATGATGTTGGCCAAAAGCACATAGCCCAAGAAACCCCCCTTAGCTCTTCAAAAAAGTTGATAACCCAACTAACACAAAAAATAAGAAAACAAATGTGATCCCAACAACACAAATAGTGGGATAACTATTCATGTAACAACACAACCCTCCATTTATTGTAATTTCCAACTAAAAATTACAACAAAAATTCAAAATATGTTTTGAATTTGTTAATGGCATGGCACTCCACCAGTTCATGGGTAGGGATGATGGTAATTCTTACTAGCACAAATGTGAACCCAAAACTATGTTGCACCCTTGATACGTGCACCCCACACCAAACTTGAGAAAAAGACCTCAAAACACCCTTTTCACCAAATGGGTTGAAATTAATTTCCCATACACATGGTGTTCCTTTCCAAAACAATGAAAATGGACATCAAATTACAACTTTGTACGTGGAAGATACAATTTAGAAAAAATTAATGCTAATTAATTCCCAAAAATTAAAAATTAACCTCTGATTTTATTTTTTCCCAACTTTTGTGTCAAGTTTTTTTGCATGCTTGCATGCGTTTAATCTTTGTTGAAACAAACCCAACGATGTAAAAACTACTTCAATCTGACACCATATGAAGAATATATGGGAGTTCAAAGTTCATGGATGGATGAACTTTTAACATCCAAATTGAATAAAAAAATTGGCCCACATGGATTGAAGATCCAAAATTAAAATGAAAAATTAAAAAAAATATATATAGAAATTCCAAAAAATATGAAACCTTGCCATGTGGTAGGTTCGGATTGGGGTTGAACCTATTTCTTTTTAAACCTCAAGCTTGAAATTTTTGAAAATAAAATAAAATAAAAAGGGGACGTCTTGATTGGACCTCCTTCACCTTTATCCCAAGGCTCTTACAATCCTTTCAAGCCTCCCAACTCACCAAACCTAGCATGTTCATGCAAGGTTTGGGTGAATTGGGAGATTTAGATGAGCTTAAAGCTCACGATGGTGGAGACACATAACTCAAAACTCACACCACCATCACTTTCCTTTTTGTTTTTCCTTCCTAATTTTTTGATTTCTTTCTCCTTCTTTTCGTTTTTCTTCTTATGCTACCTCCTACACTTGTGCCAATGAAAACCACCACAATGGGGAACTCCTCTCCTTGCCACTCCCACTCTTCCCATGTTGGTGAAATGACAATTGCTACTATGCACCCACCACATGAAAGACAACCATGGGGAGAAAAGCACTCCCCCCATGCTTGGTTGTTAGCAATGAAGAGTTGAAAGTTAGGAACTTGGAACTTCAAACTTTGTTGGTGGTGGTGGCAATTCATTGTTGTTGTTATCAATTATTATTGCTACTGAAAAATAAGAGAAGGGGAGAGTGAAAGAGGAAAAACAAAAAACAAAAAAAAAAAAACAAAAAAAAAAAAACAAAGGGGCCCCTATGATATAAACAAGGCCTTTTTTCAAAGGTGTTTGTTATTTTTTTTCCACACCTTCTCCTTGTTTCAAGGGTTGCTCCTCCAACGACTTTTCTTTGACTTTTGTTCATGCTCCAAATATAGAAGCCTGATTGTAGTTCAACTTTGTAAGGAATGACACAAAGAAAACAACAACACTAAACAAAAGCTCAAACCCACACCACATAATGTTTAACAAAACTTGAGTTAAAAGCTCAAACAATATTTAGTGCAAAACCAAAATGAACTCTAGTTTCTTGCAATAACAAAACTAGATCTAGTTTTTTTTTTTTTTTTTTTCAAAGTTTTATTGCCCTACACAAAAACTCACTACCAACACAATTGTAGGAACCCAAGTACCATACATCTTGTAAAACAAAAATAAAAATAAAAATATAATTTCCTTACAAAGAAAATACAAAAAATCTCTTGAGCAAAAAATCTACCCTAAGTTTTTTTTGGTTATTTTAAATTATTCCACCCTTGGTTTATTTTTGTTATTCACATATGTTTTAGGTTATTCCACCCTAGGCTAATCTAGGTTATTTTACCTTAGGATATTCTTGGTTATTATAAACTATTCCACCTTTGGCTATTTAAAACAATTTTACCCTAAGTTATTATTAATTATTATGAGTTATTCCACCTTGGGTTATTTTAGGTTATTTTGTCTTACATTATTCTTGGTTACTCTAGGTTATTTTAAACAATTATGCCCTAATTTATTTTTTTATTACATTTGTGAAAGCGTGTTTAATCTTGAAACAATTTCTCAATTCATTCCCTTCACTATGCTTTAACCTTGGTCGCAAGTTCAAGGTTAAGTTGACCAAGGTTAAAAACATGACACTTTTAATTAGGGTTTGAACTACATTATGCAAGTTAACCCAATTGAGGTTTAGGATTTGCTACATTTACAAATTTTCCTTCATCCATCCATTTGTCCAAGTGTTTGAATGTTTTCATAGTTATGAAATTTCATCCATTTGATTTGATGGCTAAAGAGTTTGGTAAAGAAAAACATTATAAAACATGGGGGTGGTTGGGTGTTGGTTTTGATCCTAGTAGCTCATGCAATCCTTTCAACCTTAGGTAGTCCCCAAATATGAAGGGGGCCATGACAAATTGTCATGTCATATTGTCACTTCATTGAAGGCCATGCATGATGTCCCATTTGGATACCTATTGACGTCAAAATGGTTTGTCACATCATATTACCATTTCATTGAAACCCACAAATGACATCCCAAATGAGATCCCATTTGGATACCTATCGATGTCAAAATGGTTTGTCATGTCATATTACCATTTCATTGAAACCCACAAATGACATCCCAAATGAGATCCCATTTGGATACCTATCGATGTCAAAATGGTTTGTCGTGTCATATTACCATTTCATTGAAACCCACAAATGACATCCCAAATGAGATCCCATTTGGAGACTGTACCTATTGATCTAAAACCATTTTTCATGCCAAATTGTCATTTCATTGAAACCCACAAATGACCTCCCAAATGAAGTCCTATTTGGAGATTGTACCTATAGATCTAAAACCATTTGTCATGTCATATTGTCATTTCATTGAAACCCACAAATGACATCCCAAATGAGGTCCCATTTGGAGATTGTACCTACTGATTTAAAACCCTTTGTCATGTCATATTGGCATTGTAATTGAGGCCCCAAATGACATCTTGAACAATATCCCAACTGACATTGATAGCTACTAAATACAACAATTTTGTCATGTCCTATTGTCACCTTCATTGAAACCCCCAAAAAAATGACATCCCAAATGAGGTCTCATTTTCATGCCTACTTACCAATTTAAAACAATGTTGTCATGTCAAATTGTCACTTCAGTGCAGTGTCCCAAATGACGTCTCATTTGCATGCCTACCTACCATTCTGAAAAGGGGGTTGTCATTTCAAATTGTCACTTCAGTGAAGTGTCTGAAATGACGTCCCAAATGAGGTCTCATTTTCATGCCTACCTACCATTCTGAAAAGGGGGTTGTCATTTCAAATTGTCACTTCAGTGAAGTGTCTGAAATGACGTCCCAAATGAGGTCTCATTTTCATGCCTACCTACCAATCTAAACAGTTTTGTCATATCAAATTGTCACTTCAGTGACGTGTCCCAAATGACGTCCCAAATGAGGGTCTCATTTGCATGCCTACCTACCAATCTAAAATGGTATTGTCATGTCAAATTGTCACTTCAGTGAAGTGTCTCAAATGACATCCCAAATGAGGTCTCATTTGCATGCCTACCTACCAATCTAAAACCGGGTTGTCATGTCAAATTGTCCACTTCAGTGAAGTGTCTCAAATGACGTCCCAAATGAGGTCTCATTTTCATGCCTACCTAGCAATCTAAAACAGTTTTGTCACATCAAATTGTCACTTCAGTGAAGTGTCCCAAATGACGTCCCAAATTTTGATACCTACCAATCTAAAACGGTTGGTTGTCAGCTGAACATCCCCCCCCCTCCTCCTCCCTCTCCTCCCCTGGCCTTCTCCTCTTCCTCCTCCTCCTCATCATCATCATCATCATCATCATCAGGAGCCAGTGATTGATGATCAAATGATCAAATGCATCCAGTTATGGAGCTGAAAGCTTGGTGGATTGCTTGTGTTTAATCTCCCACTTATGGATTCTGTGATATTCCAAAGGACTGTTTGCATTTATTCACACAATTGTGAGAAGTTTCTACAAAGTTTTGTTTTCTTTGTTCAAGAAAAGAGAGTGCATTTTCTGGTCATACTGAAGTTGTCGTGGTTATGGTGAAGTGGTTTTTTTTTTTCTGTTGATGAAAAGAGACGGACACACAGAGACAGAGACAGAGAGACAAAGCCAGAGAGAGAATTAGGGTTTGTTTCTATTGTTCCGGAACTTGAAAGTCTTGTGTAGTGAGATGTAGATGCTCTGGCTCTGTGCATTGTGCGAGATGCTGAACAAATTTTTGGAGTGGAAATTATGACCAAACACAAGGTGTTGCAATTCTTCACCTTCTGCATTTTGAACTTTGTCCAACTTGGTGAAGGTTGGATGTTGTTGGGAATATATGTTTAAGGGTTCACGAAACCCTAATAAAAAGCTCTTGAAGGAAGCTCTTGAATCTGCAACATTTTACATTGGATTTCCAAACTTGTCTAGTGCCATTTACAGTGGAGTAGAGTTGAACTAAATTTTTATTTTTCTTATGCAATTTGTGGGTTTGCAGATTGGTGTGGCACCGAAACCAGATTTCAGGACAGTGCGCGTCCATGTGACTGATGGTGCTCGCAGAAGTGCTGTTGATTCTCAACAGTGAGATCTTCTTTGCATTCTCTGTAGATTCTGGGAGTGCAGTTTTCATTGAAGCTCAGTGGGTTTGTTCATTTGGCATCTAATCTGATTGCATTGATTGTCTTTAATTTATTTCTTTGGCAGGTTTTGTTCAAACAAAATTGTGACCGCCAAGTTTGATGCCTATAGCTTCATCCCCAAAAACCTTTACCAGCAATTTCAACAGCCGGCAACTCTTTACTTCCTGTTGATTGCGTCAATCCAGCTGATTCCTGGGCTTTCGCCATCCACCACCTGGAGCACGCTCTTACCCTTGTGTCTTGTGTTGGTCTTGAATGGTATGAAGGAAGGCTTTGATGATTGGAAGCGCAAGTTGTCTGACATGCAAGTATGCTGCTTCTCTACCTACTCATGTTTGGCTCATGTTAGTTGCATGTTTTGCACTAAATCTCCTCAGACATTTCAACACATTGTCTGACATGGTAGAGTCTTGTATAACTGGATCAAAGATTGTTCATGCCTCTTACTTTGCCAACCTTCTTCATTGTTCAGCAGCGGCACTTGACCTCGAACCAAATGCACAAAGGTGACACCAAGCAAAGGTCAATGGAAATTTGCAATGACAGATCTCACCACTGACCTTTGCTTTGCTTGATGAAGGGAACAACATCTCAACTGGAAACTTGTTTCCTTCTTCTTCTTCTTCTGACAGGTAAACAAGCGCAAGGTCCAGATTTTGGTCGGTGAAGACTTCTTGGATGGGGACTGGAGCACAGTCATTGTTGGTGACATTCTGAAGGTGCAGATTGATGAAGAGTTTCCAGCTGACCTTGTCTTTCTGTCATCCTCTGACCCCCAGGGTAAGCACTAATTACATGAGTTGAGAAATAAACAGGGAGGATTTTGCTACAATGGGTTGTGTCAAAATTTTGCACTCCTGAAACCATCTCATATAGAAAATTCCAGTTTCAGCAAGCAAATGAGAGGAAAGAACTGTTTACATGTATATTGCAGCAGAAGCAATCTAGTGTGAGCAATGGATATGATGTTTCTCCAAGCTTTGTTATGATGTTTCTCTCCTGTATCACTGTCCATCTGAAACTTCGGCTTACAATCATGCTATAATTTGGATCACCTTCATCGACAGTAGTAGTGGCAAATGGGTTCTGTAGGACTTGCATATTTGGAGACTTCAAACCTCGATGGTGAAACAAATCTGAAGCTCCGTAATTCCTTTTACAAGTTAGCACCCTTATCGTTTGAAGGTGGTGACATGTCAATGTCAGTCTTCTCTGGGATGGTAATCAAGTGTGAGAAGCCGAACAACCGTTTGTATCACTTTGAAGGCTCCATCAATCTTCAGGTTGGGAATCACTGCCACCATCGAATCTGATTCTTCAGTTTCTGTCATTTTTGGATTACTCCCACTTTAGCATCAGGACTTCAGGGCTCACTTGAGCTAAAGCAAAGATGTCTGTGCACTTTGCAATTGACAACTTAACTACAGAACAAGACACACTGATCTCTTGAATTCAGATTTCCTTCTGGCATGTTGGTCTCATTTTAGTTTGAGCTGAGCTGTGGGTCTGTGACTAGAGCAACAATACATGATGGGATGTGAGGTACGAAGTTAGAAAGTATATATTTTGTGCCATTGTCATTTTGCATTCACAGGGTGCAGGGAAAATGCCTGTGGATGAAAGCCAAATTTTGCTTAGGGGGGCAACTCTTCGCAACACAGAGTGGGTACTCGGTGGTGTCGTATTTACAGGGCCAGACACTAAACTCATGCGTAACATGGTTTCTGCCCGTCGCAAGGTGATTCATTTGCACCATAAATTCAGTGTTTTGGTTGTAGTGTGAGAGGAACTTGTCCAGTGTAGAGCAATCTTGCAACAAACCATGAAAAACGGTTTGGAAGGAGGATGTTGACACTTTTCACTGAACCCATTTTGTTATGTACCTATTTGTAATGAAGTTGTTGCTTCCACTTCTGATCCAAGTATTACATTTTTCCTTGGAAAACTACACTAAGAAATCAGGGTGGACAGTATGTTGTGGAAGTTGGGAATTTTTGTTGGAGCATGCCTTGAATACAAGGGTGCCAGCTGAAATTGATGAATCTTGTCTTTCTGTTATGGATCATTGCAGATGTCATCTTTAGAGAAGCATAGTAACATACTGGTGCCAATTGTGTTCTTCATCCTGGTAGTCTTGTGCGTAGCCCTATCCATCATGGAGAACAAATGGTCTTTGAAGAATATGGCACAGCACTATTATCTGCCAAACACATACACATGGCCTGACAAGGCTCCCGGGCTTGGTGGCGTTGCTGTCCAAATTCTCAGGTTTTCACTGTCTTCACCCAGAATACACTTTTGGACAAAGGCAGGAGACATAATGAGAATTAGAAAAGGGGAAACTACATAATCATGTAAAAAGATAGTTCTTTTGTAGCAAGGTATCTCTATATTCCTGGACACACTTGCATGCATGATCACAAGAGCCAACTAATTAAGATGAAGATTATGTCAAAGCATCCCAGCTGTTGTGATCAGTATGTGATTGTTGAAGGTTTCTTCTCTTTGAATCTTAAACACAAATGTGGGACATGCATGCAGATTCCTTATACTGTTGAATCAGTTTATACCTATCTCTATGTACGTGACACTGGAAATAGTGAAGGTGGTGCAGTGTCTATTTATTAACTGGGACCATCAAATGTATCATGCTCACACCCAACAATATGCTCAGGCCCAGTTTTCAGGTCTTACTGAAGAGCTTGGTCAGGTGAGCCCACCCTCATTGAGATTGCTTTCTGGAACAAATGTTTTTGAGTTTTCTCAAGTGCTAGCCAGTTCATCATGACCACCATGTCTTCCTGTTTGCTTCCAGAAATGCAACAGAAACTCAGGATGCTTATTTTGTATGACAGTAGATAAATTATATACTTATCTACAGCCACTGTCAGGAGCTGATGAAGTTAGTGGGTAGTGATCATAGGGCAGCTTATCATTGCTATTTGTGATGAAGTTGGTGGTCTGATATTGCTTTGTGAGTGGTCCCCTCATGAGGCGATGACTACTGCACACTCATTGTCATGTTACTTGTAAGATCCTTGCTTTGATGACGTTCTGCCCTTCAATCTCCCAAGATACAGACCATCTTTTTATGCTGCAGGTTGAGTATGTTCTGTCTGATAAAACAGGCACTTTGACACAGAACTTGATGGCCTTTGTGGAGTGCTCGATTGGAGGCGAATTGTATGGAAAGGAGTTTGCTGCAGATGTGAACAATGGGGATCATCATCATCAGGAGACTCATGATTATGATCAGGAAACCAAGTCGGTCCACAGTGTGTGTCATGACCCAGCTCTTCGAGAGCTGTTAAGTGACACTTCTTCTGACAAGGGGAAGCTCTGTCAAGCATTTTTCACCCATCTCTCTGTTTGTCATACTGTGATTCCTCGTTTCCAAAATGATGATGAGAGTGGAGACCTTCGGTATGAGTCTACTTCTCCAGATGAGTTGGCTCTTGTCCAAGTAGGCACTTTCTCTTTGTTTCAAAAGGATCCTTCTTCTCTTTTGATTTTCTACTTCTTCATCTATACAACTTGTTGGAAGAGTAAGCTAGATTAAGCTCTAGTACTTCCAGCTCCATGAGTGAAAAAGGCATCAGGAGGTTATATATTTCAGGGCTGGAATCATGTGCTTCAGCTGCTGCTGTGCTGGTACTAGATCTGGAAGTCCTGTGGCCTTCCATACTTCAAGCAGTCTGCATAGATCCTATTTGCTAGCCATCCTCCATTGATCAAGTTTCTTCTGCAATTCATGAATTTGAATGCATGCTCTTGGGAATTTGTTCATACATGCTGTAGATTGAGATGTTCAAGATGGTGTTGTCTACAGGGAGCTGCAGAATGTGGGTTTCAGCTACAGTGGCGTAATCCAGAAGAGATTAAAGTATTCTTTGAGGTTTGAAACCTTCATGTTGCTTTCCCTGTCACAGAGAACCTGGGGTTACTTAAGAAGGCATAAACAGTATACAAACTATGAATTGTAGACATCATACACATGCACCACAGTTTTCTGTGTTTGCATGCAAATTTTTTGTTATTGTTCCATCAGATGTGAACTCATGTGCTTGCACATGCATAAGCAAAACATTCAGTTTTTAACTCAAAGATTTAACTGCATTTTGGTGCAGGGTCAAGGCCTGAAGCGTTTCTCCATTTTGGCTGTGTTGGAGTTCACGCCTGAGCGTAAACGGATGAGCATTATTTGTAAGGAACATAAAGGAAGGTACTATTTTTCTCTGTAGTACATTGAATTATGCCCCTGATCATATTCCAGATGTGCACAATCTGTCATGAGAATTTGAAGGAAGAGACCATGTATGTAGTTGTTTTCAGTCTCATCAGATCTTGCCCAAAAGGAACTGCTTCTGCTTTATGTTCTGTCCTCTGTTGCTTGTACTGCTATCAGTTTCCAAGCTATTTGTCTACTTGTAATGACTTTGGTGCAACAGGGTGAAGTTGTTTTGTAAGGGAGCAGACACGGTTATTTTCAAGCGGCTGACCAACTCACAAGATGGTGTGGCTGAAGCAAGCCTTAAGCACCTTGAGGAGTTTGCACGAGCTGGTTATCGTACTCTCTGCATGGCCGAACGTGAGGTGCCATTTTCTATCTCAGCATTACTTCAAGAGCAGGACCAATTGTAAAGGGAGAAACCTGTGGGCGGCGGCATATCTTTTGTATGAAGATCTGCATGTGGTTAAGATGCTCAGCATGATTGAATTTTTACACTGGATTGTGGGGCCATCACAGGAAGGATGGCTTTGTCAATTCAGTGGCATGTCTGATCATACAGCCAATTATGGGGGGGGGGGGGGGGGAAAAAAAAAAAAAAACAAAAAA
>Ga0209208_10012906_pt1 | contig 10509 bp, 13 predicted proteins | sample S1TSphfallax_3_FD_187694 | JGI IMG/M metagenome (GOLD analysis project Ga0209208, IMG submission 187694) | Host-associated microbial communities from peat moss isolated from Minnesota, USA - S1T2_Fd - Sphagnum fallax MG (SPAdes) (version 2) | ecosystem: Host-associated > Plants > Peat moss >... | reverse complement strand
AGAACATAATGATAGATTGGGACATAAGTCATCATCTATTACAAATTTTCATCACAAAATATATTTCAAATATCCACCATGATGCATCAAACTTGGGCAAGTACTTAAAAGGTATCAAATTGTGACAATTTTTGTGTACATCATAACATGCATTCACCATTTTCAAGGGTTATTTGGTCACATTAATGTTAAATTTGAATTCAAACCTAGCTACGATTCCTAATTCTACTTGTTGAATTTGATATCCATCATTCCTAACATGTGAATAGTTAAAATAAAAATCATAAATTTAGAATATGACCCCAAAGATGGTTGCCAAATGGAAAAGAATTATTATGCCAAAGAGGACCGGTAGAGCTTGGAATTACTTGGTCTAAACCAAGACCAATAATTTTACTAGGAGATGAAAACAAACAAGCTAATAGGCACAACCTTAAACCCTTAGTACGTGCCCTCCAAATAAAACACTTAAAGCACCTGCATAAATTTTTTATTGTATTTGGAGGGCACACATTAAAAGCATAATTTGTCCTCCGCAAATAATTATGGGGTGCTTTGTTTTTCAAAATGCCTCACTTTTTTTTTTTTTTTCCTTCCTTTGTGATACTCATCAAGTATGACCAAAAAAAAATGGGGAAAAAAATTCTTTTTCTTTTCTTGTTTAAGCTTTACAAGGGCTCAAAGTAGTGTGAATCCCCTTTGGTGCCTTAACCTTATACACAAAGTAACTAACCAAACAGTGGCCCCTGTGCAAGTATTGGTGGTGGAGAAAGTACTTTGCAAGAGCACTCACCAAAACTTGGCGCGGGAGGAGGGTAGTCTACTAGACAGAGGAGATTATGAAAAGACTCAGACGCGCTTTCCCACCCAAACATTATAATCCAAAACCAGTCTTTTTTCTTTATATTAGGCACAAAGCTACATCAAAAGTGCCAAAATCAAGCAATTTTTTGAGATTCTCAATCGCCAAAATTTAATAAAAAAATTTGCCAGATTTTTACACATGCTTCAAAGAAGGTAGCCAAAATAAAAATGATGTTAAAAAAAACTTTATTTTTTAAATTTAGCTTGTTGCCCAATTTACCCAAATATTCTTGTAAAATCATCACCATTTTGGCTACTAATAAAAAAAATTGACCCCAAAAAAAAAAAAAAAAAAATAACCCCAAAAAAAAAAAAAAAAAAACCCATGGATCCAAACCTAATAACTTCTGCACTACAAACACAATGTTGGCTCATGGCATAATGGCGCTCTCTCTCTCTCTCTCTCTCTCTCTCCTGCTGCCCTGCCCCCTTAGGTATTGCAAGTTCCAAAACATTACAAAAATTAAAAGTAGGAAAATGGTCCATGAAAATTCTCACAAGATGCAACAATGCTCTCCTCTCTCACTTCACTTACTCACTCACTCACTCACTCACTCACTCACAGTTTTCAACTTCACAGTAACAACAACAACACCACCTAGTGATTATTCCTCCTCTCAATATGTGAGACCAAATGGAAACTTCCTTCTTCTTTCTGTGGTAGTAGCCCAGTTCTCTCCCTCTCTCTCTCTTGCAAGGGCAGAGCCAATAAAGGAAAATCTATGTGGTCTTTTTTTTTCTCTCGCCATGATGCTGAGCCCTAGGGTTTTGTAATGAGCAATTTGGAGCTCTTTTCTGATGTCCTCTTGGACTTTTAGTAGTTCTTGTGTGGTTGTGGGATTTCATTAGGGCAATGGGGTCCAAGCCCTAATCGGTAGTTGCAAGCGGATAGGGGCACGGCTTTGGTTTGGTTTGGTTTGGTTTACCTTTGTTTGCTTGATTTGATGCGTGGTTGATACAAAAAGGGCTTGAGTATGGCTGCGAAGGAGGTGGATGTGCAGGAGGTGAGAAAGACGAGTCTTCTGGCTTCCGAAGCTTCCAGTGATGGAGTTTCGGAGGCGGCGAGAGGCGGCGATAGATGGAGAGGAAGGGGAGGATGAGGAAGAGGAGGAGGAGGAGGAGGAGGAGGAGGAGGAGGAACGGGAGGATTTTCTGGAAGTAGGCAGCGTGTCAAACCCTAACCCTGTTGGTGATGATGAGCTTGAGGTGGGGAAAGGGGATCATCGGGATAATGGGATTGGGGATGGAGTTGTAGAAGAGTTGCTTGATGGTCGCTGTGTCAAGGAGGAGGGTGCAGAAGAAGAAGATGAGATTGTGGACGTGTCTCCAAGTGGGCTCAGTCTGGAGTCGCTGGCGTATACGAAACGGGATGTGGCCGCGCGGTTCAAGAAGATGTACGTGTATGACAATAGCTTTCCCGTCTTGCCAGCGTCTATCGGTGAGTTTAAGCATCTGAGGAAGCTCAAGTTCTTTTCCAACGAGGTCAAAATTCTTCCGGACGGAGTTGGGGAATTGCAGGAGCTGGAGCACCTTTATCTCAAGATGTCGCCCTCGAGGCTTGGTAGCTTGCCACCGCTTGGGAAGCTGAGTGGGTTGAGAGCTTTAGAGCTTCATCAAGCGCCCACCCCACCGTCTGCAGCCACTTTGTCGCGGGATATTGCGCAGCTTCACTCCCTAACGCGACTTTCTATCTGCCATTTCTCTCTCTCGTAGGTGTTTTGAATCCAATCGACCATTTGACTTTTCTATGGTTGCTCTGAGTGACTATCCTGTTGCTTCTGCAAATGTGACAGAGATACTCAGTAAGAATATTTTTTGAATATTTGCATGCCCAAAGTTTTGAGCGGATTTGTGTCTACATATCTGCACCCACTGTTGGGAGCTGATAGGTGGGGAGTAATGGCAGCTAGTTACCACCATTCTTTATAATGGTGATGGTCTGACACCTTGTGAGTGACACTCCCAGGGTTATGATGGGACCCATTCATGTCTATTTTTTTGGTTTGGTGGGAACTGATGCAATATTTGCTTGGTTACCTTACATGTTTTTGTGGATTTTCTCTCTGTAATCACATTGATAGTTGCTGGGGCTGTTCTGATGCAAACTGGAGAACTGGATTGGCTTAGGTTTCCTCATATAGGTTCTTTAAGGGTTCATGTTCAGTTATTTCTTGCTGGTGGAAAGTTCAACATCTTCTTGTGCAGGTGGATCCCTCCTGAAATTGGCTCCCTTGGGAATCTTGAGGAGTTGGATTTGTCATTCAACAAGTTGAAAGCCCTGCCACAAGAATTTGCACAGCTGAAGTCACTGAAGAGTTTGCGAGTGGCAAGCAACAAGCTCGTGGAACTTCCCTCCCAACTTGCAGCTCTAGTCAATCTTATTAATATTGATGTAGGACATAATCGCCTAACATCACTGCAGTCTCTTGGGCTTCTATCCATGACCTCTCTGCGGTCTCTCAATGCACAGGTATCATCTAGGCACCCAGAGCTTACATGCAGAAATTCATCCTCTCTCCAGTTCTACCGATTTTTCTGGGTCTTCTGTTGTTGAAAGCAATGCTTGAAATCTTTCACTGAGCTTTTTGGATGTGCAGAAGTCAATGGTCTGTAAGCTTTTCCATAAGCATTACAATGGATCCTCTAGGGCTTGTGAAGTTGCACAATATCAGACCTTGCATTGCACTCTCCTTCTTTGGAGTGCTGTTAGTGTGTTTTTTGGTCTCCTTGATTCATAATTTATAAATCTTAATTGTGCATGAATGCAATTAAAGTTTTCTGAAAACAGCTTTGACCAAGCTTCTTCTTGTATGTCTGTGGACATGAAGATTCTGTTAAAGTGAATCTGAAGTGAGCTAGATTTTCTTTGATGTTTGGTTTGGTGATCTCCAAAATAGTTATGTCAAGTGCTTTTTTATCCTGAGTAGGAGCTTTCCAAGGCCCACTTTGTCTCCATAAAAGATCACTGTCTTGTTCATCTCTTTTCTTTCTCTTTTTTTCTTTGGGTTTTTCCTTTCTTTCTTCTCAGTTCCGTTGGTCTTCTGCTTCTCTTTAAGTTTTGTTGAGCTAGCCATCATTCATGGCTGAGTTTTCCTCTTGCTCCAATCTGTTGACACAGTCAATATTTTGGTTAGTTTGTTGGATTCAAACTCTGTTATTTTGAGTGAATGCTTAAATTCAAACTTTAACATTGCCCACTTTCAGTTCAAGAAGGCCCAGGGTAGGCAGCTTGACAGCACACTGAAGATCAATTGTGCTTGGTTATTCTCCCAGTTTAACAGATTGCAGAGCACAGGCCAGATCCCAGAGTGGCTGTGCTGCCAGCTGGAGGGCAATGAGTGGCTAAAGGTGTCAAACAATGTTGCAGACTCAAAGAATACAACTTCCAATGAGAAGTATTTGTTGGACTGGGAATTGCCATGTGCTGGTGATTCAACTGTGAAAGAAGGTGAGGTTGATGGTTTCAACATTATTGCACGTACTCTGCTTGTTGGGATGTCATGTATGGATAACATATGAGTAGAACCTTAGCATGAAACAACTTTTTTATACACATTCTGGTGTATTTTGACATGAATAGTTTGTGCACCAAATGCAGGGAATGACAATCCAGTGGAGTATCCAATTGTGTCTGCCAAAGGAAGTTCACCTATATTGAAGGGAAGCACACAATGGAAGAGGCGTGGCTGGAGGAAACAAGACAATCAGCAACAGAGAGCTCGGCAGGACAGGCTAAATAGCAGCCGTAAGCACCGGCCTGATGAACAGGGCGGGGATGTCCATGAGGTGAAGTCTGTGGTAACCAACCTTACCAGCAGCAGCACTGAAAATGTCCTTTCAGTTATGGGAGTTGGAAGTGAATTGCAGCCAGAAAGGATTTTGAGTACACTGGAGCAGGCTTTGCCTAATAATTTGAGATCCGGTGAAAATGAAAACATCATGGACTTGCAACAGCAGTGTGGTTTATATGATTGTACTGTAGAAGAAGAACGACTGGTGGCAGATGCTGGTGGAAGTATAAAGCACAACAATGTTAAGAGCAGCCTAACCTTTTTGGAAGAGAACTCCAAACCAAATGTAGAGTCTGAGGATGATGGTGGTTCTGGTGAACTGACAGATGCTAGTCTTGGTAATGGTCCTGAACCAGAAGGTCACTTACATGAGCAGGAGGTGGGTTACTGTAGTAAAGTGGACACTAGAACCATGAATGAGAAAAATCAGTGCAGGAAGGCCATAAGTGGAGATAGAATGAGTAGGAATCAGGAGGAGGAGTCTCCACAAGACCATCAAGATGGCATTGTAAAGGAAGAGTTGGGAGGGGATAAGAATGTTGGCCCACAATCAAAGGAGGATGTAGGTTTGAGGCGACATGGAAGTGACACCGATAGGAATCCAAAACCAAGTAAACGAAGACGCTCTGCACAAGATTTTTCAAAACTTTCCTACAAGTATTGCAGCGAATCTTTCTGTGGCTTCAACGATCGGCTACCTGATGGTTTTTACGATGCAGGTCGTGATCGTCAGTTTTGTTCTCTTGATGTGCTTGAAAAGGAGCAACCTTCTTTTGATTCACGTGAGGTTATCCTTGTTGACAGGTATGCCTCTGAAATATTGGACAAGACTAGTTGCAGGATCTTCCAGAAGTTTGTAGGATCTGTTGCCATCTCTGTTGTGCATCCTCTCGTCTCCCCTGAAGGGTCTGGGTTTCCTTTCTCCAGAAATGCCTGGATGTATGAAGTACCCACAGAGGATATTCTAAATCATTGTAACATCTGAAATCTGCAGGGAACGAGATGAGGAGTTGGATGCTATCACTCTTTCAGCACAGCAGCTCCTAGGAAGGTTAGGATCTCTTGGGAGTACTGCAGAAACATGCCATGGGGTGGCTGATAACTATCAGAGAGCTGCAGTTCTGGCACTTTTTGTTTCTGACTGCTTTGGTGGGAGTGATAAAACTCAAAACATCACCAACATGCGCAGGGCTGCATTAGGGGTTACGGCAGGAGAGCCCTTTGTGTGCTCTTGTAGTTCAAGTGTTAGTTCCCAAAGTACCAACAGATTTGGAGATGGCCATAATGTCAAATCTGTGCCTGAAGCAATACCAAGTGTCCATTTGCTTTGTGAGGGTGCTGTCCGGTTCCTCAAGGCACAGCGAGGCTCAAATGTACTTCCCATAGGGTCTTTGCCATATGGCGTATGTCGGCATCGTGCAATTCTGTTGAAGGTTGGGTCTCCACACTTCTCATTATTTGTGTACCTTTCTGCCTTGGATTTTAAGTGAATAATGTTAGATGCCTATTCTTTGGTCAAATGCAAAGCTTGGGACAATGATTAACATGTTTCAGATGTGAGCAGTACTTGTGTGACAGGGCAGATCCTATCATTCCTTGTGAGCTGGTGCGTGGTTACTTGGACTACATGCCTCATGCCTGGAATATCATTCTGGTCCAGAATGGCAGTGCCAGTGTCCGGATGTTGGTGGATGGTTGCCGACCGTTTGATATACGACAAGAGAGTGACCCTGAGTATTTCTGCAGGTGAATTTGGATCACTAACCTTCTGCATCCATGTTTCAGATAGTCAGCAGTATAACTCTCCACATAAAAAACCCTAAACCCTGAACAGTCCACTTCTGTTGTTGGCCTACAATTGCTGGTTCAAAATCAATACTTTATAAAACAATTTGTTCTTTATGCTTCTCTAGGATGAGGTGACCGTGGGTGAGAAAAGACTGCAAGAGGTATATGTATGCCTGTTTTACATCCTGTGTAAAGATTTGTCAGAAAATAAAGTTCTTTTCAGTGGTGAATGTGGAGCTTCAATATGTTACTGGAGCTTGTTTCTTGGAATGTTGTTAGCTGATGGCTTTGCGGTCACTGTAATTGGATTGTAGGTATATCCCTCTTAAACGTTTCCATATGCCGATGGTCATGAATGGCAGCCAAATGACATTGGACAGCGAGATAGCATCTCCTGTTTTGCATGAGGAGATAGGGCATGGGGCTTCAGGTGCAATAGTGCATCGTTGTACTTTTGCAACCTTCACAGCTGCTGCCAAGGTTTTCATCCTTCATGTCTCTATGATCTATGCTCCTAAGTTAAACCTTCTCTGACCCTACTACCTTTGGGCTGAGATAGCTAGTGTACAATGGCCTTTTGGCACTATGAGTAGATTATATTGCATATTTTCCTTTTCCTTTGTTTTCCATATGATATTGTTGCAAAATTTGCAGCTGACCTATTCCTGTGATTTGATGGTTGCAACATCTGCTGATGTCAGAGTCTTTTTGCAGGTGAGAGAACTGGATGGTGGAGACAAGAGCTCAATTGAGAGGTGCCCAGAAAGCAGTTGCCTGAGTGAACTTCGCATTCTTTGTAGTCTAGGCACACACCCATGCATAGTCACATTCTATGGCCATCAGTTTATGAACATGCAAGACAGGAGCCTGCAGTTGCTGATCTTTATGGAGCACATCCAAGGGGGGTCTCTGGAGGTAATGATTGGTTGTGCTGATGGGCTATTAGTATTGAGATATGTATATTTGGTGTGTCCTAGTTAGGATTCCTGAATATTGCTCAATTTTCTGGCAGCTTCAATTTACATATTTCAGCAGCAGCTTCCAATACTTATTAAAAGAATCGGTGGGTTGGGTCAATTTCAAATACTTGGTGCTATGCAGGATCTTCTCCAAGACATGGCAATTAAGGGGCAGACATCAATGCCCACAAAGCTGGCATGCCAAGTGGCAAGAAACTTAGCTTGTGCACTGGCTTGGTTACATTCCAAAGGAATTCTCCATAGAGATGTCAAAAGCAGCAATGTTCTCATTGACATAGATGCCAAGCAAAGTCCTGATGGTGGGCCAATTGTGAAGCTTTGTGACTTTGACAGAGCTGTTCCATTGAGTTCATCAGCTGTTCACACATGCTACTTAGCCCACCGAGGAGTTCCAGCAGCTGATGTGTGTGTAGGAACTCCACGTTGGATTGCCCCTGAGGTGCTGCGGGCAATGTATGGGCGGCATCCATATGGCTTTGTAAGACTGACAACATCACACCTGTCTTGGTGCTATGTTTTTCTTCTATTCATGTGGTTGTTGTATGCTCTTGAGAAATCTGTGAGTAAGTGTGTTTTTGGATAATATAATGAAAGTTAACTGTATATGTTCAAGGATGCATGCTTCATTGTATATTGACAAAGCTATTGACAAAGTTGGATGCAAAGAATGACCACATCACGAGTTAATCCTTATTAACAAATGGACTGATGGTTTCCCTTGGAATGTGATGCAGGAGGCAGATATGTGGTCCTTTGGCTGCTTGCTATCTGAACTTCTCACTCTCCATGTTCCATATGCAGGGCTGTCCGAATCAGAGGTTCATTCTCGCATTCAGGTATTGACTCCACTACAGACTTACGTCATTGTGGGTTTGCCCATTGTGATGCCCAAATTCAGATATGCTTTGAGATTATTCATGGCCATTGCCACCACACTAAGGGGAAAATACTCTAGTAAAGGATATAATAGACCTGTAGTTTCCATGCCTGGTGAGAAAGGTTTTTGAAATGTGCTCTTTTTGCAGATTGGTCAGCGTCCTCAGTTGCCTCCTGATTTGGACAGACTGGTCTCTAAAACTTACCATAAAAGCAAGGCAACACAAGACTCAATTGATGATAGTGAGATGTTGAGAGTTTTGGTGAGACTCTTCTACTCATGCACTGAGGCCTGTCCATCACAACGACCAAGTGCCAAGGAGGTGTTCACACTCCTTTCCAGCATTCTTGGATCAACACCAGCAGCTGTAGATCCAGCTTTGTTAGAGATGCCCACCAATGATTCTATGTCATGTCAGGTTGCCAGATCAAATGTGCTCCAGCCTCTTGCAGGTGACATTGTAGAACCTCCATCAGAGCTTTCAGAGGTGACCCATATTTGCAGTTGTGCGGGAAAGAAATGTACTAGTTGTGATGAGAGTAGCATTGACCTGTACAGCAGTAAGGGTGATTCAAACCACCCTGTCAACACAAAACAAACTTGAGATTTCTGTTTTAAGGTAGAAAGTATACCAAATGCCTTTTTTCTTGGGTTGATAGAATGTGCCTTCCCTCTAAAAAGTTCAAGAGGTCATGTTTGAGCCCCTTAGTCTAGGGGTCATGTGATCTTCACACATAGGAAGCAAATAAAGAAGGGGCACTAAAGAGGTCCAAATTATATTCCACCTGTGTGGTGCAACCCTCCATTTTTGTTGGATGGACCTCATTCCACCTGACAAGGAAAAGTTCTCATAGCAAACAGTTCCATTGTATGAACTTTTCTAGTTCATCGCTCCTTCACATTTTTGTTACATTGATTCCTGACGCTTGCAAGGACACTGTCAATTTGTATCATGTCCTTTCTTGAAGTTTTTCTTTAATTTATCATCCTTCCAGGGAATGAATTTGGTTTTGGTCTCTGTTGAGCCTTGACAACAGCCTGCATACTAGTTTTGTGTGATCACATCAAATCTCCCAAATGTTTGAAGTCACAGAACTTCTCTCCCTTATACCCACCCACCAACATGGTTGCTGACCACAGTTCTTCCCTAATCATGAGAACATGTGTTTCCAGTAAAATCAATATTCTGGTGCTTTAAATTCCATTAAATCCTGCTCATCAAAATCTTTCCAACAGCACCAAAGGCACATTCTAATTCCTCTGAAATTTACAGCTATGATTTAATTTAATTTTCAGTGAAGAAATCATTCAATATTCAAGAACTTTTGCACCACAAGTCCAAACATAATGGAACCAAGCTGATGCACCCCTCCTGGAGAGCTTTCCAAAGAGACCCAATGCAATCTGAAGCATCCGGGTTTGGTGGATCTCATAAGTAGAAAACAAAACATACAAACTACCTTCCTTCATAGATAGATTGTACAATTTTGGTTTAATTGTGTTTTTAATTTATGTTAATTGTTGGGTAATGTTTGATGAGAAGGGTGTTCTTGCAATAAGTGGCTGCTTCAGCAGGTGCTTATTTTGAGAATGCCCCATTCCTCAGGCATTATTCTATGTAAAGTACCAGCATAATTTTTTATTTTCTCTTGTGCTATCAGGTACCACCAGTGTGTTATTTTTTGGGGTAATTGCTACTTTTTGACAAAGAAATTGAGAAAAATTTGGATTTTTTTTCCTGGTGTAAATTTGACTAATTTTTGTTTCTCTTTTTGGGTTAAAGTTTTCCAAAATTTTGATATGAAAAAAAAAAAGCTCTGATTATCATAGGAAAAAAGAAAAACAAAAAAGAGAACAACAGTTTGAAAAATGAAATGCCTCTTGGAAAGTGGGCACTGCATTTGTTGAAGTGCCCCACATTTTGTGGAGGGCAGATTTTGCTTGGTAATGTGCTCTCTAGACAAACTAAAAAGTTTCTGGCAATGCTTTACAGAATAAGTATTTTCATGTGTAAAGTTAATGAGACAATTTGAAGTGCAGCTGCGATGCGAAAGGAGGTTGTTTGAACTCTAATCTAACCTAGGGTTTTGGGCATGATTGTGTTAATCGACTTAGTGTGACGGCGCCCCATCATTGTTGCATGGAATTGCATGGTTTTCTTTTGAACTGTGTGTAGGAATGGGTATGGCGGCCAGCATTGATGGAGTCT
>Ga0209208_10012905_pt1 | contig 10509 bp, 9 predicted proteins | sample S1TSphfallax_3_FD_187694 | JGI IMG/M metagenome (GOLD analysis project Ga0209208, IMG submission 187694) | Host-associated microbial communities from peat moss isolated from Minnesota, USA - S1T2_Fd - Sphagnum fallax MG (SPAdes) (version 2) | ecosystem: Host-associated > Plants > Peat moss >... | reverse complement strand
GAATGGGGTACATTCACAAAAAAATTCTTGAAAATGACATAATTATTAGAGATTTTTAAAACATATTTAAATTACATAGAAAAAATGCAACATATTTTGAAGTGAAAAGGACTTAAATTTTTTTTTTTGCAACTTGCAAATAAAATATTCTTAATATATCTTTAAAATATTTTAACATAAACAATCACCTAAGTCCTTACTCAAAGTGCAACCTTGACACGTTATTTTGTGAATGCACCCAATGGACTTTTAAAAGAGTACAAAAACACTTGTAAAAGTTCATAATTAATGAGTATGGTATCAATGTACTTTCATATTTTTTTTAATGAATAAAAAATTCAATGATAATATAGTGTGAAAACAATAGTACCAAGGAAATTTTTTTGGAAGGATTTTGATGAACAAATATTTCTATGTATTTTGAATTATGATTTTTTATAATTAAGTCCTTTATTTAATGAATATAATAATTTTAAATCTCAGGTTTCAAATTAAAAATCTCTATAAGATATACCAGGGTTAAATTTTTTTTGATCTCTATGGCATCCAGCATTCACTGTTAATACATGGCAGGATAAGGTAAATTAGGACATTCAAGCAGCATGTCCCTCTTGCAACTCCAAGACTCCTAAGTCCTGTCACACACAGGTTCTGTAAATGCTTGAGGGCTAGTAAGGTGTAAGGCTGCATTCAACATTATCTTCCATCTCAAGACAACTGCAACATTCTAACCATTCTTGGAGTGTCCTTAATCTGGAAGAATGCTTGTATAGTAAGAAAGTGTGTAGTAGAATCAGAAGGTTCAACACTGTTGTGTGGTCTCTACTGCGACGGGTTAGTCTCTGAGCTACTTGGGTCGAATGAAATGACTAAGGGTTCACCTGTGAGGGATGGTAGGACTCCAAACTTAGTAGAGTCCAGAGTAATATGGCAGGGTCTCCTTGAGTATGCGAGACTGGAGTGGCAAAAGACTGTTAAGAGGCAGCAGGAGATTAAGATCCTTGAAAACTTTGACAGAGTCTAGGCGCCAGATCACGTTGTCTGTGCTCATGATGGCAAAAGAAAATAAGATGCTGCTATCAACTAGCTAGTGGCGGTACCGATGTGATTCTGATTGATCAGCATGGGATCCCCCTCCTCACCTCCCTTTTTCTTTGTGTACGCTTTACAATGCATTCTCTCCATTGGTTTTATTTTTAAAAAGGAGAAAGAGTCAAGCTACCAACTTGGGTTCAGGTTCACCCTGACCACCTGGTATGAGAAATGAGGAACGAAGGTATTTTATAGGAGCTTTGCAGCAGAAGTTAGAAAACCGAGAAGAGTAGAAAGAAAAATGAAAAGGAAAAAGGAAGTAAAGCAGGCTTTTACATATCTGTGTTGTGTGCAACCTCGTAATTGAATAAATCATAAGTACTCCCAGTTTACAATAGGGGTATTAGTGAAGGTTGAAAATGGTGACAAACAGTTTTGGGAACAGAACTTTCATGCACCCAATGTGAAGCCTCAGCATGCACTCAAAGTCCCTTGTTTTTCTCTTTTAAGTTTTGGGGCGTGGGACAGGAAGATCTTTTTCCAGTTTTCCTTTGTTCCCAACAGGGTCCCAATGTGTTCCCCAAGAGTGTTCCAAATAGCACCTTGCTTTAATGCCCTATGTTTTGCCCAAAGTCCTCCCCTTCTCACTTATATGTGTGGGCCAAAGGGGAGGCACTCCATCTTTCCATAGGATCTTCTATTTTGGGGAGCCTCCATAGTGTCAACTTTTCTTTTTGTGATGGGCCAATCAAATTCAACTAAAATAAGTTGGACTTGTGAGGGATAAAGCTCAGGCCAAAAATGGTGATGAACTCTTTTAGGAAGAGAAATTTCATGCAGCTACTGGCAAGGCCCAAGCATGCACTCAAGGTGCCTTGCATTTTTTCCTTTTAGTTGAAGGGGGGGGGGGTGTCAGAGGAGGATTCCCGTTTTCCCTGGTTCCCACTATGTTCCCAATAAGTGTCATCCTGTTTCCAATAAGTTCCCCAAGTTCTCAATGTATTCCCCAACATGTTCTCCATAGCACCTCACCTTTATCTCATATGCCTTGGCAAATGTTGTCCTCCTTTCACACATAAAGGTGGGCCAAAGGGGAGGAACTCAAAATAAAACCTTCTATTTTGGGGAGCTTCCATGGCTTAACTTCTTTTTGAGTGATTGGCCTATCAAATTGGCTTGTTGCAAAAATCAAATTGAACTTGGGAGGCAGCTCATCTAATTAATAGGAGAGGTGAAAGCAGTTCCATAGCTGTGTATGTGTGTGATATTTAGCTGTCGTTGTGGGTGCTGAATTGATGGTGATACTTTCACGACCTGTGGGTACAGAATCTCTGGAATCCCATTGATCTTCGCCCCTTGTCTGGGTCGTAAAATTCAACTATCGATTTTCTCGCCATTTGAGAGAAGCAAAGGATGACACACCCATCGAGGAGTTTTTGGTTTGCAAAAAGGAGAACAATGCGTGAAGGTTGACTGGTCGGCTGTTAGATGGAACATGGTGAACATTGTGTTGGCCTTGATACGGTGAAGGGGTGCAGCTGAAGATGGTAGATTTTTGAAAAAGGAAGAACTTCTAGGAATTGTTGTTGAGCACAGGCATGTCAAGTTGGTTCAATACCTAAGTAAAATGCACGACGTCAATGTGAACGTAAAAACCATTCACATATGGCATGCAGTCAATTGTCTGGGAGATTGGACACCAAATAATGCAAGATTAACTGACCAAGAAAATAAATTTTCAGATCATATTGTTTTTCTAAGACCCATTGCTTCTGCTGCTAGGATGGGGAATGCAGAAATGGTAAATGAGCCTTTTAGCATGTGATAGAATCCTCGACGTCAATCAAGGAAAGCCTCTTCATTGGGCTGCTGCAATGGGGCATCTTGAAGTGGTCAAAGAGCTTCTCAAAAGCAAAAAAGAAGTGGATATCAATGCGGTGAAATACCTACCTTTGCGAGATGAAGACCATAAATACTATTATGGTACATATTTTAGTCCACTGCACTTAGCCTCGGTATTTGGCCACGGAAATGTTGTGCAGGCCTTATGTGACGACACAACAGGACGTTTAAGAGCCACTCTTGAGAGCAGCAGCGGAATAAGAACCCTTTAAATTCCAACGGAGATGAAGCATGATGAAATATTGAAGACCTTACTAAAATGACCCAAGGTTGCGAAACAAGTTGAGGGTTTGTACAGGGACAGGCAGGTCCATGTGGATGCAGCGAATGCCATTCTTGTGGGAGCTGCCTTGATTGCAAGTGTGACTTTTGCCGGATGGTTACAACCACCTTTGGGATATTCTGGGTTCTTTGGGAGTGCAAGCATGGAGGTGGGAGCCCCATCCCCATCTGGCATCTATCCATCATTTGTTTCTGTTGCAGGTCATCTAATCATGCAAATATTTTGGTTTTTGAACTCCATGTCTTTCTTCTTTGCCATTGCAACCCTCATGGTGTGATGCGTTCCTAAGTCCTTGTTGAACGCACTCGAGGGTCCAACTATGTAGAGTTGCGGAAAGTTGGGACTTGGGCCGCTCCCGACTTCCAGCACTAAAAGGGGTAGAGGGGCGTGCTAGAAGTCCCGAGATTAAACTAGGAAGAGGGACTAGAAGATCAAGCTTGAATCTGCATCTAAAACCAACCACAAGAGGGTTAGTTAGCATTTGGGAACACCCTTGGGTGTTGGGACAAGCCACGGGCACTTTGACACACTTGACTCACCACGACCCGGACTCGGGGGAAGCCACCACCTTCCCCCATATAGTATTCTTTGCGTTACTCTGCAGGAACCACATCCGAATGGTTCTTTTTCCCGGGACTCCCAAGTTGGAGTCTCGAAACTGTCCCGGCTTGGAGTCCCAGAACTTTGGGAGCTCATATCTCCCGATTTTCAGGTCTGATCAAGGCGAGGTCTAAACCAAAGTTATAGCTCTCTTGGAGAGCTTTCCAACGCCATGTCGCTCTTTAGATTCTGACGTCGGGAAAAGGTTGCTTCCCAACTTTTAGTGGTCGGGAGTCAAACTGCCAGTTTGACTCCTGACCCTTCTTTTGCTCATAACTTGGGCTACAGATGTTCAAATGACCAATGCCAGGAAATTTGGGACATCTACACTTCAAGACCTTTCCAATGACACCAAAAACACCCCAATACGAGGTGTTTTGGGAGGGCTCCAAGTCCCCAACTTTGGGAGTGTTCTCACACTTGGCCAAAGTGGGGTTGCGACATGGTGGGAGCGAGTGTTGCACATCCCAATTCATGGCATATTCATTGGAGAAGTGGTGCGGTTTTTATGGGTTTCACTTTCTCTAGCATACCTCCTTTTGATTGTTTCAGTTGGATGTGTAATGGGAGTGTTTGTTTGCAAGTGCTGGCTTTCTAGTATTACCGCCCATTCCAAAGTATATGTTCGACATGGGAGTCACACTTGGCATAGGTGTGACAGTGTTGTTCCTAGCATGGACGTCAGCTAAAGTGCTTTTTGTGAATACAATAAATTTCCCAAAAATGTACAAGTAGAATTTGTTTACTTTGCATCATGTCCAAATAATTAGGATAGCCTTGAAGTAGATGAAATATTGGAATTTTTAACTTTCTTGATTTAAAATTTACCTATGCATTTTCAACTTTTAATGTAAAAAAAGTTTTGAACACAATTTCATCAATCATTTTCTTAAAGATTTTTTTACCTACTTTTAGTACATTAAAGTTTTTGAAACTTTGTATACAAGATATTATAAACTCAATTTAAAATGACACAATGGTTTGCCAATCATTAAAAATGTTTTGACTTTACTTTTCTTGCCTTTATGTGTAAAAATATGATTGCAACTTCAAAGGTTATTTTTGTATAATTGATTATGCTTTCACCCTTGAGAATTAATTGTATAAATTTAGATTTTGGATCATGGGAGATATGTGGAAGAAGGAGAACAAAGCTTTTCAAACATGGGAGGAGATGCGGCCAAGTTTTCCATGGAGGAGGCAAAACACAATTATTGGCTATACATGATTAACAACCTACCCACAACTTGGGTGGAAGAATTCAAGGCGCCTTTTCAACAAACGAAAAGCACTTTTGTGAATGGGTCGATTCACAATTGGGGTGCCCAAAAAAATAATAAGACCCCTAAGCATTTCTGAAACTACTTTCTAGAAATAATATTTATATGAAAAAAATTTAAATAAGAAAATTAGAATAGTTCTAGATAAGATAATTTTTTCGATGGTGATGGTTTTTTACATGTGTACATAATTGTGCATGACTATATTTTTTTATGACCATAAACACAAAAAATGTCAAAATGGGGCTTTAAAAATTTAATTAAACATGTTTTTTTGCATGATAATTTTTTGTACATGTGACCTACATCTAAAGTTAAATTTTTTGAACCTAATGCACATAAAAAACCACTCAAATGAGTTAATAAAAATCATCCCCTTGTAGCCCCTGCCTCAAAATTTTAAGACTTTGAAACTTTCATATGAATTTTTTTCATCAAATTGACCTAATAAATATGTAGTTGCATAAAGGGAAGCATGATTTTCTTGAAAAAAAGTTTGAAATCAATTGTATCATTTGATGGGTTCCTTTTGAATTCTTTATAAAAAAATCTATAATATGGTAGGACTGCAAAGTTAGTAGAGTCCATTGTAGTATGCCAGGGTCTCCTTGGATATTGGAGACTAGAGTGGCAAGGGACTGTTAAGACGCAGCCAGACCAGGAGAGTAAGACCCTTGAAAACTTTGACAGAGTCTAGGCTCCAGATCACGTCGACTGTGCGCATGATGGCAAAAGGAAATAAGATGGTGCTATCAACTACCTAGTGGCGGTACCGATATTTGGTAGCTTGTGTGATTCAGATTGATCACTATGGGGTCCCCCTCCTCGTCGCCGTTTTTCTTTGTGTACGCTTTACAATGGATTCTCTCCTTTGGTTTTATTACAAAAAAGGAGAAACAGTCAAGCTACCAACTTGGGTTCAGCTTCACCCTGACCACCTGGTACGAGAAAACGAGGAAAGAAGGTATTTTACAGGAGCTTTCCAGCAGGAGTTAGAGAACCGAGAAGATTAGAAACAAAAATGAAAAGGAAAAAAGAAAGTAAAGGAGGCTTTCACAGATCTGATGTTGTGTGTAACCTCCTAATTGAATAAATATTAAGTACCCCTAGTTTATATTGGGGGTATTAGTCAAGGTTGAAAATCATGCCAAACAGTTTTGGAAATAGAAGTTTCATGCAGCCAATGAGAAGGCTCAGCCTGCACTCAAAGTGCCATGTTTTTTTCTTTTAAGTTTTGGGGAGGCGGGGGGGGGGGGGGGGGCAAAAGAAGAGGATTTTTCTCTTTCCTTTGTTCCCAACAGGTTCCCAATGTGTTCTCCATGAGTCCTCCCAACCACACCTTGCTTGAATCCCATATGTTTTGCCCAAAGTCCTCCCCTTCTCACCTATATAGCTGGGGCAATGGGGGAGGCATTTCATATATCCATAGAATCTTCTATTTTGGGTAGCCTTCATAGTTTCAATTTTTTTTTGCCATGGGCAAATCAAATTCAACAAAAAAACATTGGACTTGTGAGAGGTATAGCTTAGGCCAAAAATGGTGATGAACTCTTTTGGGAAGAGAAATTTCATGCAACCAATGCGAAGGCCCAAGCACGCACTCAAGGTGCCTTGCATTTTTTCCTTTTTCATTACAGGGGGGAGGGGGGGTTTCGACAAGGATTTTTTACAATTTTCCCTGGTTCCCATCAGGTTCCCAATATGTTCCCCAAGTTCTCAATGTATTCCCCAATATGTTCTCCATATACCTCACCTTGAACCCATATGCTCAGGCAAATGTTGTACCCGTTTCACATATATAAGTGAGCCAAATGGCAGCAATTCAAAGTAAAACCTATTTTGGGGGACCTTCCATGACTTCACTTTCTTTGAGTGATCAGCTCAAAAACAAATTGAACTCGGGTGGCACCTCATCAAATTATTAGAAATCCATCTAATTATCATTTTCCAAAAGGCCTTTAATGTATTTCAACCCATACTTATGGAGGTAATTGACTATGACCAAACCTTTTTCCCTTTAAGGTTCATTTTTTAAAAGTCATGTTAGTTCAAAAATTGATTGATTGGGCCAAATCAATGAAATCAGCCACTTGTCTTTTTAAAATTGAACTTTGCACAAGCTTGTGACAAGATGAATTGGGAGTTTTTGTTTAGGGCAATGGTAAAGATGGGTGTGCCCAAGAAATTATTGTTGAAAGAAATAAAAGCAAGAGTATACTTTGATGGTGCCATTATGATATCTTTCCAAATAAAATAAAAATGAAGCAAAGGTGTCCTTGGATGCCATACCTTTTGATTATAATTTAAGAAGGGGTAATTACAAACCACACTACTTCAAATGGACTATCATTGAGGTAGGGTTTTCATCATTATTACATAGATTTTTATTTATTATTGGATGTCATAATAAGGGACTCATTTATGTGGAAATAACACATGAAACATTTCAACAAGGAAAAAATCACAACAAAATAATGAAAGGTCCATCTTATAAAAACTTTATATGGATTGTGTCAATCTTTTTAAAATTGAATATGGAGTTATTTTACAATTTGTGCATCCAATGTTTTTGAAACTTTGGCATATAACATTTTAAAGGTTGATAACATTGAAGGTCAAAAAATAAAGTTCTAAAATATCATATTTGAGAAAATATTGAATCGTATTCAATTTAAAACTTTTGTACATGGCAACATTTTGAAAGTTATTTATAAAAAAAAATTTAATACCAATCTTTAATGAAAATGTGTAAGAAGTAGTTTTAAATGGTGGCTTAATTTTAAATATGAAAAAATATTTTAACTTTAACATCATTTGAATCAATTTGAGGGTTGAACTAGGTTACAGGGATTAAAGTAAAATCAAAATACAAAGTATAAGGACTTTTGAAAAGGACTTTGTATTACCGTTTTTGGTCCACCTTATACTAGTTTTACCCAAGTTCTTTAATTTTATGATAAAATAGATGTGCAAGTTGGGAGAAATGAAAGGTGTAACACTTCTTGGAAGCACTATCCAACAAATCATATTGTAATATGATTTCATTTTGACATAAGAAGAGATGATGATAACTTAAGAAACATTTGCAATTTACTACATATATTTTTGTTCATTAGTAGGTGAGAAATGAAATAGGAAAATTCAATAGCTTACTTAAGTCATAAAAAATGTTTAAATGAATTGGAATGGATAACAATATGGTTTAATTGGTAATGGGCAAATGTAGGGGAATTGTCCAAACTCTTAGAAACTCGTTTTGGCTTACGGGGTGAAAACACATTACACTATTTGTAAAATGTTATCACAAGATAATATTTGCAAGATTTTAAGATTTGTATTTTGCCATGGAACTAAATTAAAATGATTAAAAAAAAAAGACTCAACATTAAAATGTTTTATATAGTATAATCAAATTCCATGAGTTTCATGAATAATTTTTGAATCATCATCCTAATGGGGTACATTCACAAATAAAAGAGTCATAACAAGTAGAACCAATGCTTTTATTGCTTAATGGACTCCTAAATGGAAATCATAATATGTTTTCAAATGACATAATTTTTAGAAATTTTGAAAACATATTTAAATTACACAATATATAATGCGACAATTTTTAGGTCAAAACAGTTTTAAATTTTTTTTGCAACTTGCAAATGAAATATTCTTAATATATCCTAAGAATATTTTAGAATAAACAATCACCTAAGTTCTTACTCAAGGTGCAACCTTGACACATTATTTGGTGAATGCGCCCAATGGACTTTTGAAAAAATACGAAAACACCTATAAAAGCTCATATTCAACAAGTATGGATTCAATGCATCTTCATATATTTGATCAATGTTTAAAATTTTCAATGATGATATAGTGTGATGGCAAGGAAAAGTTTTTGGAAGCATTTTGATTACCAAGTTTTTCTATGTATCTTGAATTATGGGTTTTTATTATTAAGTCCTTTATTTAATGAAAATAATAATTTAAAATCTCATCTTTCAAATTTAAAATCTCTATAAAACAAACCAGGGTTAATTCCTTTTGATCTCTATGGCATCAAGCATTCAGTGTTAATACATGGCAAGCTAAGGTAAATTAGGGCATTCAAGTAGCATGTCCCTCTTGCAACTCTGAGACTTCCCTATCACACACAGGTTCAAGGGCTAGTAAGGTGTGGGAGACTGCATTTAACATTATCTTCGACCTCAAGACATTGCCACATTCTAACCATTTTTGGAGTGACCTTCATCTGGAAAGTAAGAAAGTGCCTAGTAGAGTCAGAAGGTTCAGCACTGTATGGTCTCTGAGCTACTTGGGTCGAATGAAATGTCCGAGAGTTCAGCAGGGAGAGATGGTAGGACTCCAAACTGGGTGATGAACTCATTTGGGAACAGAAATTTCATGCAGCCAATGGGAAGGCCCAACCTGCAATCAAGGTGCCTTGCTTCTTTTCCTATTAGGTTTGGGGGGGGCAGGGGGGTGGGAGGAGGATTTCTTTGGGTGGTTTTCCCTGTTTCCCACTATGTTCCTTTCAATTTCCCAATAACTTCCCATCATATTCTTTAATATGTTCCACAAGTTCTCCATGTATTCCCCAACATCCTTACTCTGGAACGATACCAACTTCTTTTTATTAAAGTGTTATTTTTCATTGTTGAAGAAGCTTTTATAGTTCCTGGGTATATTTCATCTACTTACAACTTACTTAATGGCTATAAAGTAGATTGTGAGCTCCACTTGAATTTTTATGAATTTACTTAAACCTATTTAAAACATGGAGTCTTTATTTAAATTTTTAACAAAGTTGACAAAAAATGTTCACAGTAATTTTTTAAATAAATAATATTTTTAAGTTCATAATATCAAAGCCTTCTTCATGGTTACTTTTCATTTATACTACAAGGAACTTTTGTGATCTAATTTACCATGTTTAGACCCTGGCATTTGAGTCAAGAGATTGAAATTTAAAGCTTTTGTTGTGCTATGAATTGTTACAATGCAAGCCCTTTCACCACAAAAACTGGTCTTTTAATACAACTTGGGTTGTAGTTAAGGATGACATGACATTATTATGTTCTAAGGTAGAATCATGAAAGCCTGGAAGCTGAGGAAAAAAAATTTCATTTTCCTGTTTTAGTGGTGGTTGATTTGATTAAGCAAGTTAACTTATGGTGGGGTTCGGCATTTAGCGCTAGAAAATTTACAATCTCAATATTTAGGGCATGGCAGTGAAAACATAAAAAATTGAACATTTCGCAATCCCTGTGCAAAAAAATGTAAAATAGCCATAAACTAAGCATTAACATGCTAAACATAGAAAATATTACTTATCATTTTGGGGAACGCTTCTATGTTTGGGAGTGCCCCATCTTTGAAAATATTAGTGATGGCAAATCAAATGACTCCTTCTCGAAAACA
>Ga0209208_10012904_pt1 | contig 10510 bp, 9 predicted proteins | sample S1TSphfallax_3_FD_187694 | JGI IMG/M metagenome (GOLD analysis project Ga0209208, IMG submission 187694) | Host-associated microbial communities from peat moss isolated from Minnesota, USA - S1T2_Fd - Sphagnum fallax MG (SPAdes) (version 2) | ecosystem: Host-associated > Plants > Peat moss >... | reverse complement strand
AGCGCGTTCGACATCGCCGAACAGAAACTTCTTACACCGACGCTTCGCTGATGCCGCTCCGCGCTGAACCGATCACCACCGCCGGCGCCGAGCTGTTTCTCGACATGGCGCGGAAATTCCACCGCGAGGATGGGCATCCCCTCACCCCGGCCGGCGAGGCCTCGATCCGCGATGTCGCCGCTGGCGTCGCACTCGCACCGGCATTTTTCATAATCGAATCCGACGAGAAAATTGGCTTCTTCGTCCTCTCCCTCGGCTACAGCCCCGAACACGGCGGCACTGACGGCTTCATCGACGACATCTATATCGCCCCCGCGCATCGCGGCCGCGGCCTGGGCCGCGAAGCGCTCAGCCTGGCACTCGAAGAATCCCGCAAATGCGGCATCCGCGTCCTGCTGCTGGAAGTGGAAGCGAACAACGATCGCGCCTACCACCTGTACCAGTCCATGGGCTTCACCGACACCCACCGGAGGCTGCTGCGGTTGGTTTTGGCGGAGGATTGAGAAAAGCAAGGCGAGTAAGGCCAGGGGGGCTTTGCCCCCCTGGACCCCCCACTAAGGCCTGAGGCCTTAGAACCCATTTCTGGCCGGGTTCCAAGGCCTCAGGCCTTGGCGGGGGTCCAGGGGGCAGAGCCCCCTGGCCTTGCTCGCCTTGCCTTTCCCCGTCAAAACCCCACTCGCATGCGTCCTGGGTTTTCCGTCAAGCGGGTTGACCGCTACATTCTTAGCCAGCTTTTTCTGGCGCTTGTGCTTGTCACTGTGGGGTTGGTGGCGCTCATCTGGCTTACCCAGTCGCTGCGGTTCATTCAGATCATCGTCAATCATGGGCTTTCGCCGGTGGCTTTTTTCAAGCTTACCGCACTGCTGGTGCCTGGGTTTGTCGCCACGATTTTGCCGATTACGTGTTTCATTGTGGTCGTGTTCGTCTACGCCCGGCTATCGGGTGACCGGGAGATCACCGTCATGCGATCCGCCGGCATGTCGGATTTGGCGCTGGCGCGCCCGGCGATCGCGCTCGCGCTGCTGGTGGTCCTGTTCTGCTACGGGCTGAATATTCTCCTGGTGCCGACCTCGCTCAGCATGTTCCGCAGCTACCAGTTCGAGATCCGCAACCAGATCGCCGCCTTTCTGCTTGAGCCTGGCGTGTTTACGCCGGTGTCGGATGATGTCACCGTCTATGTGCAGTCGCGCGGGACCGATAATAGTCTGCAGGGCATCATCATCCAGGACGCGCGCCAGCCGCGCGACCCCAGCACCATACTCGCCAGTTCCGGCCAGCTTGTGGTTACCGCGGACGGCCCGATGGTGTTGCTGGAGGACGGCTCGCGCGAGCAGGTGAACCCCAAATCCGGCCGGCTCGAATATCTCACCTTCCAGCGCAACATCATCAACCTGGCTGGTTCGAGCCGGACGGAGGCGATGGATATGACCGATTCTGCGGCGGCCCCGCTGCCTGACCTGTTCCACCCCAACATCCCGCTCACCCAGGCCGAGCAGTCGAAATGGCTGGTCGAGGCGCATCGCCGGCTGTCCGCGCCGCTGACCGCCCTTAGTTTCACGCTGATCGCGCTGTTCGCGATTCTCGGCGGCAGGTTTCGCCGGCATGGCGGCGTGTTGCGGCCGGTGGGCGCGGTGATTACCGTGACGCTGCTTGTCGCGGTCGGGCTGGGTGTCAATAATTTCGCGGCGCGCAGCCTGCATCTGCTGCCGCTGATCTGGGTGGCCGCGATCGCGCCTGGGCTGGTTGCGGGTTTTCTGTTGTTTCTGCCGCGCCGCCTGGCGCCGGGCCGCGCATGATGGTTATCCCGTACACGATCTCAGCCTATTTCGGGCGGCAGTTTTTCGCCGCCGTCATGGTGATGCTGGCGGCTCTCACCGCGCTGGTTGCGCTGTTCGACTTTCTTGAATTGCTGCGCGAGGCCGCCTCCGCCCCCGCCACCACCTTCGGCATTGTCGTGGAGATGGAGTTGTTGCGGCTGCCCTGGATGGTCATGCAGATTCTGCCCTTTGGCGTGCTGCTCGGCGGCATCTATTCGTTCTGGCGTTTGACGCGCTCGTCCGAGCTGGTGGTCGCCCGCGCCGCAGGGATTTCGGCCTGGCAGTTTCTCGCTTTGCCGGTATTGCTTGCGACCTGTCTTGGGCTGTTCGGCACCGGCGCGATCAGCCCGCTTTCCGCTTTGATGTTCGGCCGCGCGGAGACCCTGTACAACGCCTATCTCAAGCCTGGCGGCGGTCCGCTTTCGCTCGCGGGCGGTGAGCTTTGGGTCCGTCAGTCTGATCGCGGCCTGACGCCCGACGGCATCGCCGTCCTGCACGCGGCCGACGTGAAGCTTCGCAAGGAGGTGCTCACCGCCGACGGCGTGACAGTGTTGCGGCTGGACGACCAGACCAAGCTGTTGCAACGGGTCGAGGCCGCGAATGCGACGCTCACCGACGGCGCCTGGGATTTGCAGGATGTGGCGATCCTGCGGCCGGGCGATCTGCCGATCTACCGCAAGGAATTCCAGTTTCCGACCGACCTTACGGTGCGCCGCGTACAGGAGAGTTTTGCATCCCCCGATTCTCTGTCGTTCTGGGCGCTGCCGAGTTTCATTCAGCTGCTCAAGCGCTCCGGCTTTTCGCCAATCCAGCACGAGCTGGCCTATCAGGCGCTGCTCGCTTTGCCGCTGCTCTGCGCCACCATGGCGCTGGTGGCGGCCGGCTTCTCGATGCGGCCGTCGCGCCGCGGTGGGGCGACCCGAATGCTGGTGAGCGGCGTGAGTTGCGGATTCGCGCTTTTCATGGTCTCCGAGGTCGCGGACCAGTTCGGCACGTCGGGCGCCGTGCCGGTGGTGATGGCCGCGTGGGCGCCGGCGGTCGCCGGGATGCTGTTTGCCCTTGCGTTGTTGCTGCATCTGGAAGATGGCTGAGCTTATGAAGAGGGGCTTCAGGGGGATACTGCAAAAGGCGCCGTTTGGTCTGGCTTTCGCCGGTCTGGTGGTGTCCGGTGGCGGCGCGGATGCGCAACTTGGCGCCGTGCTCGCGGGAACCAGCGGCGCCGCCCCCGTCTCCGCCGGCACGCCGGTCACATTCCTCGCCGACCAGGTCAGTTACGACAAGACCGGCAATCTCGTCATCGCCACCGGCCATGTGCGCGCCTGGCAGAACGGCCAGACCCTGTATGCCGACAAGGTGGTCATCAACCGCAATACCGATGTCGCGACCGCGACCGGCCATGTCATTCTGCTAGAGCCAAATGGCGAGACGATCTTCGCCGGGGATGCGGTGCTCTCGCAGGGCATGAAGAACGCCGTTATGCAGGGGGTTTCCGCCCGACTGGCCGAAAACGGCCGATTCATCGCCAACGGCGCGCGCCGCTACAACGACCAGATCGACGAGATGGTGAAGGTCATGTATTCCGCGTGCGACCTGTGCAAGACCGATCCGACCGCGCCGCCGCTGTGGCAAATCCGCGCGCGGTCGGCCACCCGCGACCTGCAGCACAAGATGATCGAGTACCGCGACGCGGAGATGGAGATCCACGGCTTTCCGGTGTTCTACATCCCCTACATGACGCAGCCCGATCCCTCGGTGAGGCGGGCGACTGGGCTGCTGATCCCGAATTTCGGCGACAGCTCGCGGCTCGGCTTGTTTGTCGCGGTGCCGTATTTCATTGTCATCAACCCGGAATCGGACATCACGCTGACCCCGATCATCGGCACCAAGCAGGGGCCGGTTCTGGACGCGAAATATCGCCGGGCCTTCAACGACGGCGTGCTGAACATCGACCTCTCCGGCGGCCGCGACCGCCACACGCTCGGCGACTCGGTGTTCTCCAACGGCACCTTCGACCTGAACGACACCTGGCGCGCCGGTTTCAGCTACAACCACGCCAGCAACCCGCAATATCTCGACGATTTCAACATCCTCCCGAACGCCACCGAGCTGACCAGCGACGCCTATGTCGAAGGCTTCGGACCCGGATCTTACGGCAGGCTGGAGGCGGATACCTATCAGGGCCTGGTCGCCAGCGTGACCCAGAGCGACCTGCCGATCGTGGCGCCGTACGGCCAATATGATTTCGAATCCGACCCCGACAGCTTCGGCGGCCGTACCAACCTGGATGCCGAGGTGTTCAACGTGCTGCGCGATGTCGGCACCAATACCCGCCGGGTTTCCGCCGTCGGCACCTACACCATTCCTTTCCAGGGCCCGCTCGGCCAGCTTTATACGGCCCGGGTCGAGGTGATCGCCGCCAGCTACCAGGCAACCGGGCTCGACCAGCAGCCGAGCTATTCGACCATCAACAGCGCCGATACCAGCCGCGCGCAGGCCTATGGCGCGCTGTTCATGCGCTGGCCGTTCGCGCGCTCGGCAGGTTCGCTCGGCAGCCAGATCGTCGAGCCTGAGGTGCAGCTGGTCGCCAGCCCGGAAATCGGCACCACCGAGAACTACCGGATTCCGAACGAAGACAGCCTCGACCTCGAATATTCGGACGCCAACCTGTTCGACCTCAACCGCTATCCCGGCATCGACCGGCTGGAGGGCGGCGAGCGGGTGGACTATGCGATGCACGACGCCTGGTACCTGCCCGGCGGCGCGATGCTGGACGGGCTGGTCGGGCAGTCCTACCGCTTCCATAAGGACGACGACTACCTGCCCGGCTCCGGCCTGAACGATCATTTTTCCGATATCGTCGCGCGCGCGACCGTCGAGCCGACCTCATGGTTCAACCTGACCTACCGGACCCGGCTCAGCCATGTCGATCTCGGCCGGCGGATGATCGATGCGACCGCCACCGTCGGCGATTCCACTTTCAATCTCTCCGGCGGGTATCTCTATGCCAACACCAACCCCTACGTGCTTGGCACCGCGGCCAGCCTGCCGGCCGCCTATTTCATTGCCCGCAACGAATTCACCGCCAATATCAGCAGCACGATCGGCGCCTATACCGTGACCGCCGGCACCGAACGCAACATCCAGACCGGCCAGTTCGATGCCGCCAGCTTCACGGCCGGGTGGCAGAACGAATGCGCGGCGGTGAACATTAATTTCTACGAACGCTTCACCTCCTATAACCTCGACGACGGCAGCACGACGCTGCTGATTCAATTCACCTTCAAAACCCTCGGCAACGTTGGATTCAGCGCCCTATGAAGCAGTTTTTTCGCGCGACGATCATTATGGGCGCGGCTTCCTGCTGGCTCGCCGGCGTCACCGCGCCGCCGGCCGCCGCGCAGGAGGCGAGCATTGCCGCGGTCGTCAACGGCGAAGTGATCACCTCCGAGGATGTTGAGGCGAGGGCCCGGCTGCTGGCCCTTTCGAGCGGCATGCCGCCGACACAGAATGCGATCGACCGGCTGAAGCCGCAGATTACCCAGGAGTTGATCAACCAGACACTGCAGCTGCAGGAGATCAACAAGGAAAAGGTGATCGTCCAGGAATCCGATATCGCCGCCGCCATCGCCCGGATCGAGCAGGGCAACAACCTGCCTGCGGGCGGGCTGCGCGCGCGGATGGCGCAGGACGGCATTCCGTTTTCCACCCTGATCGCGCAGATCCGCACCGAGCTTGGCTGGCAGACGGTGCTGCACCAGGTCCTTGGCCCCGGGCTGCAGCCGACGCCGGGCGACATCGCCGCCGAGAAGACCGCGCTTAAAGCCGAAATTGGCACGACTCAGTACCACCTCGCGGAGATCTTCATCCAGGTGCCCGACCCGGCGCAGGAAGCAACCGCCCGCAACTTCGCCAGCGCCGTCATCCAGCAATTGCGCGCCGGCGCGCCGTTTCCGGTGGTCGCCGCCCAATTCAGCCAGGCCACCACCGCGCTGCAAGGCGGCGATCTCGGCTTTGTGCCGCTGAGCCAGCTCGACCCGGCGGTCGCCGTGGTCGTGCAGACCATGCCGGCCGGCGCGATCAGCAATCCCATCCGCGTGCCCGGGGGTTATGAAATCGTGCAGTTGCAGGAAACCCATCGGGTCGGCACCAGCACCAGCACCACGCTCAATATCCGCCAGGTCTTCGCGCCCTATCCGACGCCGATCGCCAATGGCCAGGTCGGGCCGGACCAGGCTGCCGTAATCACGAAGCTGATGCAGGCCAGCCGGAGCGCCCATGCCTGCCCGGATATGGACGCGCTAAACGCGAGCTTCGGCAATGTCCGGCCGGCCGATCCCGGACAGGTGGACCTGGCCGATGTCAATCCGCCGCAATTCCAGCAATTGCTTGCAACGATTCCAATCGGCCAGGTGAGCCAGCCGCTGATCGCGCAAGACGGCGTTTCAGTCGTCATGGTCTGCTCGCGGCAGACGCAGCCGGTGGGTCTGCCGTCCGACGAACAGATTCGCGAACTGATCATCGATCGGCGCGTACAACTGGAATCGCAGCAACTGCTGGACGATCTGCGCCACCGGTCGATTATCAATGATTAAGTAATTCCAGGGGCGACTTTGGCCCCTGGCCTCCCCGCTAAAGCCTGAGGCCTTAGAACCGTTTCTGGCCGGGTCCAGGGCTTAGGCCTTGGCGGGGGTCCCGGGGGCCAGCGTGGCAGAGCCTCCTGGCTTTACTTTTTCCGATTGTCACCCATGACATACTCAGCGATCGCGCCGGAGACGGCTGCCAGGATAATCGCCTTCTTGGGGTCCCGCTTCACCAGCATGCCCACCAGTCTGATGGCCAGCCCATAGGTGCCGGCGAATTCCGAGATCAGGCTCGGCTGCGGTTTGCGCAACTTTCGGATCACGGCGCCGCCGATGATGGCGATCAGGATCGCCGCCAGCAGCAGCCCGACGCCGGTGATGGCTGCTGCTTCGACGGCCGGGAAATGCGCCGCGACAAGGCCATAGAGTGCTGCGATCAGAAACCCGATCGCAGTCAGTAAGATCAGCAATACGACGATGCCAAGCCCTGCGGAGAGCGCGATATGCTTGAGGAAGCCGCCGATGCGGCCGGAGATTTTCATCAAACGCGCTCTCGGCGTACGTGTTGGATTGGCCTAATTCCGCCGGATCAATTGCGCTGCCAGCACACCGACGCCGAATGCGATGGCGATGCTCGCCAGTGGCCGGTTGCCAACCTGCGTTTCCAGCTTCGTCACCGCGACTTTGCCGGAATCCCGCATCCGCGCGGTCAGCGCTTCGATTTCGCTCTCCAGGGCGGAGAGTTTTGAGGCGACGCCCTTGCCATTGAGGTACTGGCTCATCTGGTCGAGGGCGTCCGACGCGTTGACCCCAATTTTGTCCTTCATGCCGCCGAGTTCCGATCGAAACCGGTTGAACTCATCCCTCAAAAATTCGAGGTCGACGTTTTTCGGGTCGATCCGCGTTGCCTTCATATCCTATCTCCTTCGGGAACGTCAGGAATGTCGGAAGGCGCGGCGGATATTTCAACGGTGTATCGGAATAAATGATCCTTGCCGGCGGTTTGTGCGTTGACGCGGGACGATCCGCATTTTCCTTGCGCGAAACAGACCCCAATGGCATGGGCGTTGCGAATGGTCCGAACATACGCCCGAGTCTTCGTTCCGGCATCCGGCTTTCCGGCTGTGCGGCAGGCGGCCGCCGCTCGGTGTCTCGGTACGGGCGGCGCATTATTGTTCGATCATTCGCGTCGGCCGGATTTTTATTCGCCACTCATGGAATGAATGCGACCGATAACCATGTGACTATCAGTACAAACAACTCGAGTAGATTCGCGTGCTGCAAGGCTGACAAGCTCGAATTGCGTCGTTCGGCAGAAATGAAGGATATCCCCCTGATTAAACTTGCGTCACGCAATGATCGAATGTCCTCCGCCGCTTTCGGGCCGCCGGGCCGGCCCCGCGCTGCGTCCATGCTGGTCTTTGGCGGCCAACTTGGGTCGATTCGCGGCATTTGCGCTCTGGCGGCGATGGCGGGAAGCCAAGGGGAGAGCGCCGGATTCGCTGACGCTGCGTCCGTAGGCGCAGCCGCGCGCGGCAACTGCACTCGACCCCGCAATGGCGTGAAAGAAGCGGACGCCCTGGCGATAATTCGAGAAAATATCTTTATGTCCCGCAAATTGGCCGACCGGCGTGTAAGCCGCGCCGCCCCTCGCCGCACCGGGTCCGCAACAAAATTCCAGCGCGCCGGATCGCGTGCAGCGGGGCTGGTGTGGCTGTGATCTCGTTCGGAAGCGCCAAGGTGCCGGTGCCGCCCACCGCGGTTGGCAGAAGCTGTATCGCAACCGGAGGCGGGCGGCGCCCGCCCGTACCGCCCGCCCATCGGGGGCCATCGACGAGGCGAGTCGCCGCCGGGAGCGCCGCCTTAATCGCCATTGCGCCTGTAACACCCGCAGGTAAGGTAGTTTTAACCGCGATGCGGAACGTCCATATAGCCGGGATTCCGGTGGCGATTGATCGGCGCCACCAACAGTTAGGAGGATAAAGATGCGGATACTCGTCGTGGAAGACGACAAGGACGTGGCTGGATTTGTGGTGAAAGGCCTGCGTGAGGCGGGACACACGGTCGAACACGCCGATAATGGCCGCGACGGCCTGTTCCTCGCCGCGTCGGAGAATTTTGATGCCATCATCCTCGATCGCATGCTCCCCGGCGGAATCGACGGGCTGCGTCTGCTGGAAACCCTGCGGGCGCAAGACAACGTCACCCCGGTGGTGTTCCTCTCTGCCCTCAGCCAGGTTGACGACCGGGTCAAGGGCCTGAAGGCCGGCGGCGATGACTACCTCACCAAGCCGTTCGCCTTCGCCGAGCTCCTCGCTCGGGTCGAGGCGCTAACCCGCCGGGGCAAAACCGACGGCCCTACCACACGCCTGGCGGTCGGCGATCTAGAAATTGACCTCCTCTCCCGCGGCGTGCGCCGGGCCGGCCAGAAGATTGACCTGCAGCCAAGGGAGTTTCGCCTTCTCGAATACCTGATGCGCCACGCCGGCCAGGTGGTTACCCGCACCATGCTGCTGGAAGGCGTCTGGGACTACCATTTCGACCCGCAAACCAATGTAATCGACGTTCACGTCTCGCGGCTGCGGCAGAAAATTGACAAGCCCTTCGACCTCCCGCTGCTTCATACCGTGCGCAATGCGGGCTATATGCTGCGGGCGGAGGACGTATAGTCCTCTCACTTACCCGTGAGCCGGAGCGATGAAAGCGAGCCGCACAGCACCGGCAACCACTGTCCTTGTCCAGAGACCGCCGAAAAAGCGCGCCAAGCCGCTGATCCGCTCGGCCGGCATCCGGCTCGCTCTGGTCTACGCCACCGTCTTCGGCCTCAGCGCTTTCGCGCTGGCATTTTCGCTGTGGTACTCCACCGTCGGCCTGCTGCAGCGCCAGGTCGAGGTCGCGATCCGCAATGACGGCGCCGCCCTGCAGGACCATTTCGCGGTCGGCGGCATCCAGTCGCTGATCCTCGCGATCCAGGGGCGGCTGCAGGACAATATCGATAACGATGCGATCTACATGCTGGTCGATCCGCTGAATAACCGGATCGCCGGCAACCTGATCGCCTGGCCGCCGGGGCTGAATGGCGCCAGCGATGAGTATCAGCTCACCGTCAACCGCTCCACCGGCAGTTCGGTCGCGATGCTTGTGGACTACCACCTGCAAGGCGGCTACCAGCTCGTCGTCGGCCGCGACGTGCGGGCGTTCACCGAACTCCGGCACCTGCTGCAAGCCGGCTTGCTCTGGGCCATGGGCATCATGTCGGTGCTCGGCATTGTTGGCGCCTTCGTCATCCGATCATTGTTCCGCCGGATGATCCGCGACATCTCCGCCACCACCCGCGCCATCTCACGCGGCGACCTCACCCGCCGGGTCCCGAAAACCGGCGACGGCGACGAATTCGACGAACTCGCCGGCATCATCAACGACATGCTCGACCGCATCACCAAACTCATGGACGGCGTCCGGGAAGTTTCCAACTCGATCGCCCACGACCTGCGCACGCCCATCACCCGCGCCCGCACCAGGCTGGAAGATGCCGCGCTGCACGCCAGCTCGCCCGACGATCTGAAATCCGCGATCGAACGGGCGACCGACGACCTCGACGGCATCGTCGCCGTCTTCCAGGCTTTGCTGCGCATTGCCGAAATCGAGGCCGGCGCCCGCCGCTCCGCCTTCGCCCCGTTCGACGTGGCGCCCCTGCTGAGCGATATCGACGAATTCTACCACGCTGTCGCCGAGGAGCGGGGCATTACGCTGGTCACCGACATCGCCGGGCCACTACCCTTGCTCGGCGACCGCGAACTCATCCAGCAGGCCGTCGCCAACCTGCTCGACAACGCGCTGAAATTCTCGCCCGTCAACACCAGCATCTCACTCACCGCAATGCTGCATAATGACAGTATTGAACTCAGCATCGCCGATCAGGGCCCAGGAATCTCGGAAGCCGACCGTGACCGCGCCACTGAACGCTTCTTCCGCGCGGAATCAGCCCGACATACCAATGGCTCCGGACTTGGCCTCGCCCTCGTGGCCGCCGTTGCGAGCCTGCACACCGGCACGCTGCGCCTGCGCGACAACCACCCCGGCCTGCGCGCCATCCTGACCCTGCCGGCTCAG
>Ga0209208_10012903_pt1 | contig 10510 bp, 7 predicted proteins | sample S1TSphfallax_3_FD_187694 | JGI IMG/M metagenome (GOLD analysis project Ga0209208, IMG submission 187694) | Host-associated microbial communities from peat moss isolated from Minnesota, USA - S1T2_Fd - Sphagnum fallax MG (SPAdes) (version 2) | ecosystem: Host-associated > Plants > Peat moss >... | reverse complement strand
GTTTTTTTTTTAGAAAACTAAATTTTTAATCTGTTTAGACAGGTTTTTAAAAGCCTGTCGCCATTTAATGTTAAATCCCTCTTGGGGATAGTAGCCAAATGACTAATGTAAAATTTGGGAAAAAGAATTCACTGATATATAGGAAGAACGTAGAAAAAGTGGCAATCATTCATCCCTAGGAGGCCAAAATTTAGCCAAAATTTTGCTATAAACCAGATATTATAAAAATCTGGCAAAATTTTATTTTTTTGTTATCTCAATTTTTGGCGATTGAAAAAATCTGGAACCTAAATTGTTTCGGTTGTTGAATGTTTATTGTTTAAAAAAAATTCTCGTGTTGACGAAATTTCTTCAGAATGTTATAAAAAAATGGGTTGGTCAGAATCCTACGGCACGTGGCGGGCCATGGATGGATGAAATAATCACTTATTTGGACTAAGTTTTGTCAAGTTCTTTGCGCAAGTTACGCGTTCGAGCGCGCACCAACGCGGGAGGACACTGAGTGAGAGAGAGAGAGAGAGAGAGAGAGAGAAGGGGCGAGCACTAGAGCAACGATGACTCGGTTGTGATCGAAGGAGACAAAATCCATGGCGGCTTGTGCTGCAACAACAGCAGAAGAAGAAGGAGGAGCAGCAAAAATAGCAGCAGAAAAAATAGCAGCAGCGGCAGCAGCAACAGGCAGTAGCAGCAGCAGAAACAGCAGCAAAAGGAGCAAGAGGGGGAAGTGGTAGAAGTAGGGAGTAGTAGTGTTGGTAAGGGGATCAGGCAGTGGATGTGTGTGTGTGTGTGTGTGTGAGAGAGAGAGAGAGAGAGAGAGAGAGAGAGAGAGGCGGTGATCGTATGGGCGGCCATGAGCGATCGGGGTGGAGTATTACTCAGGCATCCGCATAGTGGGGGACGACATGGGTTACTGGCTTTTTTGCTACAATTCTTGGGATCTTGTAGTAGTAAGTTGTATTCGATTCATGGTTCTGGATCCGGGAATAAGCAGACGTGGGTGGTCAAGGAGAAGGAGAATCTGCGTGGGAGTGGGAAGCATCTTCTGGTAGTTGGGGGTGGTGGTGGTGGTGGTGGGGGTGGTGGCGGTGTTGTTGGTGGTGGTATCAGTAGTCGTCATGCTGGCTTGTGGGCTGCTTTTCTCCTCGCCATCTTGTCGCTCCTTGTGATCTTTAACAATGCAAGTCTGATTTCCGACCATTTGCATACGCAAGTGGTTGTGTACAGGCAGCAGCATCGAGTCTCCTCCTCCTCCTCCTTGCTTGACGGAAACGCGGGAGGAGGAGGGTTAGCACGCGGAGCTTCTTCTTCTTCTTCTCCTCCTCGCCGTGTCAAGCCGGAAGGAGTATCTTCTCCTCCTAAGGAGCCGAAGTCTCTCTTGCATCCGGGTAGATTTAGATCAAAGAAAGACGCCTCTTCTTCTTCTTCCGTTTCTCTGGTCCCCATCCCGCATCCTTGTAAAGGATTCAAAATTCCACCTCCTCCGACAGACAAGAAACGGACGGGGCCGCGCCCATGTCCTGTCTGTTACATCCCCGAGGCCATGGCAATGAGTGAGATGCCAGAAGAAAACAGGTATGTGTCCCCTGTGCTCAAGCAGCTGAGCTACGTGAGTGATCTGGGAGCAATCCAGCCACCTTTCCAAGGAGCCGCTGGATCTGCGTTCGGGGGATATCCAAGCCTGAAGGAGAGGGAGGAGTCATTCAATATCGGAGATTCAATGCGCGTGCATTGCGGTTTTGTGAAGGGGAGCACACCGGGAGTGGAGACCGGGTTCGACATTGATGAGGATGATCGCGCGGAGATGCACGCTTGCCAAGGGGTGGTAGTAGCATCTGCCATCTTTGGGAATTATGACCAGCTGCAACAGCCCAAGAATGTGAGCCAGGAGGCCAAGAAGAGTGTGTGCTTTTTCATGTTTGTGGATGAGGAGACAGAGAGCTCTCTGGAAGAAAATGAGAATTTTCTGAGTAGCAAGCAGGTTGGGTTGTGGCGCATTGTGGTGGTACATAACCTACCCTACACAGATGCACGGCGAAATGGCAAGGTGCCCAAGCTCTTGCTTCACAGGCTGTTCCCCAATGCAAGATTCTCACTCTGGGTTGACGGCAAGCTTGAGCTTGTGGTTGACCCATACAAGATCCTGGAAAGATTTCTGTGGAGGACAAATGAGACATTTGCAATCTCTGAGCACTACAAGCGCTTTGATGTGTTTGAGGAAGCGGAGGCAAACAAAGTGGCTGCAAAATATGACAATGCTTCAATTGATGCACAAATCAAGTTCTACCGTAGTGAAGGGCTAACCCCTTACAGCACAGCCAAGCTTCCCATCACCAGCGACGTTCCAGAGGGATGTGTCATTGTTCGAGAACACACACCAATTGCAAACCTCTTCTCATGCCTCTGGTTCAATGAGGTAGATCGGTTCACCCCTCGAGATCAGCTCAGCTTTGGTATTGTTCGTGATAAGCTCGCTCAAAAGGTTCCTTGGCACATTAACATGTTCAAGGATTGTGAGCGCCGCAATTTTGTGGTCCAAGGCTACCACAAAGACTTACTAGAACACGCAGCAACCTTGACGACAAATTCGGAGCATTCAGAAACTTCAGTAGATGATGCAATAGCAGCAGATCTGAAGTCTGAAGTCAAGCCTGAGGTCTTGCCAAGGAAGGTGGAATCAAACACTAGAAATAAAAAGGAGGGCGAAGGTAAGGGAATCAGTTTGAGAAAGATACGGATGCTTTCAAGGACCACCTACCAGAGCTGATCCAGCAAGCACATTCCATTAGGGTTTAGCATGCTTCATGAGATCAATTGAAGAACCTCTGTTGTCTAAATTAGGTGGAACAACAGATTGGTGACCATTTCCTCCTTTGTAGAATAGACCATGATCCTCTATCTCAATTCTTTGTATGAAAGTCTAGCATCCCAAAATGGGGCGCACAGTAATGACATTTCTGACCAGATTCTTTTGCAGTAGCCAACAAAGCAGCTTTGGTGAATCAAGTTACTTGAATCTAGAATAGAAGTCAGCATGTATGAGTCATGTGTTGTGTTTGTAGATTAGAGCATATCCCATGCATGTTGATTTTAGGCTCCTTCTTTTCATTCCAGTTTTCTCAGTTGCCTTGGAGGTCATGAGATCATCAGAAGGGCATGGTTTCAGTTGGTCTATGGCGATGGTAATGTTCATTAGTTTCATGGCTTAGGCTCTCACCTTAAGAGCATTGGTCTGTTCACCCCATACCAGGATGTTGTGCAACAATTGTTTTTGCTCTTTGTTATCATCAATGCTAATCTGCTTTCTTGCAGAACTGCAAAATGAAGACCAAGATTTTCCTTTGTGAGCCTCCTTTAAACATTGTGTGCATTCAACTGACTAGCAACTTAGTTGACCTCTTAGTGTGGTTTCTTTCTGTTGGATAGTCAAAGGGATTAGGGAGGTTTTAGGCTGACTGTTTGTTTTGTTAACCTGTCATGTATCTGTAGAAACAAGGACTTACAGTCCAGCAAATAGCTGTATGTGGTGATGGAAGTTGAAATATGCATACAGAAAAGGGCACTGAGGTTTGATCAATAGAAATGGGACATTTATACGCAAGTATCTTCAACAATCTTGACAGTGCCAGTAATCATGTTCCGAACTCTGCTTACTTCTCTGTCCAACTTCCAGGGTTCAATGTTGTTCTCAGTATGGGCAGGGTGTGGTGTTTCTTTTTCAGTGTGAGACCTTCTGATATGACATTCAGAGTAACATTGGAGGCTTCCTTTGTCTTTGCTTGGATTGCTGAATGTTGCCTGCCATCCCACCTTAGAAGGCTCATAGGGATTGAGTGCCACTAATGAGAGAGATGTAAAGGACTTCATGATCGGTGAAGAGGACACAATGCAAGAACAATGCTTCCGAAAGGAATTGGAAAAGCTTACTGGGCAGAAGTGCTTGGGTGAACTGTCCTAATGTTGCACAGATTCCTAGCTTGCAAGCTTGAAATAATCAGCAGCCAACCTCTTGATTCAAAGTGACACTACACGGCCGCATTTTTTGTTTGTCAAAAGACGAGCTTGGAGTGGAAGATGTATCCGCCAATTTTCACATCACCGATATGCTGCAATCTGATCAATTGTGAACTCACATGATTGATCTAGCAAAGACCTGATCACAGTTCCATTTTGTGTAGAAATCTTGCTAAAAATGTAAGGATTTGATGACGCTCTTGACGGAGCGGAACAGTGTTAGCGTTAAATGAAACATTTTGTGGATGCAACGGAAGAAAACAACTCAAGCAGAGATCTCTCTACTGTGCATTCTCGTGTTAAAATAGTCTTGGCACCAGAGGCACTGAAAACACTTCCATTGCGCAGCTCTTTAAACCCTAACCCTAACCCTAACCCTAATCCTTACAAGCCCCGGCCCCTCCTTACGTAAGAATTTGATCAGTAGCTGAAGGAAATTTGCCACTGTGCAATCGTTGGTGAGCCTCGCGAGCAGAATCTGATGCCCGCTCCGCCGCAGCAAGACAAAACCGACGAGCTGTTGTTTGTGTTGCTGCTTCCGGAAGAGAGAATTGGGGTTTTTGAGGCTTCCAAATTTTCGCACTCCATACTCACAAAACTGCGGGAGCATCCTTACGCAAGCTTGTTTGGAGTTTGAGGGGGTTCTGAAGAAGATCAATTAGCGGCAAAAGCGTTCTCGACTGCGTTTTTTGTTGAAGCGGTTGTGATCTTTGCGGAGATTGTGGTTCTGCGACGATTCTTACATTATGTCGTTCGTCGTCTTCTCGGGCTTCTGCAACATCTGCCTGTCTTTCTTCAGTCTCTGCTTCAAGGTTTGTCATGCTTTGTGAAGAAGCTTGGCATCTCCATAATGCAACGGGGTAATTTCGGAGTGGCTCCAAGAGTTTGTGTTCCAAGGAAACTGGCACAGGCATTTGTGTTGTCAGGGGGTTTGAGAAAGGCTTTTCCACGAGGGAGAATGAGTTGAGGAGAGCTACCGGGAAAGATGTCGAGACATTTGCCCAGGAATAATTTTTGTGTCAGGGCGTTTGAGAAAGGGCTTTTTTAGCAGAAGAATGGGTTGAGCAGAACAGTGGTCTGCAGAGGTGGAACAGGTGAGGTGCTCGCCAGTGGGACGGACGCCTAGGGATGAGGAGCGCTTGGAAAACGGTGAGAGATGGAGGTCGGTACAGGTTGGGGAATTTGCTGTTGAAGGGGAAGAAGCAAAGGTATGGAGAAAAATCTCTTTTACACCGGTGTGCTTCCACGAGCCAAGCTCGAGACCTTTGTTCCAGCGTGTGTAATGCAACTCCTCCTTCTCTTCCTTCCCATCCTTCTAAATGCTCAACTCCTAAATCTCCTGTTTCTCTCTCGGCATGGCCTTCCTGCATTGAGGAACAGGCATTGGGCTTCAGAAGAGGAATGCAGTTGGAGCTGCGGCATGTTGATTTGCTTTATTCTTTTCCTTCAAGGGCTTTAGGAGGTCTGCATTTTACTGCCTCTTATGCGGATAAGTGGAGGAGAACCACAGTTGTGGCGGTTTCTGTGCGATCCAGTTATGCAACAGCAACTATTATTGCAGTGGAAGAACTTGATTTGGCAGCAGCTGTTTCAGATGACAGTATTCAAGACTCAACAGTGGTAGCCCTTGATGGTGAGCTTTCAGAAGGACTCACAGAGGATCGCCAAGGGAGCTTGTCACATGTGAATGATCTAGAGGAAAAGCTGCGGTGTTTGAGGAACTGGGGCTTGACTGAAGAGGAATTTGTCAAATTGCAACATCACCTGCCTTCTTCTGTGCGCAGTGCTTTACTTAAGAATTCCACCAAAAAGCTGACAGAAGTTGCTTCCTTCCTTGTTCAAGAATGTGGTGTCCCAAAGCAAAAAGTTGCTAGTGCACTGATTGGAAATGTGTTTCTTGCCAGTAGCAGCATTGAAGAATGCCTGCGCCCAAAGGTTGTCTTTTCTCTCACTGTCAGCTTTTGTGCTTTCTAGGACTGGATCAGACATTGTGTGACATGTTTTGTGTATTGCATCCTTTTCTTCCCACTGTTGGGTGTGATTTCACCAGAGATCTCCACTCACCTTGTGGCAAGGGCCCATGGATTTGGACTTGCAATGTAGTTATGCATTCTCTTTGGTCCTTATGATCCCATGCACATTTCTGCATTTGATGTGAATTTAGTGCCATTGAGGAACTTGGATTTTTCAAAAGAAACAATGAGACATGGTAAATGTGCAACAACCTCTCATGACAATACTATGCAGGCAGCATCCTTCAGGAAGAGACCCTTTCTGTGTGCAAAAGTTTGCTGTGCACCCTTGTTCCTCCATGATGACTACACGCCTTTGCCTATGTCTAATTTCTTAATGTTCTAAGAGAATTTCAGTTTCCTGACAACTAGTATTATTTTGTTGGTTCATTTTGCAGATTGAGTACTTGCGATCTTTGGGAATAGGCAAGGATCAAGTGGCAAAGGTCATTCACAGATTCCCTCAAATCTTGACCTACAGTATGGAGCAACGTGTGCTTCCTTTGGAGCAGAAACTCCTGGAGATTGGGTTGAAGGTATGATGAATTGCTGGCATGTCCCTTGAAGTGCTTCTTGAAAAGATACTCTTTAATGAAGGTGAAAGTGACACAGTCCAACCATTCTCATGAGTCTATTCCTTAGGGCTGGGTGCAGGGATTTATGGCCACTGAGGTGGCTGCAGGCTCAAATTGTTCAGTGCATTCCTGAGTACAGAGCTCATTATTTTAGTGACATGAGGCTTTTCTGTGTCTCTTTCTTTTGCGAGCATGCATATGAGTTTCATCGTTTCTTGCAGTTGGAGGATATTGGAAAAGTGGTGATGAGATATCCAGGAGTACTGGGTACTGGTATCAACAAAATTGACCGAACAATCGAGTTTTTGAGAGTGGCAGGTGTCATGGAGATGGCAAAAATGATTGCCAGACATCCCCAGGTCTGTGTCTCTCCAATCTAGTTGTAAATTCACACCTGCAACTCATGCAGGACAATGTGCAGAGTACAGACTGTCATAAGTCTAGTGCAGTGTGGTGCAGACTTGTAACTTTAACATGTGAGTTTAACATTGAGCTTCATTGTGTGTTCCATGTTGTGTCAAACTGTCTAACTGCTTAGATAGAAAGTTCAGGACATGATTAACTTTTTTGCAACCTGAGTTTCTGCTAGAGCAACAGCAGATCAATAAGATCATCAGCATTCATCCATATATAGACTGTTCACATCATATCAACTATAAACTTGCTGATGACTGTGCTCTTCATGGTCAAGTGCAGATTCTGAGCCTGAACTTAGATGGGAAAGTCCGGGACATGATCAACTTCATGCGATTGGAGTTGCTGCTAGAACCAGCACAGATCAACAAGATCATCAGCATCCAGCCATCTATTTTCACTTACAGTGTGGAATCCAACTTGCGACCAAAAGTTGACTTTTTCCAGACTCTTGGTCTTGAGAAGGTTGAAGTTGGAAGGTAAGTTCATTCAAATGATAATCCTGTCCCAGATACCACTTGTTTGTCAAGGGGATCAATCATGTCAATAATGGCCTCAGTTCTTGAGTCTTGACTGATCTAACAATTTGTTTGTTTGGAAGAGTTGCACAACCTCTCCGGAGGACTTATATCTGAAACAGCAATGCAGAGGGAAATTATTACTTTTGTCTTTAGAGGAGAAACAATTCATCTCTTTCTTGGCACTTTGATTGCAGAAGTGTACCCTTGTTTTCTAATCTAAATCTGTTGGTAGGTGAATTTTATGTTTATCTATGTTCGTATTTTTCCTATTTTGTGGCCCCTCTATAAGTGGAGGTTATAGAATGAACAATCCAACTCCAACTCAGATCTTTGCATGACCAGGTCCAAAAGGCATCATTTGTGGCAGGCTGGTATCATTAAGAAACTTCTGTTGATCCAAGAGTTCCATTTGAAATCTCTGAATGACAGGAACGCTCAATGGGACCGCAAAGATGGTGACTACATCTGGTGGTCCCTGAGCATTTCCTAGTACATAGAAACCTTTATATTGCCGTAGACTGCCTATGATCAATGACCCAACCTTCTTCTCAATACAGACTTGGACTTAGACTAACATCTGATGATGTTTTGTGCTCTCCATCATGTTCTTATTGGGATTGATTATTATTGGCTTTTCTTCAGGATGGTTGCGCTACACCCTGCACTCATGGGCCATAGTGTGGAGACATCAATTAAGCCCAAGATTGAGTATCTCTTCAACGTGATGAACAGAGACGTGTCAGAAATTGTGGGGTTCCCTCAGTTTCTTAGCTACAGCTTGGGCCAACGCATTCAACCCAGATATGAATTTCTTGCGGAGAGAGGCATACTTACAAGTCTATCATCTATGCTTTCCTGCAGCCCAGAGGTTTTCAACCGTCGCTACAGCAGTAGGCTTCCTACCCCCATCCAATCGCTGTTGGCTTCCACCAAGTGTAAGATGAAGGCAATCCCAGCTGTTGCAGTCTAGAAGGTTCTGGGTCTTGGGTTGTTCAATCCCCACTGCAGAACATGCTACAACCATACACCTTTTAGGGATATTGGTGGGTAAGTGCCATATCCTGAGCCTTTAATGATAATGCACCATGCAGCATTGTCTTGGTGACCACTTGTGAATGGATGAATTGTGATTTGCTTCAGGGGCTTCAGTTCCTCAGTCAATAACACTATGGGCTGAAGGTAGGATCTAGAGAGGCAATGTTGGATCTCCACCGTGTGTTAATTCTTGTCATTTCTTTAGGCCTATGCTGCTTGCCTGATGCAGCTAACCTTTGTCTATATTTAGGTCTATCTAATTAGAAAATTTTGGGTGCATGTTTGTTACGCAATAAGAGAGCCATGTCTATGAAAAAATTGTATTCAGCTCTTAGGCAAGATCAAGTTTTGGGTGAGATCATTCAATTGTGATCAAGTGGAATTTTCTTTCGATTAAGGTTTTTCTCTCCTTAGTTTTAAGATATGCTTCTGGCAAGATTCTTGTCAACATCTAAAGACATTGTAAAGTGAACCTGATTGGACAAAACGTACTGCAATGAAATGACAGTTTAGCTCAGCATTCAAATTGCAGTTGCAAGCTTACCCAATTCTTGCTGACAAGTTTTGAAGCCCTAACTGAAAACATGAGTGGTAATTGGTGGTGGGTTCTAGTGGTTCGCTGGAGGTGGGGTGCATGTAAGAATATATATATATATATATGTGTGTGTGTGTGCAGGTTTTATCTTGTAAATATTTGAGGGATGTGATACAAGTCCCAGTAGGTTGAGTGGAGGGTTCCAAGATATCTTGACTGGTTGAAAAATAGACCCATTTGTTGTGGAAATGGTCATTAGGAGGGGTTTCAAAGTTTGACTATCTTTCTGCATTAATCAGTTATCTGAAATCTCCATGTGGTTGCATCTAATTGGATTCGTCATTGAATAAACTTGGAGTAAAGTTTTGAATCATTGATGATTCAAAGGTCTCTCTTTGTCATCCCCTCGTGAAAGGATACAGTACAGGACTAAATAAAGTTGACAAACCATTGTGGGTGCATTCAAAGCTTCACGCTTGATTTTCACCTTTGATGATCATGTTCGAACCTGGAATCCCTTAATTTGAGTTTTTCTTCCACTTTGAAAGGTGCATTCTTATGCAATTTGATGTGGTCTTGTCAACATTAACAAATATCTAGTGTGGTGGGTGAGAGGTGACACAGGCAGACAGGCCATAGGGGAATGGGAGGAGAAAAACTCTCCAAGGTCCCATGTTCCTCTTTTCCAAATACAAAAGTTGGACCATGAGTTGAGGAACAGTGCATTTAGCGGGCCCTTGACATTCAAACCATTGGCTCTCTTTTTTTAGTTATTTTTGGGTATCATCACGTTGTTATGACACAGAGTTGTCTTGGTGTAAATATTATTGCAAGGTCTAATATTTTCCTTTTAAAAACTTGCAAACCTCAAAAAACCTTTTCAGTTGATAATTGCATGCAGGTGATTGTTTTTCCTCTAAGAAATGAATGGAGACAATATAACTCAACTGCATTTCAATGGTGAACAGGACATTCACATTGTTTGAGAAGTTTCTCAATTTGTTCAAAATATTCTTACATTTTCATGATGGGACCCAAATTCAACCTTATCTTGCAAGCATCAATGAGTATTGACTACAACCACCGCAGCAACAAACTCATTGTAATCTTTCTATTGATTACAACATGCAATCAATATGAGTTCTGCTTCTTAACCTTAAATCAAAAAAGGTTCCAGTTATTATGACAGAACATTTTCTTTCATTTCAAAGATCAGTACAAGCAACTCATGGTGTAAATGGCTCTACCCTTTGTGGTAGATTTAAACAAAGTCATGAACGGGAATGGGAACCTTGTAACATGGTTGCCTACTAAATGAATTTATCAAAAAAGAAAACATAGAGAACACAACTAGGTCTCCAGCTGTCACCCACTAATTGGTTCTGAGAACCCAATTGAAAAACTCAA